>Ga0209541_10007050_pt1 | contig 18974 bp, 27 predicted proteins | sample RifCSPlowO2_01_FD_184027 | JGI IMG/M metagenome (GOLD analysis project Ga0209541, IMG submission 184027) | Groundwater microbial communities from Rifle, Colorado - Rifle CSP2_plank lowO2_0.1 (SPAdes) (version 2) | ecosystem: Environmental > Aquatic > Deep subsurface > Groundwater | place... | reverse complement strand
AGGTATTGTCGTTCCTTTGACTGTTTTTGAAATGAGTGTTGTTTTTTTTGCGTCGTCGATCACCTGAGCTGATAATGCTGTATTTGATCGATGAACCGCAAGCCTTGGTCGACTGGAATTACCCACAATACCGGCTCTGATTCTCGCTTTTCGCCTCTTGTGTAAGAGATTTTTATCCATACATTATTTTCCTCCTGCCGTCCCCAGCGCGCCTCCAACAGCCTTTGCCGCTTTTCCTGCTTTTTTGCGTATATGCTCTCCAGAGTATAAAATTCCTTTTCCTTTATACGGCTCGGGTTTTTTCATCGCTCTCACATTTGCGGCAATCTGACCCACAAGATGTTTATCTATTCCAGAAACAACTATTTTTCCTTCAACAACACTAAACGTGATCCCTTGCGGAGGATGAATCGTGACGGGATGAGAAAATCCGATCGTTAATACCAAATCACTTCCGGTTATATTTGCCCGATAACCAACCCCTGACAACTCCAGTGTTTTTGACCATTCCTTAGTTACACCCACGACATCATTGTTGATTTTTGATCTCACGAATCCGTGAATTGCACGACTTTTTTTATCCGCTCCTTTGCTTTCAATTTTAACTTCTTTCTCACCGATTATAACCGTTACCCCAATAGGAACAGTTATTGAAAGCTCTCCCTTTGGTCCTTTTACCGTCGTTATTTTTCCGTCCTTTGTTACGGTAACAGTGGAAGGTATTTGAATGGGTGTATTGCCGATTCGTGACATATGTTTTTTACCAAACTTTACAAAGTAATTCTCCACCAATACCTTTTTGCTTTGCATTGCTTCCCGTCATAACACCGCTTGGAGTTGAAAGTATTGAAATTCCCATGCCACCCACAACCAACGGGATTTGATTTGAACGAACATACCATCGCATGCCCGGCTTACTTATCCTCTTAAGATCAGTCAAAACCGGTGTTTTTCCTTGGTAGGCAAGCTCGAGGGTTAGACTGGCATTTGGAACAGTTCCCTTTTGTTTTGCTGACGAAAGATACCCCTCGCTAACCAATATATTGGCAATTGCTATCTTCATTTTTGAATAAGGTAGCTCAACCGTCTTTTTGCCTGACAGCATTGCGTTTTTTATTTGTGCTAATAAATCTCCAATTGGGTCATTTACCATATAGTTACCACGATCCTTTCACTACACCTGGCAGTTCCCCCCGGTGGGCGCGTTCCCGAAAACAAATACGACAGATGCCAAATTTCCGCATGTAGCCCCGGCTTCTGCCGCACAGCGAACACCGATTATGCCCTCTCACTGTGTATTTCTGTTTCCTTTTAAACTTTACTATGTCAGATGTTTTTGCCATGGTCCCCCTTTTCAAACGGCATCCCTAGCAGTTCCAAAAGTCTCTTCGCGCCTTTATCGTCGTTACTTGATGTAACACAGACGATTTCAAATCCACGAGATTTATCGATGTTTTTGTATTCAAGCTCCGGGAATATTGTCGATTCCGAAAATCCGATCGTGTAATTTCCTTTTCCATCGAAACTTTTTAACGGTACGCCCCGGAAATCTCGTACACGAGGAAGAACAATTGCAACAAGCTTCGTAAGAAAGTCGTACATTCGATGCCCTCGAATAGTTACTTTCAATCCAATCGGATCTCCCGCGCGAAGCTTAAAAGTGGAAATAGCCCGCTTTGCCCGCGTCACTTTTGGTTTTTGACCTGTTATAATCGTCAGCTGTGTTGACATTCCTTCCAGTGCCTTTTTATCCCGAAGCGCTTCTCCAAGTCCACAATTGACAACAATTTTGACGAGTTTTGGCACAGCCATAGGATTTGAAATTTTCAATTCCTTCATAAGGCTCGGTACAACTTCTTTCTTGTATTTTTCTAAAAGTGTCATATTTTTTGATTGCATTTTCTGCAAATTCGTGTTTTTTCGCCTTTTGAAACGAGGTAGCCTATGCGCGTTGGTTTTCCGCATTTCGGGCAAATGAGCGCAATATTACCCAACTGAAGTGCTCTTGGGAAATCAATGATCCCCCCTTGATGTTTCTCATCTCTCTTTTTCATGTGCCGTTTATACATGTTAACGCCAGGCACTAACACAAGACCTTCTTTGGGGAAAATTTTTTCAATCTTCCCTTTATGGCCTTTATCTTTTCCGATCGTTATGATAATTGTGTCGCCTTTTTTAAATCTCATAGTTTTACTTTTTTCAAATTCAATATACTTCGACGGCAAGACTTGCAATTTTATCAAACCCTTTTTCTTTCACCTCTCGTGCTATCGGTCCAAATACCCGAGTCCCTCTCATGTTTTTATCTTTTGGACTATCGATGAGCACTCCGGCATTATCGTCAAATCGAATGTATGATCCGTCAGGTCGACGGTGCTCTTTGTGCGTTCGAACGATGACAACTTTCACTAATTCGTCTTCCTTTACTATTCCAGTTGGATCTGCTTTTTTAACAACACACTGCACGACATCCCCGAGTCCTGCAAAAAACCGTTTGGAAGATCCGTAAATATGGATAACCACCATACGCGTGGGTCCTGAATTATCGGCAACAATAAGATGTGTTCGTCTTTGTATCATAATGCTCCTATGACTTTATAGTGTTTCGTTTTACTTATCGGCCGTGTCGCTACAAGTCGTACCTTACTCCCAAGAGATACTTCCATCCCTTCAAGATGTGCAGGAATTCTCCTGGTCCTTCGCACGGCTTTCTTATATATAGGGTGTCGCCACTCTCTACTTACCTCGACAATAACCGTGTTTTTTGACGAAAGAGAAACAACTTTCCCTATGATTTCTTTTTGTTTTTGTACAGGTTTATTCATGAGTAAACTCCTTTTGACGAACCACCGTTTTAAGTACTGCTATTTTTTTCCGTAACATTTTTATTTCACGGACGTTCTTTACTGACTTAGTCGCCCTATCACGCATTTTCTCGGCGGCTGTTTTCTCAACGCCACTTATTTGTTTTATTAGTTCTTCCAGAGTCGCTCCCCGTAATTCGCTTTTTTCTTTCTTTTTCATACGATTATCCTTTTTCTACCATTCTTGTCCGCACCGGAATTTTATTTGCCGCAAGTCGGAGTGCAGTTGTTGCTTGTTCTTTGGTTACTCCTCCCATTTCAAACATCACTCTTCCTGGTTTAACGACTGCAACATACTCGTATACATCACCCTTTCCGCTTCCCATGCGTGTTTCCGGCGGCTTTTTTGTAATGGGTTTATCCGGAAATATACGAATCCAAAGCCTTCCGCCCCGCCGAATCGAATGCATGATGGCTTTTCGGGCAGCCTCAATTTGTCTACTTGTTACCCATCCTGCTGTCATCGCTTTGAGCCCGTACTCCCCAAAATTAATCACAGACGCCCGAAGGGATTTTCCCCCCATCTTTCCTCGAAATGATTTTCTGTGTTTTGCCCGTTTAGGAACTAACATAGTTAAGTTTTTTTACATATCCACACTTTTACCCCCACATATCCAGATTTAGTCAACGCCGGAACTGATGCATAGTCAACGTGTTCTCTTATTGTTGAAAGCGGTACGGTCCCGGCTTGAAATTTTTCTCTTCGTGCAATTTCCGCTCCCCCGATTCGGCCGGCAAAAACAATACGTACGCCTTTGGCTCCTGCTGCCATGACCCGTTCAACCGCTTGCAGTCCGACTCGCTTATGTGGGAGTCGCTTCACTAATTGATCCGAAATTGTCTGAGCAACAAGTTGAGCAGAAAGGTTTGGTTCCTTAACTGGCTCTACCACAACTTCAAGTTTTGTCTGACCTTTTTTTGCTAGAAATATTTCCAGATATTTTTTGAGATCTTCAAGCCCAGCCCCCCCACGACCGATCACAACACCGGGCCGAGATACGTGGAGTGTAATTTTGACTTTATTAATCGACCGTTCAATCTCCACTGTTTCAAGTCCGGCATTCTTTATTTTTTGAAAGAGCAATCGCCTGATTGTAACGTCTTCTAAAAGGAGATGCCTATAGCGACGGCTGTCTGCAAACCAGCGTGAAGACCAGGTGAAAACCTGACCGAGTCGAAATCCTCTTGGATTAATCTTTTGTCCCATTACTTTTTCTCCCCTTTCTTTTCATCACTGAGTATTAACCGTATATGCGCCATTCTTTTTTTATAGGAGTGTGCCATTCCCCTGCTTACTGCATGCCATCGTTTAAAAACCGGCCCTTCCATAACATCAATACTTTTTACCCATAATGATTGAATATCAGCATTTTTTAGTTTTGCATTGGCAACAGCTGATGTTAGTGTCGTAATAAAAAGTTTCGCAACCGGTTGATGTATCGACTCAAGTTGAGAAAGAACTGTGTTTGATTCTCTTCCGCGAATGGAATCAGCCAGAAGCCTGACTTTTCTTGGACTCATTCTTATGTATTTTGCCGTTGTTACGTACTCCATAGTTTTTAAGTTTTCTCAAGAACTCTCTTTGTTACTTGTCCGTGACCACGAAATGTCCGTGTCGGCGAAAATTCTCCCAGACGGTGACCAACCATCGCTTCCGAAACAAATACTTCAATAAATGTTTTTCCGTTATGCACGCCAATACGATGACCGACAAAATCAGGTGGAATTTGACTGGCTCTTGCCCAAGTTTTTATGGGAGAACGGTCACCGCCTGCTTTTTGTTTATTCACTTTCTCCAATAATTTTTTGTCTATATATGGTCCTTTTTTGTTTGAACGTGCCATATTATGGTCTCCTTGCAATAATAAATCTATTGCTGTATTTTTTGTTTTTTCTCGTCTTTTTTCCTAATGTACGTTTTCCCCATCTGCTTTTTGGTGAAGGGAGCCCTATACCACTTCGTCCTTCTCCGCCTCCATGCGGGTGGCTGCGAGGATTTTGGGCTACTCCGCGCACCTGCGGGCGTATTCCTAAATGTCTGCTCCGACCTGCTTTCCCAATAACTCTATTTTTCCATTCTTCATTTCCTACAGAACCCACTGTTGCACGACTTAGGAGATTGAAGAGGCGGGTTTCTCCTGAAGGAAGTTTTATTTGCACTCCGCTCTCATCTTTTGATAACACCGTCGCTCCCACTCCTGCACTTCTTATTATTTGAGCACCGCTTCCCGGTTTTACCTCGATAGCATGCACCACGGTACCGAGCGGCATATTGCCTAAAGGAAGACTGTTGCCAACTTTCGCCTCAATATCAGATCCGCTAACAATTTTTGCGCCAACATTTAACCCTCTTGGGGCAAGTATGTAGCGCTTTTCACCGTCTGCATACTGCAAAAGCGCAATACTTGCCGATCGGTTTGGATCATATTCGATCCCCTCTACCACTGCAGCGACACCATTTTTATCTCTCAGCCAGTCTATTTTTCGGTAGAATCGTTTGTGTCTGCCTCCTTGGTGGCGTGATGATACGTGACCCAAACTGTCTCTTCCGGAATTTTTTTGAAGAATTTCGCGTAAATGTTTCATGTTTTTTTCTCGCCTTCTGAAGTTACCTCAAATGCGTCTATTTTTTGGCCTTTGGAAAGACGAACGAATGCTTTTTTCCAATCTGATTTTCGCAATACTTTACGATTCTTTCCCACGCGCCTTTCTTTCCCGACAACATTTGCTGTACGGACATCGGTAACCGTAACGCCATAGAGATCATTAACTGCTTTTGTAATTTCCTCTTTACGCGCATTATTTCCCACAACGAATGTGTACCACCCTGTTGATGCAAGATCTAAAGACTTTTCTGATATGCGCGGTTTAAATACAACGTGTTTCATGGTTTATCCTTCAAAGAAAGTATTGCTTGTTTAGTAAAAAGAAGTGACTTTGGTGCAAAAATTGCATACGGATGGAGCTGGTTAACAAATATATGTGTGACTCCGGAAATATTACGTGCACCTTGGATAACCGTATTTTGTTCTTTTGAAGTGACAAGTAACACCGGGCTGGGGATACCCAAGGTTTTTAGTGTTTTTGCCATAAGTTTTGTTTTTGGCTTCAACTTATCGAGTCCGTCAACAATATGAATACTTCCGTCTTGATATCGGGTAGTCAACGCACTTGCCAAAGCCATGCTTTTCATTTTTTTCGGCAAATGTAAACTGTAATCGCGCGGTTTGGGACCGAAAACTATTCCTCCTCCAACGAAAATTGGAGCGCGAATAGATCCGTGCCGTGCACGACCAGACCCTTTTTGTCGATATATTTTACGCGTTGATCCCTCAACTTCTCCCCGGGTTTTGGTTGAAGCCGCACCTGCCCTCTGGTTGGCTTCGTATACCCGAATCGATTGCACGAGTAACTCTTTATTCACCTTCACCGCAAAAAGTTGAGAAGGAAGAGTTACTTTGCCGGAACTTTTCCCATCCGTACCCATAACCGTTGCCTGTATTGTTTTTGTAGCTGGTGTTTTTTTCATACTTTTGTAACAAGAAGGAGGCCATGTGTGCCTCCTGGAACAACCCCTTTTACGGTAAGTGTATTAGTCGTCGGATCAATCGAAACAACCTGTAGTCCTTTCACTGTCACCGTATCCCCTCCCATTCGACCTGCCATACGTTTACCCTTATAAACACGACCTGGGGTTGTGGTTTGGCCGATAGAACCGGGTGCTCGTTCACGATCTGATTGACCATGGGTACGCGGCCCTCCTTTAAAGTGATGACGTTTGACAACTCCTGCAAACCCTTTTCCCTTGCTAATTCCCGTTACTTGAATGTTATCTCCAACCTGGAATACGTCAGATACTTGAATTTGTGCTCCCGCAGTAACAGTTTCGTCGGATGCTGCACGAATTTCCCGTAAAAAACGGGGCTTTTGTTCTAACCCCGCTTTTTTTATATGACCCTGGAGTGGTTTTGAAATATTCTTAACTGTTCCAAATCCAAGCTGAATACTTCGATAGGTACCCATATCTTTTACCTGGGTTACCCAGCATGGACCTGCAGTAATCATGGTGACGGGAATTCTCTTCCCGTCATCAGTAAACTGCTGTGACTGACTTATTTTATAACCCAATAATGCGTTCATCATAAAAAAACCCAGCCTCTCACGAGGAACTGGGCCTCACTTGAGACTTTTGTCCCGCTTAGCGGGACAAAGTATCCCTTACATCTTCAACTCTACATCTACTCCTGCGGGCAAATCGATATGCATGAGTTGATCTATAGTTTTATCTGTTGGTTCAACGATGTCAATGAGTCTTTTGTGCGTTTTAATCAAAAAATCTTCCCGACTATTCCGATCAATAAACGGACCTCTTGCCACGTTAAAGTGTTCTCGATCTGTTGGGAGTGGTACCGGGCCAACGACCCGAGCACCCGTACGAATTGCGGTGTCGAGAATTTTTTGGCAACAATCGTCAATGATTCTACTGTCGTACGCTTTTAGGCGTACTCGTATGCGACCTTTTGGCATCGTTTGTTAAGGTACTTAGGCAATAATTTTTGTAATAACCCCTGCTCCAACTGTGTGTCCACCTTCACGAACTGCAAACCGAAGTCCTTCTTCCAAGGCAACCGGAACAATCAGTTTTGCGGTCATCTTTGTGCTATCTCCGGGCATAACCATTTCTACGCCCTTTGGGAGTGTTACCTCACCAGTCACATCGGTTGTCCGAATGTAAAACTGTGGTCTGTAACCGGTGAAAAATGGTGTGTGGCGTCCACCTTCTTCTTTGGCTAAAACATATGTTTCAGCCTCAAACTCCGTGTGGGGCTTGACTGAACCCGGTGCGGCAAGAACCTGTCCACGCTCTACCTGATCCTTTTCAACTCCCCGAAGCAGTACTCCAATATTGTCTCCTGCCTGCCCTTCGTCAAGGAGCTTTCGGAACATCTCAACGCCCGTGACCACTGTCGACTGTGTTGCTTTGATTCCGACAATCTCAATAGTGTCGTTAATCTTGACTTTTCCACGCTCGACTCGTCCGGTAACCACTGTTCCCCGACCTTTGATGGAAAACACGTCCTCAATAGGCATAAGGAACGGCTTCTCAAGGTCACGCTTGGGTTCCGGAACATACTCATCAACCGCTTTCATAAGCTCTTCAATTGATTTTTCAGCCTCTGCCTCGCCCTGGAGCGCTTTGAGAGCAGAACCTCGGATAACCGGAACTTTATCTCCCGGGAATTTGTACTTTGTGAGCAATTCCCGAACTTCCATTTCAACCAAGTCAAGAAGTTCCTTATCTTGAACCATGTCGCATTTATTCATAAATACGACAATTGCCGGGACGTTTACTTGCCCTGCAAGGAGAATATGCTCACGGGTTTGCGGCATAGGGCCGTCCGGAGCAGAAACAACAAGGATCGCTCCATCCATTTGAGCTGCTCCTGTGATCATGTTTTTGACATAGTCAGCATGACCGGGTGCATCAATGTGGGCATAGTGTCGTTTTGCTGTTTCGTATTCAGAGTGGTGAATGTTTATTGTGACTCCGCGGGCTTTCTCTTCAGGGGCATTATCAATTTCTTCGTATTTTAAGGCCTTTGCCAAACCAGCCTTTGCAAGTACGTGCGTAATGGCACTCGTTAAGGTCGTTTTACCATGGTCAACGTGACCGATGGTTCCTATGTTTAAATGCGGCTTATTTCGAATAAATTTTTGCTGGTCTGCCATACATCCTCCTTTTTTCTAAACAAATAATCTCACGATCAGTATGTCGTGCGTAACAGATTGTAACACACATTAGACACTCTTTGCAACAAGTTTTTCCTGAATGTTTTTCGGTACAGGTTCGTAGTGGCTAGGCTCCATGTAATACGTAGCGCGCCCTTTGCTCATACTTCGAAGTGTGGTTGCGTATCCTGATAGTTCTGCAAGCGGAACCATGGCCAAAATAATCGTCACTGCGCCTCGTTTTGTTGTTCCCAGAATCTGCGCCCGCTTTGCAGACAGATCTCCGATAACATCTCCCATAAACTCATCCGGAGTAGTAACTTCTACCTTCATAATTGGCTCAAGGAGAATTGGTCCTGCCTGTTTTACTGCGCTTTGGAGCGCCATGGATCCTGCAATCTTAAATGCAATTTCGGAACTGTCAACCTCATGGTAGGTTCCGTCGTACAGGGTTACCGTCATATCTACCATCGGATAGCCGGCAAGAACTCCGTTATCTAATGCTTCTTTCACTCCTTTTTCTACCGCAGGAATAAACTCATTGGGGATTGCTCCGCCTTTAATTGCATCGACAAACTCAAACCCTTCTCCTCTTCCTTTTGGTTCAATTCGAAGGAATGCATGCCCGTATTGTCCTCGACCACCCGATTGCCGAATGTACTTTCCCTCACCCTCTGCTAACTTCGTGACTGTTTCTTTATACGCAACTTGAGGAGCGCCGACGTTTGCCTCTACCTTAAACTCCCGCTTCATGCGGTCAACGAGGATTTCAAGATGGAGCTCTCCCATTCCCCAAATAATTGTTTGATTTGTTTCAAGATTGCTTTTAATTTTAAACGTCGGATCTTCCTCTGCAAGACGTTGGAGTGCATACCCCATTTTTTCCTGATCATTTTTCGTTTTGGGCTCAATTGCAAGAGATATAACAGGCTCGGGGAACGTAATTTTTTCTAAAATTATTGGTTTATCACCGTCACAAATCGTATCTCCTGTAATCGTGTCTTTAAAACCAACGACGGCAACTATTTCTCCGGCATATGCCTCTTTAATTTCTTCCCGTTGATTTGCATGCATGAGAAGCAATCGCCCCACACGTTCTTGAGCTCCTTTACTCGAGTTATACGTATAGGAGCCGGAAACGAGTTTTCCGGAATAAATACGAACATAGGTAAGTTTCCCGACGTGGGGGTCAACTTGAATTTTGAATGCCAATCCCGAAAATGATTCATCATTAGTACGCTTTCGCGTTTCTTTTTCATTCGTTTTGGGATGCGTCCCTTCAACCGGTGGAAGATCCAGGGGTGAAGGAAGATAATCAACAACTGCGTCAAGAAGCGGCTGCACTCCTTTATTCCGCAAACTCGTTCCGCAATAAATGGGAACGAGTGTATAGGAGATAACTGCGCGGCGCAACGCCGCTTTTAGCTCATCAATTGTCGGCTCTGTACCTGCCAGATACTTTTCCAAAAGCACATCATCGGTTTCTGAAATTTTCTCAATGAGAGCATGTCGGGATTTTTCAACATCGTCTTTTAAGTCTGCTGGAATTTCCACCTCATCAGGGTGAGCGCCAAGATCGTCGGTATTCCATACATACGCTTTTCTTGTGAGCAAGTCGATAATTCCCTTAAACGTAGCTTCTCTGCCTATGGGAACGACCATAACGGCAGTACGGGCTCCCAATCGCTCTTCGATGGATTTAATTGTTGCGCGAAAATCAGCGCCGACTTTATCCATTTTATTGATAAAGCAAAGTCTGGGAACGTTATATTTATCTGCCTGGTGCCAAACAGTTTCTGACTGAGATTGAACTCCTTCTTCAGCATCCAAAACGGTAATGCCGCCGTCTAAAACGCGTAAACTTCGTTCTACTTCTGCTGTAAAATCAACGTGTCCCGGGGTATCAATAATATTAAAGCGGTAATCTTTCCAAAATGTGGTAGTTGCGGCTGATACAATGGTAATACCTCGCTCTTTCTCCTGTTCCATCCAGTCCATCTGTGTCGTACCCTCGTCAATATCTCCGATCTTATAGGTGCGACCTGTGTAGTAGAGAATCCGCTCGGTTGTCGTTGTTTTTCCCGCGTCAATATGGGCAATAATGCCGATATTCCGCACCTTCTCAAGCGGTACGTCGCGCTCCTGCGTTAGTTTTGTCTGTGGACTTGCCATAGTAAGTAAAAACAAAAATAAGCTACGCCCACATGCGCGCAGCTGTGTTTTAACATTATTATTGTACTAAAAAATCTTCTTGCTGTCTAGCGTGATTTAACTATAATTAAGTAAATTGGTATAGTAATAGGTGAAGTTTGTGGAGAAATTTGATATAATTTGATATAGTAGAAATAGTAGAAAAAGAGCCTGATGGCTCCCCGCGAGGGATCGGACCTCGTTCACCACGTTGAATCGCCCTAATGGAATAGACGCGTGGTTTATTCACCAGAACCCGGGGAAACGTCAGGCTCTTTTTTAACCTCATCGTTCCCAGGATCAACAACATCACCCGTTTTAACTTCTGTGTCTTTCTCTGAAAGTTTAATAACAAAAAGATCCTTACCGCTAAAAGATTCTTTTGTCCACTTGTATTTGTGGCTGTAAGAAATGTAGTCTATTTCGTTTATACGAAAAAACAAGCGTGCATTCACGCTTGCACCGTAACCCTGGGCACTATGCGATATTCTTAATTTTCCTTTTTCGTTTTCATCGTTAGAAAGCTCTAAACCTATAGCTTTTTCTGTAGGAGAATAATATAAAATCACGTATTTAAACCCGTTTACGCCATTCCTCTTGTAGAATAGTGTCGGGAATCCGATAGTACCGCCTTTAGTGATCGTTATTCGATCCACCATGCGTTTTCCTGCATCTTCAAACTTTATCCAATCTGTGCTCATATTTCCATTATAATAGAAAATATTTTCTTGTCAAGCACTTCCAGCTGGTTTTCTACGACTATGTAGTTGTTTCTGTGAACTTTATGCATACTTAATGAGTTATATCATATTTTCCAAAAAAGTACATAATTCCAAAGAACTGATTATCGATCAAGAGGAAGAAAACGATCGCTAGAGTTTCTCGTCTTGCGCTACCGAGCTATTTTTTTCTGCTAAAGAGGTAAAGAGATAGGAGACCGTAGCCTAGAGCCACCGTTATACCAATGGACGTCGATGTTCCCCACAAATACCCCTGGCCGCGGAAGCCAAAGATGAACATGACGTTGAGAGATGAGTTCGCTATCGGCCAGTAGATGGCAATGGAAGCAAGGATAATCCGTTCAATGATGGTTTTGTCAAAAAATTTCCAATGCCGCGTCATCGCGACCACTACCTCCCGTAAAAATAAAGCGATAAGATATATGGCGATTATTTGGGCTGGAATACAAAGGAAATACAGAAATGGATAGGTTTCCACCAGCGGCGCGATTACCAAATTTAATTCTCTCCCACCCATTCGCGTTATCGCCCAATACGAAGCGACATTGTCAAAAATGAAGTAGAGGGTGAGTAGTGCCCACGAAGCTTTTTTTGGAAGAATCATTATGCCCATTGTATCATCCCAAATCTCTTATTTTGCGAGGATAGTTAAAGGAGAAAACTTAGAGACTAATTGTCAGCCAGTGAAGCGCTTCAAATCAACCTTCCCATTGGTAAACTGGATACCTTCTGAGAGAAGTTTTTTCCGCTGTCCCGCGGCACCACCGAAGGCGTAGGAGGAGGCGACTTTGCCCCGGGCGTTGACGACCCGGTGGCAAGGAATTTTTTTCGGATTAATATTTTTGTGCAAGACGCTGCCGACGAGGCGGGGATTTTTAATGCCCACAAGTTTTGCCACCAAACCATACGTCAGCACTTTGCCTTTTGGAATCCGGGAAACAATACGATATATGTTAGTTTGTAAAGTTTTGGGTGAATATTTTGCCATAGATACCTCCGTCAATAACACCGATGCCGATACGTCTAAATTCCGGATCAAGAATGTTTCGACGATGCTCTTCGCTATCCATGAGTCCTTGATGCGCTGTAGGAAGATCCGGAGCATATGCTAAATTTTCTCCTGCATAGGTAAACGAAACACCGCCTGCAGAAAGTCTATCTCCAACGTCAGTTCCTTCAGGGCTTATGTGGGAAAAATACGCCCTCTCAAACATATCACGACTATGTGCGCGTGCAACGGCAGTAATTTTCATATCAATTATGAGAGCGGGAGCTCCTACTTTTGCCCGCTCACTGTTGACTAACTCAACCATTCTGTTCTCTGATATTTCGTCAATGGTAAGCTCTGATTTTTCGGGCGCAACATCAAGTTCAATACGCTCTGTAGATCTCGGCTGGATGGTTAAAAACTTCCGGGCTTCTGCAGAAACTTCTTCAAGAAGCGACTTAACTCCTCCCCCATAGCTTTCTGCGTATTTAACCAAAGTCTTCCCAATAATTGACGTGCTAATATCTTTCTTAATACTTCCGCGAAGTGGTAAAGCAAGAATAACTAAAAGGATAAACGTGACAATGACAATACCGTTAAGCGTTGCAAGGAGTGCTCCTAACCACTGATTCGCCTTGGATGTAAAATATTTTTTAGGAATTTTTACAATGAACCAATTGCCGATTTCAGAAAGTAACGCCTCGGCAATAATTGCAACAACGACGTACCCTAAGACTGTTGTCCATATTTCGGGAATTCCAAACTTTTCTGTAAGGAATCCTCCAACCGGTGCATGAAATTTTACTGCAAACCAGAGCGATCCTAAGAATGAAAAGAGGTTGAGGGATAAATAAATAAGTCCGGTTTGCCAACCGGAAATCAAATAGTAGAAGACAACTGCAACAATAGTCCAGTCAATCCAATTGAAATTCATGATTTTCCTATTGTAAGCTATACTACATCTACATGTCACTCCTTATTCTTTTTGCATTCTTAGGCGGAATCGTTACGATTCTCTCCCCTTGTATTTTGCCGATATTGCCAATCGTTCTGTCGGGAGGAATTGCCGGAGGAAAACAGAGACCTCTGGGTATCATTCTTGGATTTATTGTAAGCTTTACATTCTTTACTCTATTCTTGAATGCAATTGTCAGATTAACAGGGATTTCTTCCGACGCTCTCCGACTGGTTGCAGTTTTTGTTATTACATTTTTTGGCATAAGTATGGTTTTGGGGAAAGAAATTTTTAAAATTTCATTCATGCCAAAAACGACAAATGGATTTCTGCTCGGCATGAGTCTTGGACTTGTCTGGACTCCGTGCGTCGGTCCAATCCTAGCAGCAATCATCGCGCTTGCTGCAACATCAACTGTGGGGCTTGATGCAGTTTTGATCACACTTTCGTACTCCGCCGGAACTAGTCTTCCGATGCTGATAATTCTTTACGGCGGACGAAAGTTTATAAAAACTTCTCCAAACATCCAAAAAATATTTGGGGTTTTGATGATTTTAACAGCCGTAGCAATTTACTTTAGTTGGGATCGACAGTTTCAGACGTATATACTGACGAAATTCCCTAACTACGGTGTTGGGTTAACAAAGCTTGAAGACAATGATTTGGTTAGAAAGCAGTTAGTTAAAATGAAGGATCCTCCCAATCTCGGTAAAGCACCGGAGCCTGTTGTCGGCGGACAATGGTTTAATGGAAATCCAACGACGATCGCGAGTTTGCGAGGAAAGGTGGTATTACTAGACTTTTGGACATATACGTGCATAAATTGTATTCGAACACTTCCATACCTCAAAAATTGGCATACGAAGTATAAGGACAAGGGATTGGTAATTATCGGCGTTCACACACCGGAATTTGAATTTGAAAAGAATCCAAATAACGTTGCAAAAGCCATAAAAGATTTTGGGTTAGAGTACCTTGTGATGCAGGATAACGACTATGCTACCTGGACAGCATTCAGCAACCGCTACTGGCCAGCAAAATATTTGATTGATAAAGAGGGGAATATTCGCTACACACATTTTGGTGAAGGTGAATATGATCAAACAGAGAAAAAAATTCAGGAATTGCTTCTCTTAGATATGCCGATTGATAATCCCACATATGAAATCCAATCCCGTACGCCGGAAACATATCTGGGCGCGGCTCGTGGAGACTACTCACGAATTTCTACCTCAGGCACTTGGACAAAATCACCGGAATTTGCCATGCCAGGAGTGGGAGCAACGCTTACATTTCGTTTTAATGCAGCGAAGGTATTTTTAGTTATGCGGGGGAACGGAAAAGTAAATATTTATCTCGATGATGAGTTTGTTAAAGAGGTATCTGTAGATTCCGATAGACTATATGAACTCATCAATCTCCCCCAACCCGGCGACCATATTTTAAAACTGGAATTCCCCGATGACAACGTGGAACTGTACGCATTTACGTTTGGGTAGTATCACTTCCAGACTGTTTTAAAAATCGTTTTATGCTTCCTTTAAAAAAGATGCCCCAATCTTTTTCGGACAATCTTCCTTTAAGCGAGAGCATTAAATCTCTACTGTCCTTGTGAAAATCGTGGAGCGTTTTTCCATCCCAACCTCCCTCTTGAAGCATTTGTAATACTTCGTTCACTGATTCAGGAATGACTGGCGCATCTTCTGGATGAATAAACACCTGCAGTAACATATTTGCTACTTGCCATGCCCGATTCTCTGGTTCCCATGCGTTAATCTCTTTCCACGTAATTGGCCCCTCCCGTAAGTGAACCTCACCTGTAACGAATCTATTCAACAGTGCTTTCTCAAGATTCTCGATTGTCATATTTGATCATTACAAAAATTAAAACGATAACGTCGAACTGTACGCCTTTACATTTGGATAATTTCGTATTATACTACCTCCGTGAATAAATTGGAGATGCAAAAGATTCCTCCTTTAGGTTTATCAAGAAGGTATTCTAATCGGCGTTGTTGTTAGCACGATCCTACATCTGACACAAAACAATTTACCCGCTGCCGGGTTTGACGAGGTTATCGGAATGGGCACAGTATTTGCAAGAAAAGAAACACGAGAGATTGCTAAAAGTGTAATAACAGGGAAGGCGTTTATCAACTTGTTCAAACCGAGAGTGAAATCTTAATTCCTCGTAACTTTATAAATTACCCCTGCTTTGTCATCGGATACAAATAAATTTCCTTTGTCGTCGAAGAGTAAATCTACTGGGCGGCCGAGGGCTCCGTCAGCTGACGGACTCTGCAACCAACCGGTAATAAAATCTGATGCTTTGTAATTGTTGTTTAAATCAAAGCGTACGATTTTATATCCTGTAGGCTCGGTTCTATTCCATGAACCGTGATAGGAAACATAAAGATAGTCTTTATCAAATGCCAAACCTAACGGCGCTGAGTGTGCTTGATATTCTATGATCGGTGGCTCCGTAGTTTTGCAAAAATCATCAGTCCCGCCAAATGTCGTATCGGCAATTCGATTTCCATAACAATACGGCCATCCGTAATTTTTTCCGCTTTTAACAATATTAACCTCCTCAGGGGGAGTATTATCACCGATTAAATCGCGACCCATATCGGTTGCCCACATTTCTCCGTTTCTCCATGTAAAAAATACGGAATTTCGAAGGCCTGTTGCAAACGGTTTGAGTTCACCATCATACACCATAATGCTTGCTCGTCTTGTATCTTTTTCTACACAGACATTACATGACGACCCAATGGATATATTTAATTTGCCATCAGGACCGAAACCAATAGTTCTTGAAAAATGATTACCCCCGCTAGGTAAATCTGTAATCTTTTTTCTGTTCGATGCTTTTCCGTCGTAATCGTATACGGCGACCGCATCTGTTTCCGCAATGTATAATTTTCCGTCTTTGAATGCTAACCCGTGAGGCTTATTTAATCCCTCAATAACAACCGATGAAGATCCGTCATCTGCAATACGAAATACTTTCCCTGTTGCAGGGCTACTTACGAGGAGTCTCCTCGTAGGGTCCCAAGTAAGCACCCGTGCATTGGGAATATTTTGGGCAAATACCGAAATTGAATATCCTTCCAGAATTGTTAATGGTAATCCTGTTGAATTTTGCAACACAGGACCAACCGCAGGTTTCACGCCGCGAAGATTCTGATACCAAAACCGCCAACCCAGAACAACCAAAATTCCAAAAAATACGATCAAGAAAAGCTTTAACTTCATATTAACATGGTAACATGCTGATATAAGCGTTTTGGGAAAACCCGCGCATTTCCCATGCCGTTTAGGTCTTTCGTTTGGAAACTTGAGGTGAACGCGTTTCTCCGGTTTTTGGAGCTTTGGGGCAAATTTTAATGTGATCATCTAAACTTTTTTTATCTATTGGAAATTGAGCGCCGCAGCCATATGGACAGGAAATTAAATGCACTTTCTTTTCTTGAGCTGCAACCATATTTACCACTTGAAGTGGGCGAAGGCGCGGTTGGCTTCTGCCATACGATGAACTGTATCGCGTTTTTTAATTGATTCCCCCGCTCCTGCTGCAGCATCGGTAAGTTCTGCTGCCAATTTTTCAGCATATCCTTTGTACTCTTTACTGGAGCGTTTTTGAGCGTATTGAACAATCCAACGAAGTGCCAGTGAAATGCGTCTGTCTCCCCGAACTTCTGAAGGAACTTGATACGAAGCTCCTCCCACACGTCTTGGGCGTACTTCCATTTTCGGTCCGACATTGGCAACGGCAGTTTCAAATACTTTTATCGGATCTTCACCTTTTGCCTTTACGATGTCTAATGCTTTATATATTATTTTTTCTGCCGTACTCTTTTTACCGCGCTGCATAACCCGATTAACCAGTCTTGTCACAAGCCGGTTCCCATGTACCGGGTCGGGGGCAAGAATTTTTTTAGTAACGCGTTTTGCTCTCATAGGTGTATTAACTTGCGGCGGCAACAGCAGGACCTGAAGCTCCTGCTTTACTTCCATAGCGGCTTCTTCCCTGTTTCCTGTTGGCAACTCCGGACATATCGTATTTACCCCGAACAATATGGTATTTGACTCCAGGTAAATCCGGTACTCTTCCGCCACGTACAAGTACAATTGCGTGTTCGGTAAGTTCATGCCCGATACCGGGAATGTAGGCTGTCACTTCTTGTTTATTGGATAACCTAACACGGGCAACTTTACGGAGTGCCGAGTTTGGTTTTTTGGGTGTCATTGTTTTAACGAGCGTAACAACTCCCCGTTTAAACGGGGCTGGCAACTGTTTCATTTGCCTGTCTTTTGCATTAAAAAATTTCCTCAGTGCAGTGGCTTTTATTTTTTTGCTTTTTGATCTTCGACCCCTTCGGATCAATTGATTAATAGTAGGCATATATACTTAACTTGCAATCTGCGCTCTTTCAGCAGAAACTGGAATAAGTCGGCCAATTATAACGTTTTCTTTAAGCCCCAGCAAATGATCTTCCTTGCCAGCAAGCGCTGCATCTGTTAATACATTCGTTGTCTCCTGGAAAGATGCGGCAGAGAGCCAGCTTTCTGTATAAAGCGCTGCCCGGGTAATACCAAGCACAATAATTTGTCCTGTCGCCGGTTCTCCACCCTCTGAAAGTACCCGTGCATTTTCTTCCTGGAATCGGCTGTGACTGACCAGTTCCCCGGGAAGAAGCATCGTATCACCACTTGTATCCACACGGGCTTTGTCACTCATTTTGCGTACGATAACTTCAAAATGCTTATCAGAAATCTGAATACCCTGCGATTCATAAACGCGCTGAATCTCTGCAATCAAATATTGCTGTGCACCGGATAATCCCTTGACTTGGAGTACTTCTTTGAGGTCTAAATAGCCGGTGGCAAGCTGATCTCCGGCTGCAACAAGACCTCCCTCTTTCACGCGCACTTCACTGGTTATCGGAATGATATATTCTCGTTCTTCTGGCGGTTTGAGTGCTGTATTTCTGACACGCACTTTATGTCCTTGCTCCGTTTCAATGATTTCTACTTTTCCCGCTACTTCCGAAATAGGCGAAAGAATCCGGGGGGTTCGCGCCTCGAAGAGTTCTTCTACGCGCGGAAGTCCTTGAGTAACGTCTAATCCAACAATACCTCCTGCGTGGCGTACCCGCATGGTAAGCTGCGTTCCGGGCTCCCCTATGGATTGCGCTGCGATCACACCAACGGGTGTGCCAATTTCAACAAGCTCACTTGTCGCAAAGTCTCTTCCGTAGCAGGTAGCACAGATCCCAACTTTTGCGCCACAGGTAAGCGGCGATCGAACCACGGCACTTTCAACACCGTGCTCTTCAATAAGTTTGACGTTTTCGCGGGTAATTTCCTCACCTTTCTTAATTAAAACCTTCGAACTTTGCGGTGCCACAATGTCAGATGCAGCAAAGCGACCGATGATACGGATGGCAAACTGGGCTTGCCTCTTCTCGCTCTTTCGAATTTCCCACCCCTCACTCGTTCCG
>Ga0209541_10007049_pt1 | contig 18975 bp, 19 predicted proteins | sample RifCSPlowO2_01_FD_184027 | JGI IMG/M metagenome (GOLD analysis project Ga0209541, IMG submission 184027) | Groundwater microbial communities from Rifle, Colorado - Rifle CSP2_plank lowO2_0.1 (SPAdes) (version 2) | ecosystem: Environmental > Aquatic > Deep subsurface > Groundwater | place... | reverse complement strand
CAAGTTGTCCGCTTGCTCAACAACCGACCGAGAAAACGGCTAGACTACGCAACGCCGCGAGAGAGATTTAGAGAGTGTTGCAATTCAGACTAGAACTCACGGAAAAGCCGCCGACAGATTGAATGTTTTCCGCACAGGATTCTTTCCAACAATCTGGCCAGCGCGTCTTTCGCAACGGAATGAGCCCGGGGTTTCGCTTGTTTTTCGCCCACGCCCACCTTGCTGCTTTCTTATTGTTTTATCATTGTAAAGTTTCCTTTTCTGCCGCTATCTTCCCAACTTCCAGAAATTTGAGCCTCGGTGATGGAAATTGGTATTAATCTTTTCCATAATTTTCATGACATCTTTGATCCAAAATAGCCTTATTCTACCTCGGTTCGAACTTGGACATCTGGCGGGGACGATGCCCGGAACTTTGAACCAAAAGCACGGCTCAAATTCAAGGATATTGATGAAAGTATACGTGAATTAAGGGCTATCTACAAAGCTTACCCTCAGTGGTTTGAGGTGCCGAAACCGAAGTCTGATAAGGGGCAGAATGCAGTCGATTACTCCGTAAAATAAAAAAGGTCTGTGGTAATTAAAAACTATCGGTAAAAGCAAGATTAATATTTACCTCATCTCCATTGATAATGGTATCAACAATATCGTGTATTTTTTCTTTTAGAACTTTCACTTGCTCATCCAATTGTAAAATTCCGATTTCTTCATTTATCTTAAGGTCTTGATTCTCAAGCAGCTCAAAATCTTTCCCGTGGATTTTATGCTCAATAGGGTTATAATAATATTTGGCTATTTCCCATTGTTTCGCCTCGGAGAAAAAGGGTATTTTTACCTCTGACCAATATTTCATTGCCAAACTTCCACCTTGGCCTCCGACGGATATATAATCTAAAACTCCAAGGTTACGAAGATAACGTAAAAAGCAACAAACAAAAGCACTTTCAATTTTATTATGATCTTTTTTGTTAAGTACAATTCCATGAATATTTGTCAGCGTGCGCGCCTTGGGATTCGCAAACATCGTACACTTGCCGACCGAACCTTCTGCTGAAAATATAATGTCTCCCTCCAATATGGGGGAAAGTTTTCTTGAATTACCAAGGTACTCATATTTGGTGACCGTTCCAAAATCAGAAAGGTTAGTTGGCCTAACGAGAGTATAGAAATTTTCTTTTTTCTGATCAGAATAAATACTATTTCCAATAGCTGATACTTGGAGATTTTGCCCTCGACTAATTTCAAAATTCCAATCCTCAATAGTTCCAGCACCGTTTGTATAGTTTTTGATTGAGAACTGTTTCTTTATATAGTCTTCACAATAGAATCCAGCATCAATCCTAGACGTTAAAAGTATCTGTTGAAGATCGGGAAATTGATATTTAAAATCTTTCTTTATTTGATTCGACGAAATTTCTTTCTGGATAAGAGTAAATACCTTGTTTTCATTTTCTTTAATCTTCTTTTCTTTATTGATTACGAGTCTAACCAAAGTGTCTAAGTATTTAATTACTTGATCAGAATTATTTTGATTTGGAAGTGGTATTAGGCAATCAAGAAATAGCTTTTTTGCATGTAAAATCGTTGCCCCTTTCGAAACAAGAAAATTTAACTGAGTTCTAAAAAAATCATGCTTCAGGAAAGCAAATAAATAATATTTATTGATGTCTACTGGCAACTTATATAAGCCGCCCGACAACATATGATCTGGATAGTCCTTATCTAGGATAATAGTTTCTCCAATATTTGAGTCCTTCGATATTATTAAATCACCCTCCCTAAGCTTTAAGTCAACAAATTTACTTGGCAGAATTGGAATAACACTATCGCTAGACAAATTTAACAAAAAACTATCCTGTTGAAGAGCTTTGTTCCTTACAAAATATTTATAAGATTTCCGTATGTATGCATCAGATCCTACTTCTTCGCCATTTATCAGATCACTCGAAAGAAAATCCCGAACAGTCTTGGAGTTTTTACCGCCAAAAATAACCTTTTTGTAATTATGAGGAGAGAAGGACGCTTTAGTGCCCAAAATCTCGAGAATATTTATTTTTTGTGGGGTATCAATATATCGCATGTTATTTTAGAAACAATTTCTTTAGAGTTTCTTCTTGGGAAAGTGCCCACTTTCTAAAATCACCAATTGTCTCCGTAAATTCTTCATCAAGAACAGATTCTCCTTGTTCATTAATAACAATTTCAAAGTCATTTTCATCTATTTTATAGACTGGGTTAAAGAACTTAACCCTGTTAGATGTTCTGACCTCATATCCAATGCGTTGAATATCCTTTACGAAAACCTCATACCCATTTTTGTTCAACTTTTTTAGTTCATCGTCAGTGGGTTTATACCCTACAACGATAGTAGTATTTACCCCTGTTTCGGCAAAGATATTTGGAGGAAGATCAAAAAGCCCAACAATTCTCATCTTGCTTGCCAGCCACTTTCTTGCTACTTCCCATCGATCTACTGAAGCAATAGAGTTTGATAACACGATCCCCAATCTTCCCTGAACCTTAAGGATTCTATAAGCATTCTCTAGAAATAGAAGTCCTGGATCCATCCAATTTCCAGAACGCGCAGTATCCCAGAGCTCATAAAGCTCAACCATCGCTTTTTCGCTTTCATTTTTTGGTTCAATTTTTCTATTTTCTCCAAATGGAGGATTAGTTAAAACAACGTCAAATTTTAAAAGTTTCGTATCGTCCTTCCAGTTATCCCAGTTGCCATTCTTGTGTAATTTTACATCCAGAGGCACGAGTTCCTTTTTCGTATTGAATTTATAAAGCAATGATCCTTTGTCCGGTTGATATTTAAGAGTGGCATTCCCATCTCCATTCAAAAGCATGTTTAACTGAGCCAACTTAATCATCTGATCATCATTATCAACCCCAAAAAAGTTACTATCATCCAGACTTTGTTTTGAATTAACAAAACTCATCGAAAGAAAGTCAGCAATACCAACTGTAGGATCAATGATAGTTTCTCCAGTTCCAGGGTTAACTATTTTTACCAAAAAATCTATGATTTTTAACGGCGTGATAAACTGAGCCTTATCTGTTTTTGAAAATTCATTTGAGAATTTATAAAAGACTAGCTGGTACAAATCAGTATCTGATGATTTTATAAAACTGTAATCTTGTAGATTCTCTACCACTGAACCAATAGCGCGAACGTGGCTCTCGTCCTTCCAGTTAATCGTTGCCGTATCTACTGATTTTAAAATAACGCTGTACTTGGCCGCGGCATCATTGTAGAGCTGACGGATTCGATCGAGGAAAGATTGAACATCTGAATCGCTTAATTTAAAAAACTGCTTTTCGGCATCGGTTATAAAAAAACTCAGCGCAGATTTCTCTGGTTCTGTTTGATAAAACTTCAAATTTCTATTAGACGATGTTGTTTTTTTATACTCTTCACTTCGTTTCTCGTCGAAGATTTTTAAAGCAAGCATTTCAATAAGAATTTCATAGCCACGAGGATTTCGTAACCCAACCTTATCAAGAGTGATCAAAATATTTGAAACGGCGTGATTAATTTGTGAGCTTGAGGCTCCTGTAATTAAATCAAGGTCATCAATCGTGCGTTTGCTTCTATCAATTTCTAACGTTGTGTTAACTCTTTTTTGCAATGCTTCAAAAGAAGGTATATATCTATAACTGTCTGTCAGATCAAGAGAAAGTTGTGTGGTTGAACTCTTTTCTCCTTTCTGATTTTTCGATTCATCATAACGTAAAATTAGACTATTCCTACGTTGGAATATATAGAGCCGCTCACTATCATAGTAAAAACCTAAACAATAATTACTTTCAGATTCTTTTAATTCAGGCTTTACCTGCGAAGTGAAAACGGTCTTAATGTCTTTACCGTCTGATTTTTTAAATTCAACTATTCCCACCAGATGTAGCCTGAGCCATTCCACAGCGTCATCATCTTTTGATTTGCGCCATTTCTCATAGAAATCTACCCACTGTTTATCGTCAAAAATACAAGCATCAATTTTTATTGGCGCAGAACTCTTGTTTCCTTTTGGAAAGTATATCTCTGCACCCAGGTAATTTTTTGAGTACAGATCACTGTGTGTAAGTGCAAAAATAAATTGCCACTTATAATACTCCTCATTCGGTTCTCCTTTTTTATTTTTTAAAGAGATGCCCGTGAGATACTTCCCATCAACTGGAACAATAGAACGTTCCAATACTAAAGTCTTGGAATATTTTTTATCAAATTCATTTTTTGCTTCTAAAAAGGTTGCCATAAATGTGGAGTTTTAACTGGTTCAATTGTATCACTTTTTCAAAAACTTCACAAACTTCAACCTGTTCATAACTTTAATCACCACTGAATTTATCAGTAGCATTATGTAGCCCAAAACCCTTATTTTACTTCGGTTCAAAGTTGGAAATCTGGCGGAGGCGGGAGGATTCGAACCTCCGAACCCCTTTTGGGGGTTAACACATTAGCAGTGTGCTGCTTTCAACCGCTCAGCCACGCCTCCAATTACAAAAAGCGTAGCATATATCTGTGTTTTTTGCTATCATAATTTCATGTCTATCGAAGAAAAAAAATTGCGGGAAGAAATACCCGAAGAAGACCTTGAGCGCCCTCTGACGCCCCAGGAAGAAATGAAACGGAGACGTGATGAAATGAATTTCATGCAAAATCTTGAATTGCGGATATCCGGCGGCGAAGTCAGAAAAGAGCCGGTGTTCGACAAAGACACGAAAGAGAAAGTCGGCGTTCAATATACCGATAAAACAACGGGAGAAATAATTTTTTGGGAAGATACAAAAAAAATTAATTCCGCGCTGAACCGTAGAGCGGGCATTGAAGAAGTATAGCCATGAAAAACATCAACTACGCGAATATCGCTGTATTTATCCTCTTTTTCGGGCTTGCACTTATTGAGGACTAGTCCTTTTTTTCCAGCGTCTCCTTTTCCTTTTCTAGATTACTGATAAGTTTTTCTTTTTTTGTTTCTGAAAGTTTGTCAAAAATGGACCGCCAAAATTCGAGCTCTTCTTTGTCTTCGCCAAGCTCAATAAGACGCAAAATTACTTTTTCAAAACGTTCCTTTGACAGATCCATCGAATGTGCCGTTATTTTTTAAATTTTCTTTAAGTTCTCCGAGATATTCCAAAAACACCTCTCTCTTTTTCACGCAATAATCGGCGAAATTGCCGAGCAGATCCGCGGCTTCCGGATGCTTTTTTGCGGCGGTCTCCGCAATATTCTTCATAGACGCCGGCCCTTCTTTTAGCATCGCTTCAATAAATTCGCTCGAGGACAAACCGGACGCCATCCCTGCGGCAACATACGGCATTGAACCGCGATATCCGAAATATTCCAAAGCAATGGCAAAGGTTGCTCCGGCGGAGATGATAGCTCTGTCCGCTCTTGTGCGATAAGACAATTCTTCTCCCTCAAGCGTTCTGCCGTAATATGCCTCCGCCGCGGCTTTTAGGGTACTTACAACGGGAATAAAATCGCCGTAGGTTTCATAAAGCATTTTTAATCTTTCGTTGCGGAAAGGCCACATCTTTTTTTCTTTTATTTCCATCTCTTCCGTAAGATTTATTATTTCCGGGTTTTCCATAAGGTTTAAAATAGCTAAGTTTTGTCCTGTTTGCAAATGTGCTGCCCTATAACTAAAAAAACGCCTAGAGGCGCTTTTTTAGCTGTTCTTCCGCTTTTTTTATCTGGTTTTGGGAAATGCCGTAGTCGTAGCTTTTGGACTTCAGATGTTTTATGCCTTTCTCCAGTTCTTTTCTATCAATACCATTGTTCCAACCATCTTCATCTAAGTGTCCGCTGAACTCCTGCTCGAATTTATCCAGCACATGTTCCGGAACTCCGTCAGCTTGACCTTTTGGAATTCGGTCTTGGAAACGCTCGGTTTGCTTGGACTAAAAAACCCCATGTTTTTAATTATTAGCTGATAATGCCCTTATTATAGCACATTGGCTAGGTTGTCGATGCCTGAGTCCTATTCATTCTTGATCTTGTTTAATATCTTTTTTACTTTTTCCAGACTGTCCCAGTCGTGAATAGATATTGCCAGAACATTTTTGTTCAGTTTTTTTAACAATGCTATTTTCTTTTTTATTTCTTTTCCGGGAAACATGTCGCCCTTTGTAAGAAAAAGATATTCCTGTTTTTTTAAAAGCTCTTTGTTGAACGATTTCAGTTCTTTTTTTATCGTTTTGTAATCTTTTACTGGGCTTTCTGATTCTGCGGAAACAAGATGAAACAATGTTTTTGTGCGCTCAATGTGCCGGAGAAATTTTATGCCGAGACCCTTGCCCGTATTGGCCCCCTCGATTAAACCGGGAATATCAGCAAGAATAAGTCCGTAGTATGAGCCGAGGTTCGGCTCCAGCGTGGTAAACGCATAATTTGCCACTTTGCTTTTTGCCTCCGTTAATTCGTTCAACAGGCTCGATTTCCCGGCGTTGGGCAGTCCGATAAAACCCACATCGGCGATGAGCTTTAATTCCAGCTTTAGCGTAAAATGTTCGCCCGTGAGCCCCTCCTGAAATCTGATAGGAGTCGTATTTCTCGGTGAACGGAAATGAAAATTGCCCTTTCCGCCATGCCCGCCTTCGGCGATGAGAATTCTTTCGCCTGTTTTTAAAATCTCCCGCGTGGAACCGTCTTGTTTTTTTATTACCGTCCCGACCGGGATCCGGAGCACCAAATCTCCTCCGTCTTTGCCGTCGATAAATTGTCCTCTTCCGTCTCCCCCGTTATCGGCTTCAATGTTTTTTTTATATCTAAATTGAGAGAGCGCGTTTAAGTCCGAAACGCCCTCAAAATAAATACTGCCGCCGTTGCCTCCGGTGCCTCCCGCGGGGCCCAGCGCCTTTACATTTTTATTGAAAGCCACGGCGCCTTTTCCTCCGGCACCTGCGGCCACTTTTATTGTAACTTCGTCTATTAACATCTGGCGGAGGAGGTGAGATTCGAACTCACGGTGCCTTGCGGCACGCCGCATTTCAAGTGCGGTGGAATAAACCACTATCCGACTCCTCCATAATTATTCTTCAACCAACTTTTTTCCAAATAATGCTCTTCGTAATGACAGTTCGGACAAATAAGCTCTAAATTTGCAAGGTTATTGTTGCTTCTATTTCTATTTTTATGGTGAATATGCAATATTTCGTATTTTTCATACCCACACCGCTCGCATTGCCTGCCTCGAATTTTTATGAGTCTTATTTTGATAGCCCGCTGCGATGCCGCTTTGCTTCTCGGCTGATTCATTTTGTACTGAATACCAGCCCTATGCTTATTAGCACAACTTCTACTGCAGGTTTTCTTATTTAATCCCGATAAAATGAGGTTACCACAAACTACGCATGGAATCTCCTTCCTGCAAGAAATACCATAGCAGGTCATACTGCAATAAACCCGCCCCTGACTTCTTTGTATCTCGGCAGGTCGTTTGTAAATAGACTTACCACAGACAATACAATGGGTATTTGGCCTCCTTTTATATTGCTCACTCACCTTGCCAGTATACCACAAAATAACTGTCTAGCCAGCAATCATCCTAGCAGTTTTTCCGTTTTTTTGAAAGATGAACTATACTATAGAAATGGAAGAAAAAAACGAACAAACCACACGCGACTACGCTATGGGCAATGTGCTTTTTTCATGGGAAGCGCACGAATATTTTCATCACGAACGGACGACCGACTGGTACTGGTGGGTAGGACTTGTGGCAGTCCTCCTTCTGGGCTTTGCGGTCTGGCAACGCTCTTTCCTTTTCGGAATACTCATCCTTTTGGGCTGGTTTACGAGCATACTCTACGCCATCCGCACTCCTCGGTTCATCCGCTTCGTCCTTACGGAAAGAGGCCTCATCATAGAAAATCCCGAATCAAAAGAGTCGGGAAAAATGTATCCGTGGAACCAGCTTGAATCTTTTTGGGTTTTTTACAAACCGCCGGTTCATGAGGAGCTCTCCATCAAATCCAAAAAAACATTTATGCCCTACATCAAAGTTCCGCTGGGCGACGAAGACCCCGAAGCGGTCAAAGAAATAGTAAGCAAATATATTCCGTTGGAAGAGCAGGAAGAATCGCTGATTGACACCCTCGCACACCTGGCGAAGTTTTGAATTGTGCGCCCGCGAGGAATCGGACCTCGATATCAAGCTCCGCAAGCTTGCATTCTATCCACTCCGACGTTCCATTGCGGAAGTCGGAGAGCCGACTTCCTTATTTATAAAATATAGAGCGTCGGCTTTGAACTATAATATTTTGTGTCCCCACGAGGAATCGGACCTCGATATCAAGCTCCGCAAGCTTGCATTCTATCCATTGAACTATGGGGACATTTATACAATTACTCTAATATATTCTTGAGTTAGTACTAATTTCAAATTTTTCATTCTGTGGGTGGTACGAGTGCGGTTGTTCGCATGTTGATGCAGCCTCCTGGCGACATTATTCGTACTGCCAATATAAAATTTACCGTTTTCGTCCTTTAGAATATAAACAAATCCTTTCATAAACATATCTTCGATTAATCCACTCCGACGCGCACTCCGACTTCATGTCGGAATCCAGTCGGAGAGCCGACTTTACGTCGGCTTTGAACTATGGGTGCGTTTAAATACTCTATCAAAAAATCTTGAAAAAATCAATCCGACGTGTTAAGTTAACCTCAGTTCTTTGAGGAGGTTTTATGTATTATTCGCTTTGGAAAATGCTTGAAATGGTTGATCATTCGGTCAATAGAAAGCCGTGCATGAAATTATTGAAAGAAAACGAGGTTCTTTTCAAAACAGTGCAAGGCTCAACGCATAACCATCAGGCATGGAAGGGCGGCTACTGGGACCATATTCAGGAAGTCATGAATATTGCGATTGTTCTTTACAAGCCGTTAGATGAACTGCGCGCACACCACTTTACTCTTGGCGAGGCCTTGCTTGTGCTGTTTCTGCATGACGCAGAAAAGCCGTGGAAATACGAGCAAACTCCGGACGGACTAAGACATAAAAAATACTTTGTTACCAAAGGAGACAGCCACGGATATAGAATGAGCGTCATCGCGAAATACAATATTCAAATCTCGTCTCAACAAGAAAATGCGATCAAGTACGTTGAGGGCGAACACAATGATTACACGAACCAAAGGCGCGTAATGAATGAACTTGCAATGTTCTGCCATATGTGCGACGGATGGAGCGCGAGAGGCTGGCACAACCGGCCGCTCGAAAAAAACGAAACCTGGGGTTCAAGGCAATTCTCCGCCAAAGCGGATCCGCCTCTGGCGGAAAAAAATAAAAACGTCCCGATAACGGACGTTTTTTAATTTACTGCGTGTTGCAAAGGGACGGTTGGGACACGATAGCAAACGAAATAATATACGAATGCTCCGACAAAATTGGTTGTGCAGATCAAAACAAGGAAAAGTAAATTGAGCACGGAATCGTTTGGCCAAAGCTTTATCGTGCGTATAATGGCATGACAAGTCATCCATAAAGGGAAAATGGCGAGAAAAATAAGCGCCAAAAAAAATACAAAAAGGAACGTTAAGCCGGAAAGCACGAATAATACATCGAGCATGATACCTATCTCCTTCCTTAGAAATTTACTTTCTAGCCATAAGGTAGCAAATCTATTAAATTTGTCAATAATTTAACTTTGTGATGCTTTCTTTATAGAAAGGAGATTTTTTGATGATCAATATTCGATTCGGAGAGGATAATGTCCAAAAAGGGCATTTTGAATTGTCGCTCGAAGGTAATTTTTTGGACACACAACAAAGCAGGCATTTAATGGAAAGTAAATTGCTTGAGCTTTTGCAAGAAAACCCAAAGATCCTGATCGTTAACGCATCGGATGCGGCAATCATGTCTGACGCAATGTGGGCCTGGGCAGAACTTGTATTTAAATATTTGGATAAATGCCAAGTCATCTACAGGCCAAGCCAACTTATGATGCGCATGAAATATGATTCAAGCCATACCTCCAAACGCCCCCAATGATGTTTTCATTGATTATTAGCAAAAAACAAAAACGTCCAAATTGATGGGCGTTTTTTTATAATGCGCGAATTTCTCCCATGCCTACATGGATAGCTTTCACTCCCTTATAAACAGCTGGTATGACGACTCCCGGCAGTAGAGGTTTGCGCAGACAATATCTCAAACAATAATCGCTCCCATCTTTGCCTATGCCGCAAGAGTTTACATCATAGGGTTCTTTCATATAATCCATACAAAAATCTTTTTTGACCGCTTTTGCCTGGTCGAAAGTAACCACATTTATCTCCAATCTAGCTCAAATTTAGCAAATCCGTTAATATTTGCAATATGGACCTTAGTACTCCTCTTGAACAAATTTTCACCAAGCTCGCCCCGAAACAAAAATCGGGACTCAAGAATCTGGGGCTAAAAACCGCGGAGGATTTGCTAAGGCATTTACCATATCGCTACGAAAATCCCGCAGACCTCAAAAAAATAGCGGAGGTAATTACGGGCGAAAAAGTAAGAATTTGGGGTAGAGTAAAAAAAATTGACTACGAAAAAACCTGGAAGAAAAAAATGAACATTGCCTACGCCGCGGTTGAGGACCCGACGGGGCGCATCAAAATGGTCTGGTTCAGACAACCATATATTGCGAAAATGCTCCCCGAAGGCTCCTGCGCGATATTTTCAGGAACCGTTGCATCGCGAAAAGACAGCTATTATATAGCAAATCCTCTCTACGACATTGTTCCGTGCGGTGTTGTGCCGGAATTTACAAAAGAAGATTCCTCACGCCCGCCTGCCGGTCGGGCAGGGCTTCAACCGCTCTACTCCACGACAAGCGGCGTTTCTTCGCTATGGCTTTCAAAGGCCGTCGCAAAAATATTACCAAATGTTTCTGCTGAAGAATTTTTGCCGAAAGAAATCTTAGAAAAATATCATCTGCCCGCATTGCAAACCGCACTCCGCTGGGTACACAATCCGAAAACCGAGGAGCATTCAAACGCCGCAAAAAAAAGATTCGCTTTTGAAGGAGTGTTTTTAATGCAATTGATGCGCGCCTCGCAAAAAGAAGAAATAAAAAAAACGGCCGGCATCAAACTTTCAAATATTGAGACTTTGCGGGACGAATTCGTAAAACTACTTCCCTTCGGACTCACGGACGCGCAAAAAAAAGCCATTGAAGACATATTGTCTGACTTGCGTTCGGGACACCCGATGAATAGGCTTCTTGAGGGGGACGTCGGCTCGGGGAAAACCGCGGTGGCCGCGTGTGCGGCCTATATTTGCGCGGAAAACGGCCTGCAGGCCGCCTACATGGCGCCTACAGAAATATTGGCGCGCCAGCACTTTGAGACGTTTTCTAAAGTATTGGGAAAAGCGGGGTTAAAGATAGGTCTCTTAACATCTTCCCTTTCCGAGAAATTCCCTTCAAAAATAGCCAGGGAGAAATCCACCCACGTCTCAAAAGCCCAGCTTTTAAAATGGGCCCGCGAAGGAGAGTTTCCTATTTTGATAGGTACACATTCGCTCATCGAAAAAAAAGTTGAGTTCAAAAACCTGGCTTTGGCAATGGTGGATGAACAACATCGCTTCGGAGTATCTCAGCGAGGAAAATTGTCTCAAAAAAACCATACTTTGATTGAAGTCGGACTTCAATCAACATTACCCCCGCCTCACTTCCTTTCAATGACGGCGACACCAATACCCCGTACGCTGGCACTCACTATCTATGCCGACCTCGACCTTTCGATAATAAACGAAATGCCGCTGGGGCGGCAGACAATCGACACGAAAATAGTCCCGCCGAAAGACAGAAATTTGACTTACGAATTTATCCGCCAAAAATTGAACCACGGCGAGCAGGCTTTTGTGATATGCCCGAGAATTAATCCTGAGGAAGTCCGACTTCCAGGGGAAGTCGGACTTCCGGAGGCACTGTTAAGAGCCGAGATGAAATCGGTAAAAGAAGAATACAAAAAATTGAATGAAAAAATATTTCCGGAATTTGAGATAGGCCTCATGCACGGCAAATTAACTCCGAAGGAAAAGGAAGAGACAATGCAAAAATTCAGGGAAAACAAAACGCGGGTTTTGGTTTCAACCTCCGTGGTTGAAGTCGGGGTAGACGTACCGAATGCGACTATCATGATGATAGAGGGCGCGGAAAGATTCGGGCTTGCCCAGCTCCACCAATTCCGTGGACGCGTCGGGAGGAGCGAGAAAAAATCGCATTGCTTTATTTTGCCGTCCTCATACTCTGCGGATATTTTTAGGCGCTTAAAAGCGCTCACAGAAGCTAAAAGCGGATTTGAACTTGCGGAATACGACCTTGAGTTCAGGGGTGCGGGAGAGCTTTCCGGCCGCAAACAGTCCGGCCTCTCCGACATCGGCATGGAAGCATTGAAAAATCTGAAAATGGTGGAAGCTGCGCGCTTCGAAGCGCGGGAAATAATTGAAAACAAAACTTTGGCAAATTATCCGTTGCTTGAAACAAAAATAAAACGGCCCCAATCAGAACCGTTGCATTTTGAATAATTATTTTAAAAACCTTTTTGTGGCACGCTTGGAATAGCCGCTCGCCCTGCATATGACCGCTGAAATCTCATATAAATCCGTCGGCAATCCTCCGACATTATAAATTTTACCCCATGCTTTTTTTTGTTTTTTATCCAGTTTTACGTGTTTTTTAGCATCACGTTCCGGTCTCCAGAAATAAGGAAATGCCTCCGGCACAGAAAGTAAAATTTCTTTCAACCTTTCTTCTCCTACAAAAATAGGCATATCAAGGCTAGATGACCCGCCGGGCAACTTTCTAATTTCATGAAAAATTTCTTTCCAATTCTTCCTCTGACGCAATTCGTGATAAAGCATAAATCTTCAAAATCAATCTAGGGATAGTGTAACATACCGTGAATAAAATTAAAAGAGCTCCAAATGGAGCCCCTGCATTTTGAATGAAATTATTTCCTGTGCTTCGGGGTGATCCAGAAGCCGAGGTAGTTGCCGAGCATCAACCTGGTTTGCGCCTCGATGGCGGGAAATGAGCCGAAAAAAATGATTGTAAAAGGAACGAGAATCCATTGGAGCACCATGCCCGCTGTGCGGAATTTGCCGTAGTGCGGAGGACGCGGAGGCAATAACTTCATCGAAATGATTGCGGAGGTAACCATGCCGACCATCGCGAATGTCATGATTGTCCGTGTTATCGTAGGCAAATTGTACGCCAACACCAAATTATTAAATTCCCTTCCTCCCAAAAGCACGGGGAGCCAGCCTAGCGCGAATATCATCAGTGCGTTCGTGGACCATGACCAGTAGCCATCGATCATATTGAAAATATAATAAAACTTTGTGCGCAATTTTATTTTTTTATTTTTTATGAAGCCAAAAACAACGTATGGAAAATTTTCAACTCCCCACGCCCAACGCCTCTGCTGGCGGTAAACATTTTTTACGGTACCCCAGAATGTCGGCGCCAAATTCGCGTCCATTGAAACCGGATAAGACAGCGGGACCGATTCGTAATCTCCGTCATAGTAAAGCAGTGAATTCCAGAAAATTCTGGAGTCTTCCGAAACCATATTCGTCTGCCAAAAGTCGAGCTCGGCCAAAGCCTTGAAACTCATTGAGTGCGACGAAAAAGTCGTCAGGCGCTCCGGTCGCTCCTGCTGCATCATCTGCCAAAAAGTTCCGGAAGATGCAACAACGCGCGATAGTGCCGGGACATCCCAAATATTATTGTTGTAAACCGGCACGGGCTGGTAAGAAGTTCTTATCGGCCGGGTTGCCGTCAAAAAATTCCAGGCTAATATCTCAAAATATTGCGGAAATATCTGGGTATCAATATCAAAAGATGAGACGATTATATTTTCATACGGAATATTTTTCGGGTCTATGAAAATTTTCTTTATTTCTCTTGCCGCCCACGTTTCATTACTTCCCTTTCCGGGAATCTCTCCCTCTATGCCCTTGGGGTGGATAGTCACAAAAAAATTCGGAAATTTGTCCATGAATTTTTTTTCCATAGCTTCCGCCACCTTGCCCCCGTGCGCGCCGTATCTTTCTTCGTATGAAAGCACCAATATCATCCGTTCTTTGGGCCAGATATTCTTTTCAATCGAAGCGATAGTCCCCGATACTACCTCTTCCGCCTCTTTCGACATCGGTAAAAGTACCAAGTGCCACAGGTGCTCCCAGCGCGTGCGCGAGAGTTTCTCCTGCCAGTCTGTTCCGATATTTGACTGCATCCGTTTATAATTTGCCCGCAGGTGAAACGACAAAAATACCGTTTTAACGAGCCAGTAAACGTCGAATATTATTATAAAAAAAGCGGCGCCCACAGGATAAAAATAAGACGCCGCAAATACTCCCAAAAGGGTCGCCCAGGCAAGTGCTCCGGGGAAAATTTCAATAAGACGGTAGAGTATGCGGTCTCTGCCCGAAAGATCGGGAGAAAACGCGGTTTTTAGGTAATATCTCTTTTCCATTTGACGTTCTTATCTAAGCATGTTCGGAAGAAAATTAAAAGCGTCCGCGACAATGTCGGGACGCTTTGATAAATTCACTGTTTATTTTGAGAACTTATCGGCAATTTTTTGCTCTATTACGTAGAGGCAGACTTCTTTAGCCCCCTGCTCTGTATATTCGAATGATTCAACGAGTTTTTTAATCATGTAGGCAATATATTCTTTCTGTCTTGTGTCGAAAGTTTTAAAAGCCTCCGTGCCGTATGCTTTGACCGCTTCCTTAAAACTATCGTTGTTCTTCAAAAACGGCAGCGCCTTTTCTTTTAGGTTCTTTGCATAAGAAGACCAAAGGCTTTTATATAATTCCGTTTCCGTAATATCCACGTCCTGCTGCTGTAGCATCTCGACGTATTTTTTCTGAATTTCCTTCGCATAGTTAAGGGCATCCCGTTCGGACATCGCTTCACCGGTAAATGAAGTCCCGATGGTCCTGAAAAAATCGACAGTTACTTCGAATTCTTCGCCGGTATATCTGCACTTTGTTTTGGTCCCAATGTCATAGTTGACCGCGTGAAGATATTCCAAAATATCTTTTGTAATTTGTTCCTTACTGAACAAATACAATGATTCTTTCACTTCGGAGAGAACCGCGTAGTCATACCAATTCACGAGCGAATCGATAAAATTCTTAGGTATATGATCACGCGTTTTTTTATCTATCTTGTGCTTAAAAAAATCCGTAACGTTCGCCATATTTACCAGGTTAATCTTACCGGCGTACATGCTGTAAAAATCTCCGAAAAGCCGTATGGAATCCCTGCCGGTAAAACCTGTATCGCCTTCATTTTCGCCCTCGGCGATTAGCTTGCGCCTCACCTGCTCGGTAAATTTTTTCCTGTCTTCGTCGGAAAGCCATTGGGGGATTACTCCGCCGTATATTCCCATCCTCAAAAGAAGGCCGTCTTCGTCGCAATACTTTTCATATTTCTTCATATACGATATCCATGCGATGAGAGGCTCACATTTTGTTTTCATCCTGGTAGAAATTATTACCCTTGCGAAATTTTCAAGGACCCGCGGAAGAAATTGCTTGTCGATTCGGCTTCCGAATGTATTCCGATAGATCTCAACTTCCGTCGGTATCTCCATCACATAGCGGATCTTGCTTTCCTGAATCCTTTCTTTGAACGACTCTATGGCTTTGACAACCTCTTTATCTTCCGGGTTCATCAATGCCAGAAACAGCGAACTTACCCGCTCTTCAATATCGCCGACCTTATGGACACCTTCACTGATAACATTGTGAAGATCCAGCAGTCTCGCTTTATTGCTGTCCTTGATATCCATAAGCACGTAAATACCATTGTTGGTCCTGGCCAGATTGGAATAAAGATATTTTACCGAATTGGCACCGAATATCTGATCCAGCCTTTTTTGTATGAACCTGTCGGTAAATGTCGAATCTTCCTCCGGTTTATCACCCGGATTAAATATACTGATGCCTTCGCCGAGACCTCTGTCGAATTTGTACGGCCGGATCCTGACCATATTAAGCACCTTTTCAAGCGAACCCAGCTTATCGAACAATTCCCGGAAAATGGCTTTACACACGGTACACACATCATCTTTGAAGACCCACCCGTACTCTTTCGCGTTGAGCTTCTCCAAAAAATCTGGCTTGTCGGACAGTAAGTCTTTCAGAAACTCCGTGCGGTATTTTTTGGGTATGATAAGTATCGGGTAGTCATGGCTATGACACGGAACACTGACCTTTTTTTCGTCAATATCAATGTTCCAGAAAATTTCATAACTCTGACCGCCCTTAGTATCCATATATTCTTCGGTGACCCGCAGAATATTATTCATAAAAGTGCTTTTACCGCACCCCGGAGGTCCTTCGTACACATTGATCCGGTTCTGTTGCGAGCCCCGGCGCAACGACTCGGTCTGTCTGACGAACCTGTTGGCAAAAAGTCTGTCGGCAAAGAACGGGTTGTCCGATCCGTCGACAAATATTTTTGAACAATCGTACTTGATAAATCCGATGCTTTCGGGGTCATCCGGATAATCATCTTTCCCCCTGATCACATGGCTCTTGACCAAGTCGTGAAATATCTGAAAAATATTCCTCAAAACTCTTTCCGGATCATTTTTTGCGATATCCAGATATTCATCGAAACTGAGAACTGTCCGTTTCTCTTTTCTGTCAACTTTGTTCTGCAGATTCCAAAGCGCTTGTGGTTTAGTCATCGTTATATCCTCCCTCATCTTCACCGAGCACCTTTCTCGATAAATTCTTATTTTCGTAAGTATAGAGCACGCGGATTTTGCGGTATTTCGGTTTGTAATCCGGATCCTGAAGTTTCAACCATTGACTCGCCTGTTTGTCGGCGTCAAGTTCAGTAGTTTCCAGCTTCACAATTCCGCCCCAAAGACAGGAAAGACCCATCAACACTTGCGGAATATATTGCGTAACAAGACTTCTTCCTTCAAAAATATGGTCGAGGTAAAACTCTTCGCCCTTGGTTTTCTTTTCATTTATCACCACATACGGCGGATGATAAAGGCGCTTGTTTAAAATCTTCCTATATTCTTTACCGCTTCTGGATTTAACGTAGATCTCCTCAACCCCCTCCTCCGGATTGATCCGCGAACCAGCGACAAAAAGACGATGCTTGTCGACAAAGTCCTGGAAATCGGCATCCGAAAGAAAATTTACCAGCGCAATATCGTCGAAATTCCTTCTGGCCTCGAACATAGCTTTCTTTCCCGGATCTTTCTCGGTTTTTTGTTCAAAACGCTTCCGCAATTCGGTATCCCTGATAAGCAGGTATTCGTAAGAAAGTTTGCCCTTTTCCGCAAGCCCCTCAATAAACTCTAAAAGGCTCTTGCCGATAAAATAAGGATTCAGGCCGACCCTGGGATTTGCCAAAACTTTCGCGTTTACGTCCGCGAAATCAATTTCGTGGCTCCTCATCCTCTCATCGGCCATAAAAAGTCTTTCATGCCATAAGCTGGCCCAGCCCTCATTTATGATCTTTGTCCTGATCTGCGGCTGGAAGTAAAGCGAGGTTTTTCTTATCACGCTTATAACATCTTTCATCCACTTATTCTCGTCTTTATTAACGAAAGGAGAGTGTTCAATAAGATGGTGCAAGATATCCCGCGATTTTACTTTTTCATTCTTTTGGCGCCTCTGAAAAACACCCATGAATTCGGGGAACTTGCTGCGAAATTCGAAATCTTCAAAGAAAATATCTTCGCCTTGCTTCTGCCCGAATTGCTTCTGAAAAGAATTGAAACGTTCTACCTCATCATGATAAAATTTCAAATCGGCTGCTTTTTCCTCGTAGCGCTGTTTCAGAAATTCGCCGAAATAAAAATTTGCTCTTTTGGAAAACAGCCCGGACATGGGTCCTGTCCCCGTTTTATCGGCATCTTCCAGCTCCGCATAATACCCCACTAGATTATCCGCGCTGCGCGCAAATTCGATGACATAATCAACCCATCTTTTCTCGGCTCCCATTTCCTCGCGAATCCTGCTGATGAGTCTTTTATCTGCAAGAGCTTCCCCGCAAAAATCGTCATTCCAGGTATTCCTGAAAAAAACGTTGTTTTGGAAAAAATCATGATGTCCCAAAACATGATAAAAAATCATCGAATTCAGCCAATCCGGATTGTTATCGTTGTAAAATGATATGGCGGGTCTGGTGTTAATCGCCGTTTCATACGCATTATGAGGGTTGACATCGTAAATCCACTTGTCCCTGATAACCTCAATGTCGTTCGCCCAAAAATCATAAAGCGTCGGTATCATGATCTTGGGATTCAATTCGATCATGTTCTCATTTGTAATGATATATTCCAAGGTTTCGCCGTAAATTTTGAGCCCCGCGGCCGAGGCTCTCACCTTACAGTCTTCCATTATCCTTTTCACTCTTTGGCTGACCAATTCCATAAAATTTCCTCCCTGCAGTTGTCAATGTTTCTTCCCTCACTCTACATAATTTCCCAAAAAAATCAAGCTAGACAAACAAAAACCCACACCAAGTTTGGTGCGGGAGTAAAAAACCAGGGGTCTTACTTAAGCTCTAAAATCCTCAACTTACGCTGTCCTTTTAGCGGGGGCAAAATCATAATGACCGGTGTAATGCTTTTGCCCTTGCTGACCAGCCGCATAAATCTTGCGAGTTCTTTCTGATCTGCTTTCTTAGCTATTCTCTTATCCATAAATCCTCCTACATCTCTAACAACACGACCGCACTATCAGCCGGCCGCCATCCGGCAATATTTCTAGTATAAAAAATTTTCATTTTAGAACCGGTTGTTTTATTTGCATTGCCTGCCGCAGCAATAAGTTCTTCGGTCGGCCACTTCTTTCCGCCGATTTCAATGAACGGGGCCTTGAGAATATCCCGATAAGCCTTAGAGCCTATCCCAATAACCCAATTCCTGTTATACTGGAAGAATGAAAAAAACAACAAAAGTCCGCAGAGATTTTCTCATGCCTGACGCTCTTTGGA
>Ga0209541_10007046_pt1 | contig 18981 bp, 20 predicted proteins | sample RifCSPlowO2_01_FD_184027 | JGI IMG/M metagenome (GOLD analysis project Ga0209541, IMG submission 184027) | Groundwater microbial communities from Rifle, Colorado - Rifle CSP2_plank lowO2_0.1 (SPAdes) (version 2) | ecosystem: Environmental > Aquatic > Deep subsurface > Groundwater | place... | reverse complement strand
ACATACACTATAATTAGTATAGAGGTCTGTCAAATTAAAAAAATCGCCGTTATCTGCGATTTGTTTTGCCCGTAATTCTAAACTGTTCCGTCATAACGGGATGATTCGTCCGTTTCCCATGGAAAAACTATCCACTGCTTCTTTTTCTTTTGACGGACAAAAAAATCAGGCTTAATAGAGGACGATTTATTCAGAAAAATACTTGCTACGCAACAGTTAACATCGACCGAGCGCAAGAACCTTTTTAAGGTTTTTCCATTATCAATGATATCATCAACAACAAGAGTGCTCGGAGTAATGTCTCCGCAATGAAGAATAAGAGGAATTTCCAGAATATTGGATATCTTAACAGCCGGAACCAATCCGCCTCGCGGTATGCCGTAAATGCTTTTAAATTTTTTATCAGTTGCCCAGGCGGCAATCTTTGCAATATCTTCCTCGAACTGAAACCACGAATATCTCTCTTTGTTATTTATCATGGTTTTTAATATTGGATTTATTTGGGAAATATTTTAAATATCTTCGGTAGTATCCTCGCCGTTATCCCCGTTGGCAACAAACTTATCAAGGCTGTTTTTTATTTTGTCGCTGTAATATTTCACTTTTTCGTGAGCTAATAACGCTTTGATAAAAGCAGATCTGATTATTAATTTTAAAATATAAATAAGGGTAGTGGCACCGCCTAAGAATACCAGGGCATAACCAAAATCCTTTATATATTTAAAGAGTAGTTTATAGCTCTGGCCGAAGGAGTATCCGGTAAATAAAACTATGCAAACCCATCCAGCCGATCCGATAAAATTATATAAGCTAAACTTTTTAAAATCATACTTAAGAGAACCGGCCATAATTTCGGTAGCAATAGTCAGAGAAAAAGTAAATTTGGTAAATAATATTGCCCTTCCACTGTATCTCTCAAAATAATTTTGAACAGTATTGATAATCTTTTCGCTTTTGGGCTTGGACCGGCCCCATTTATCTATCGGCTTTGATCCGGCAAAATAACCGACAAAATACCAGATATAACCATTAACGGTTTCACCCAGTATAAATATGAAAAAAATAGGCCAAAGAGAAATAAATCCGGTTGAAACCAAAAACCCCCCCAAAACCATGGTGTTCATCCCCTCAATGGCTGATCCCAAGAAAAGGAAAAGATACCGGTGAGAGATAAGAATGGGAAAATTATTTTGTAAAAATGGCAGAAAAGATTCCATATTGGTGGTAGCGCTTTAATATCTGAAAGTCTTTAAGCAGTTCCTCTTTCGTGCTGGCATTATACACCGCTACGGCCGGATGGTATAAAGGGATGATTTTTATTTTTCCGTGAAGAGTTTCAGTTTCGAATATTTTACCATGAATACGGCTGATTGACTCAAGTTTTTGGCTTAACCCGAATTTATTCATAATATAGGCCATCGAAAAACGGCCGAGAGTGGCAATAACTTGAGGCTGAATAATCTCAATCTGCCGGTCAAGATATGGAGCATAGGATTCTATTTCGGATGGCTCCGGATCGCGATTCATCGGCGGCCGGTCTTTGACAATGTTGGTAATGTAAGCGTCCTTTCTCAAAATTCCGATTGAATCAAGCAGTTCATCAAGAATTCGCCCCGAAGCTCCACAAAAAGGCCTTCCCTGTTCGGCTTCATTTTTACCCGGCGCTTCACCGATAAACATAATTTTAGCATAATGATTTCCTTCGCCGATAACCGGAAAAACCTTATTTTTAATCCGTTCCCTATAAAGAGGTAGGTGTTTGCCGGTTATTATTTCGTCTTTGATTTTTCTTAAGAATTCAATACGGTTGTCTTGTAATTTTGAATCCATCTTGCAATTTTATACTTTTTAAAATAAAAAGGCTACCTTATGGAGGTAGCGCGATATGATAAATGAACCAACTTTTGAATTATTGGGAATCGTTATCTAAATAAAGAGATTTCGGCTTGCCTGATTTTCTAGCATCTTCAAGATCCGATTGACAGGATACGCACCTAATGGCGCTTAGCTTGGCCATAAGACGTTTCGGGGGAATTTTGCGGCCACAGTCGACACATTTCCTTCCTTTTCCTTTTTCAATCTGTTTAATGGCTTCTTCAACATCTCTTAGCTCATCCAATTTGTTAGCCAAGACTTCTGAATATATAAAATGCCTGCTTGGCAGACTACTGTCATCAGGAACTAATGAGAAAGCATCCTTTTCTGATATAGACAGTAGCCTCGATGAATTAGTTTCATCCTCAATATTATGACGGGCATTCTGAAGAAATTTCAGTAATTTTTGACGCCTATTTAATAAAGAACATAATTCTCTGTTTGGTTCAGCCATCAATCCTCCTTGAATAGCTGGCCCCTCAACTGAGATACCAGATACGGTTGGATTATTCAAGACCCTCCTCCTCCTTTTTACCCCGAAAGTAATTGGGGTAACTGGCTTTATGCTACAATACTTTGGTTTAAATGTAAAGGGGTTGGTCGCTGCGGGAAACCTTCAGAAATTCCTTCATCTCTAAAAACTAATGTATTTATAATATGTCCGATCGGACATATTATAAATACATATTATAAATACAAATTTTTCAAATAGTTCTAAACTAAAAAAAAAATAAGGGACGACCTTTCTGCCTATATATGATAGACAAATTAGTCGCCCCCATGACGAGAAGTCCTCCTAGCCTTCTGTGTTCTCTCGCCATCATGATCTCTCCCCTCTTCCCTTCTGATCTGAATTTAGGAAGTTGAATACTCTCTAAATTACATCACAATCACTAAAATAAGTCAATAACCCAACAGAGCTCCAGAAAATAAACCTCCCCTGCTGGAGAGTCCAGAGAAAATGATCAAAAAAGCCGATAAAAAGAAAAGAGGAAAATAAAATCAAAATTGATAAATGACTGAATTTTTCCAGCTTTGTTTTTCGGATAAAATCACTTAACAAAAAGGTTAGAAAAAGAATAAAAACCAACAAGCCTAAAATTCCATTCTCGGAATATATCAGCAAATAAATATTGTGAACCGGCTGATAGGCATAAGTAAGGAGAAAAGGCTCTTCGGCCATCAGCCAACCGACAAAATTACCAGTTCCAACACCAAATAAATTTAGATCAGTCTTCAATGCTTCTTCGATATAAAAATATCTTAATCGGACCGCCTGTTCATCCGTATCTATTCTTATACGATTCAAAACCGCATCAAAATAAATCAAATTAAATAAAATTATCACCGCCAAGCCCGACCACAAAATAACAGTAATGCGTTTTCTGGAACTTTTCTCGGCTATGTATTTCCGGTAATTCTTTTTAATTAAACCGACGGCCAACTGGATACAAAAACCGGTAAAAAATATAAAAATTACCGTTCTTGAAAAGGTGGCAAAGAATGCAAATAGGATCGCGGTTGAAGAAATAACCATAAATATGCCCCAAAATTTATTAAAAATTCTATCCTTATTGTGAAGATAAAAATAAATAAAATAAAAAGCAAACAGGGATAAAAAAAGAAATCCGGCTAATATATTCGGATGCGGAGTAGTACCGTAAGAACGGATGATTTTTTCGCCGTTCGGTAAATAAAAAGAGGCAACGCCGGTTATATCCGAATTAATCAGGCTTTCGCCCAAGTATTTAAGCCCGATGCTAGATTGTTTTACAAATTGAATAATGGCAATTATCGCCTGAAAAGAACCGCCGGCTAAAATTGCAAAAAATGAACCGACAAGACCAAACTTGCCGAAAACATAGCGGGAAAGATAAAAGTAAAAGACCGTAAATTCAACGAGTTTTAACCATTGAAACCAGCTGATAAAAACATTATCGGAATTTTTGATGGATACGGCGGATATTGCAATAAAAATTAATAGAAAATATTCATAAATTTTGATATTTGATATTTGATATTTGATATTGTTTAGAATTTCGAATTTAGGATTTCGAATTTGAAAATATTGTAAGATACAACCAAAAAACCAAAAACAAAAAAGCATAACCATAAGTATGTCTGTCACGTACAAGCTTATCGATGTCCACTCATTAAACTTCCAACCCGAATAATATAAAATCTTCCGGATCTGGAACGGAATGGAAAAAAGAAAGAAATAAAATAGATATCGTTCGATTAGTAAAAGCATTTTTTCATTGCCTCAACAATCCCCACAAAACATCGTGGGGCTTTTGTTTTTAAATTTAAAATAAAAATAGTGAACCTAAAACTCAAAATAAACCCGAGTCACATCTTCTTCTTGGCTGTGTTTGATGATGAGCTTGCCCTTGCCGAGAGATGATTTGATTTTCTTGCCGATTTTAACGGCAAGTTGGTTTTCAGAAGTAAAAACATGGAGTTCGTCCGGTTTTTCTTCCATCCACAATACCCTATCCATCGGATCTTTCTCTCTTGCCTGCTTATCTGAATTTTTAATAGAATTTAATATATCACTTTTTACTTTTTCATTTTTAATTTTTAATTTAATAACGAGTTCTCCTTCATATCTCTTCTCCTTCCCCATCTTACATGCCGGACAAATATCAAGTTTGATTAATTTATCTTTTTTGAGACTGCTTAATTTTTCCGCTTCCATGGCATGGTGCCACGATTTATCAAAATAACAACTTCCGCAATCGCTACAAATAATAAATCCCTTCTTGGCCAATCCGAACTCTTGTTCTTCTTTTTTCGAACGTGGTCCTGGTCGGCTAATTTTACCTTGTTTAAATACCATATTTATTGAATTTTTAACTTTTCACTTTAAACTTTTAATTTAATTACCTTATGATTAGAGTATAACCTATTCCTCCCATAAATATTATCGCTAAAAGATATAAAAGCCAAATCGGCAAAGACAAGCTATATTCAGGAATCCTGTCGCCATGAGATTTAGCTCTAACAAAAACCCAGATCAGAACAAATGCCTCAAGCCCAACTGCCACTGCTCCACCAAGACCAATGACATCTATAAAATTCCTCAATCCGCCTAAAAATAAGGCAAAAGGAGGAACCACCACCAAAAGCCACGAAACCCGTTTGCTAAAGCCGTAATCCAAGCTAAATATTTCCGAAAGGCCAGTACCAAGCATGATATATGAAGTACTTACCGCCAAAACTCCGAATAGAGAACCCAAGAAAATTATCTTTGTTCCCAGAAAATCCACCAATCCAGAAATCGCATCGGGCGAGGTTGCTTCTCCAGAAACACCAAAAACCGCAAATCCAAAAATAAAATATAGAAACCCAACCAACATCACGGCGGTTAATATTGATTTTTTTAGCTTTCCTCCTTCAGAATCTAGTATTCTTCGTTGAATCGGTATAGCCGGTAATCCTCCAAAAGCAAATAAAAGAACACCATAAGGAAAAAACCACATCTCCGGATTTATACCGGCATAGTTACTGAAATTTATTTTGCCAAAACCAAATATAAAAATAAGGCCGATAATAACAACAAAAAGCAGGGAAAGTATTAACTCAACCCAAGCTATAGTCCTAATCCCGAATAAAACCAAAACTGAAACTATTGCAAAAAACCAAATACTGAATCCGACCGATGAAAACGAAGAATAGTAATAAAAAACATTAACTAAAAATTCTCCGGAAATAATGATATAAGCTAGAAGAGCAGCATAAGTATTCAACAGAATAGAAAAAAACATTATTTTTTTCCAGATAGTTCCAAGATAAAGCTGGGTATAGCCGACCAACTGATGAGGCTGATGAGTTCTTAAAACAATTTCGCCGTAAATAAAATCTAGAAGGAGGGTAATCAACCCTACAAATACCAGAAACAAAAAACCGATCCAAAAACCGGCTTTAGCAAAAGAAAACGGTATTCCAAACACTCCAACACCAACCATTGTTCCAATTAAAACAGCAGTAGCGCGAAGGAATTGCTTGTCTTTGAATATAGACATAGAGAAGACTATTTCTCGGCACCAGGATCAACATGGTGAACCCCATCTTTTAGTTCGCCGAAAATCCCCTCTCCCCTATATCGCATTTCCCGAGTCAAATATTTTTCAACCAGCCATAATCCGGCTAAAATTACATAAACAATAAAAGTTGTAATTATAGCTTCGGAATAAAGACCCAATCCGGCAGCAATGCCTATAGCAGCCACAACCCATAAACTAGCAGCGGTAGTCGTACCTTCTATCCTATTTTCTCTTTTCAAAATCGTTCCAGCACCTATGAAACCGATGCCAACAATAATATTAGCAATGAGATGATAATCAAAACCATATTGTCCATTTACCGATGGATATGATTCAAAAATTCGTATAGAAATCAATGACAACAACGCTGCCCCCAAAGAAACCAGAGCATGAGTTCTTAAGCCAGCGACCTTGCCTGATCTTTCCCGCTCAAAACCGACAATCCCACCCAATAGAGCTGCCACAACAAGAGGATCAATAACGCCAAAATCTAATTTTGAAAATAAGTTGGATATAATTTCCATAGTTGAATACTAGACTATTACTTCCTAAAAAACAATCAAATTATCCACTTATTTAAAAAAAATACCCTGTGTTGCATCTGCAACACAGGGCTGTTGTTATTTACCTAACTTGTTTTCTTATCATCCTGCCATCAGCTCGGCCAGTTCCTTATCAACGGAACTGCGAGCCTGCTCACGACTAATCGTAGCAGCAACACGATCAGCTGATGGGGGCATTGCTGAATCCACCATCTCAGTCGCTCTGGCCCGGGCTGAAGCTTCTGAAACTTTCTGGCGCGCCTCTTCAAGAAGCTGGCCCGGTCCTGAACCCTTCCCCCAGGTTTGCCTTGCTTGCGCAAGCTTGAGCTTTCCTTGTGCAGTAGCATTTGCAACCTGAAGCGAATCTCGTTGAGACAACGCCTGCTCCCTGGTCAAACCGATCTCCTCAACTAGTTCGAGCGCTCTGTCAGCATCAGGTTTCGCCGCCATAAGAGCCTCATCAACCACTTTCAGTTGACTAGCAAACTTGGCTTTTTGGGTAAGGGCATCGCGAGTAAGCCCCTCCCACTTTTTACGTTCCAATGTACCGACGGCGAAAGTTTTGGCTTTTGTCGCGGCATCTTTGGCCTTACTGCTCCAGTCATTCGTCTGTGCCATAAGCATTTCTTGCTTATTCTGAAGCTTGCCGTATTCCGTTATGGCTTCATTGACATGATCAAGAGTCTCCTGGGCCCTGATCTCCACCTCCTCGTCCACCCGGTCGAGAAGTACTTTGGCCGAGCGTGCCTCCTTGGCAACCCCTTCGACCTGCCAGCTTCCAGTCTCGAGTAGCGAAGCTACTCCACGAAAAACGTTCCGAAACGCATTAGCTAGACTGCTCATTATCGTTCTCCTTTTGTGTGCTGACCTTCTTCTAAAGATCAGCAATTGTGTCTTGCATTTCAGCAAGACGGTTTCCGAAGTTTACAGAGCCTGAAGACGTTGACACTCAACCGCCGTCAGCTCTCTTCCCATGAAGCAGTTCCATTTCCCGCCCGCATAGAAGAAGAGCATAACCCGGCCATCGGTAGTTCGCGCGCGCATATCATAATAATCATGCTCGCGCCGATCTAAGAGATTTGACGGCAAACAGGATATAATCCCATCTTTGCCAAGATCCGGGTGGATAGAGAGGACCTGAATCGTGCTCTGGCCCTTCTCGCCATATTGCCTCGGCGTGTGAGTACCGCAGGCAGTTCCGATCTTCCAACTCGATCCCTGAAAGTTTTGGATTGCCGGGTCGGCTTCTTTTCCGACGGCCTCTTTCCGCTCTTGCTCTAAAGCGTCCTCCTCCGTTGTCGTCAGAAGATGAGACTGAAGAAGAAACGCCTTGCCATTCGTACCGAACAGCGTATAACCACCGTCAAACTCAACGAGATCTCCCGGTACTGCACCTTGCTTTAAAAGGGCAGTAATTCGCGAAGCGGTAATTACTGTCCGCCTAGTTTCCCAGCCTCCTTCTTGCTCTGGCTGAAATTTAGGCACGTTGAGTATGGTACGTCCAGCATGAATGCTTGGCAAGCCCATAAAACTAAGACTTGCCTGTTGAGCCGCGCGAACATCGACAACTGTGTCGCTCACATGTTCATAGGTTGGAACCCTTCCAATCCTCTCCTTGCGCTCCCTGTAATCAGACTCCTTGTATCTAGCAAGGAGAGCTGGCCTTACAAGGACAAAAGCCAAGCTTATCACCGCTAAGAATGCGGCGAATTGTACAAGCTGTACCAACCAGTACATAATCAACCTCCTTTCCTCGGGGCGAGAATTTATTTAGAAATCCCCGCTCCCAAAACCACCACCTGAAGGTCCTCCGAAATCACCGCCAGAAGGACCGCCAAAATCGCCACCGAAACCACCTCCGCCTCCGCTACCAGAGTCAAAGCCTCCGCCGCCGCTACCAGAAGACCCTCCGAAATCAAAACCATTCCCACCACTATCAACATGGCGGGAACTGGTATCAACTGCGTTATAGGCACTATCAGCTCTTGATCTAGCAGATATATATTCTTGACGGCTTTGAAGAGGATCGTTGGATCGAAGGTTACCTCCATTGCGAAACACCGCACGAGCATCCCGAAGAAAGCTTTCTGCAGTCCCTTGAGAATTATAGTCATAAGATCTGATATGGCTAGCAGCCCTATTTATGGCGCTATCAGCTGAACTTCGATCCCTATCAAGGGAAGCAATTGCATCTTGTACATCATGCCAGCGATCAATTGCTGAAACAAATGTCCGATCCGTATCAGCAATCCGTGAGCTTACCATATTCAGAACATTTGCCGCACCTTCAAAATCCTGACGCAACATATCGTTCTTATACTCAGCATCGCCTAGAAATCCATTTAGATTTCCTAGGGCATTATTAGCCCGATTAACTTCAATTAAACATTTGTAAACTGGATATTTATCGAGATATTGAGCTGCTACAAAAGCCCTTCGATATAGTTCTCGAGTTTGGTTCAAATTAGTTGCCAGAGATTTAATCAGGTTTTTATTTTCCTGGACAAGAGCCGGCACCCGATCAGCAAGACGGTTAGCCTCTGTAACCGTGCCTAATCCTTCTTGAGAGATTCTCCATATTGCCAGATAATCAGCCCTAGAAATCCACTGTTCATCGGACTGTCTATCAGGAAGAATTTGATTAGGAAGTTGTAATCCGGCAGCTGGAAATAATGCCTCTGCTCGCTTGAGCAGAATTTCCGCTTCACCACGTAAATGAATGGGTGGATTAAAATGCTTCGGGAAATAACCCTGGACAATGATACCTTCTATTTTTTTCTGATTATCTTTAATTGCGGTATTAAGACCAATAAACCGAACGAGAAACTCTTTTCTTGAACGATCAAGAAGGTCAAGGTATTCGATACGCTCTCGAAACTTAGGAGTTAGCTGGGAAATAAGCCCAGCTACCTCTTTGGAAATTCTTTTTTTACTATCTGGATTACTTACGGCTTTTGCAGTTGTAAGTTTTTCCTTTGCAGACCCAACGGTCTGTGTTAGAGAAGCAACCTCAAATGATTTTAAGTATTCCGCTCGATGGACTGTTCTTGCAATCTTAAGGCGCGTCTCTAAAACTTCGAGAGTATTGACGGTATTAGCAACCAGGACTTGTGTTGCTTCAATGCTTGCTTCGGCGTTTCTTACCATAACATAGCCAACGCCATGCATAGTAAGCCCAAGAACAAAGCAGATTATCAAAGCCGCAACTATCCCAGGACGTCGCTGAATTTCCATTCTAACCTTTTCAGTAAACACTATATAGACTCCCTTTCATCTAAAAACTAGAGAAATTGTCAAAAAGCGACCTGCCCTTTTATTTAACATAAAAAGACAGGTAGTTCCTAAATACTACATCCATATACTTAATTTGTCAATACACTATTGACATTATTATATGACTATGTTATACTAATAACATACTCGTTCTTTACATATTGGGTTCCCTAGAGGGGCCCAGAAAAGGCCTCAAGAACACCAAGTCTAACTTGGTAGAGGCCTTTTCTGGGCCCCGGTTCTCTCCCTCATCAATGGTCTTGAATAATTTTAAAATTTTGAGAATATTGATGAGGGCCAGTCACGAGAAAATGCTGTCCCTCGCCTCCCGTCCTTGAAATGAATCTGGACGGGGTAGATCAACTAAATTTAATGTGGCTAAGAAAGGAGGGCTAGCGATGCTAACTCGTCTTACCTAAGCGGGAGAACCCCGCTAAGATCCGAAAGGACGCGCAGATTCCGTTTTTTATAGTCGAAGCGGAATGGTGGTAAACCACCCGGAATCTGGGACCGCGAAATTCCTCATGGAGCTGAACCATGTAAAAATACAAGTGCGGATTACGCATCCGAAGCCCCATAAATTCCAAGTAACGTCCGCGGTGCACAACGGACGAAGAAAGGAGCTTGGGGATTCGGATGCAGTCCGTACCTACGGTTTCCCCCCATAAGGGGAAACTTTTTTATATTTTTCATATGATTTTTCTGGCGAGATTATAGGCAAAATACCAAAAACGTGAAATGGGAATATCAAAAGAACCCGGATATTCTTTCTCCCGACCGCCCCATCCCAACTTAAAACGAGTTACCCCCGGCCATTTCTTGGCATCAATTCCCCAGAAGTCATAAAAAGTTATAGGTCGTAAGTTGTTAGTCGTTAGTTTTAAAAATTTGATTATTTCCCAATGCATAAAATACGGCACCATTAACGATTTATATTCCCTGTCCATGGCGCCATGGAGATAGTAGGCAGAGTTATAATATATCATAACTATTGCCGCTCCTACGGCTCGGTCATCATTTGCTTTCACTAGAAAAAGTTTTGTCTGTAATTCCTTTCCATCTTTAAAAAACTCGAGCATTTTCTTGTAATATTCTTTGGGGTGGGTGAAAAACTGGTCTTTCTTAGCCGTTTGCTTTAATAACTCCCAGAACATATCTACATCAGCCGATTCTTCCAGTTGTAGTCCCTTCTTCTCCGATAAATTAATATTATATCTGGTCTTCTGATGCATCCGGCCAAGCAAATGTTCTTCAGACAGACCAAGATCAACAATCACGGTTCTCTGGGGTTGGATTTGCTTTGATGATTTTTTTATCCCCTTCCGATAGATTAACTCTGCCACTACATCCAATAAGGGTTCCATTTTTACAAAAATTGATTTTTCTTCTCCGGCTAAATCTTTTAAATACTTAATAAAATTAGCCAGCTCGTTTTTCAATCCGCTTTTTATTCGGTCAAATTCTATTTCCGGCCCATGGGGAATATATAAATAACTCTTACCAAAAGGTAGGGGGTATTTAATTATATTAGCCCAGATCTTGCCGTCGTCAAATCGCCAAGTCTTGTGACCGACTTCTTTTTGAAATTTTAACCATTCTTCGGTTTGTAAAAACGATTTCATCTTTTTCCAAGCAATCTCAATGCTTCGCGCACTTTTTCTTCAAGTGTTTTACCCCTTGATTCTTTTAGAGCTTCCTTGGCTTGATATTGGGAGTACCCGAGAGCAAGCAATGCTTCGGTTGCCTGACCTTCCTGGCCCAAGTCAACGCCTTTCATATCGCCCATATCAATATGATCGACTTTGTTTTTAAGTTCAAGGATCAGCCGTGATGCTATCTTCGGTCCAAGACCGGAAACTCTTTTCAAATAACCGGCATCTTCATTTACCACCGCCGCTTTCAGGTGTTTCGGCTCCACTACCGAAAGAATATTCATCGCCCCTTTCGGTCCGATACCAGATACGGAAGTCAACAGATGAAACAACTCCAGATCTTCTCTTTTATCAAACCCATACATATCAAAAGTTCCTTCCCGCATATTTAATTGAGAGTGAATAAACAGTTTTACAAAGGCAGCCTTTGTAACTTCGGGATTGACAATGTCGGTTGATTTTGATAAAATATTTAGTAGTTTTGGGACTACTGTCACCTTATAGCCTATACCGCCGGTATTCAAAATAACGTGCTTTTCCCCCAAATGTTCAATTTTTCCCTCAAGAAACGAAATCATAAATTAAGAGTAACATATGTTTAAATTAACTTCCAAGTTTCAACCGACCGGTGATCAGCCCGATGCTATAGCCAAACTAACCAAGGGACTTAAATCTAATAAAAGATATCAAGTGCTTTTAGGCGTAACCGGGAGCGGAAAAACATTTACGATGGCTAAGGTTATTGAGCAATACCAAAAACCGACATTGATTATTTCCCATAATAAAACCCTCGCCGCCCAATTATACAAAGAATTCAAAGAATTTTTTCCAAATAACGCCGTTCATTATTTCGTTTCATATTATGATTACTATCAACCCGAAGCCTACATCCCCCACACTGATACATATATTGAAAAGGATTCTAAAATAAACGAAGAATTGGACCGCTTGAGACATGCTACCACCCAAGCCCTTATGTCCAGAAATGATGTGATTATTGTTGCTTCAGTTTCCTGTATTTATAATTTGGGTTCGCCGGAAGAATATAAGAACATGGGTCTTAATATTTTTGAAGGCCAAAAAATAACACCAAACGAACTAATTCACAAATTAGTCCGTCTCCAATATGCCCAGGACATAGAATTAAAGCGGGGATGCTTCCGCAAAACAAAAAATGAAATAGAGCTGATGGGACCTGACGGGCAAAATGTTTTTAAAATGACTCTTGGGCCGATATATTCACCCGGTTCAGCAAAAAATAAATTTATTCCCTCTGAAGGAATAATAAAAATACTGCATGCCGGAATCACTGAACCGGAAGAACTTGAAACAAAAGATCCGGTTTTTGAAAAAATAGTTGAAACTACTATTTTACCGGCTAAATATTGGCTGACTTCGGATAACAAAATCGCCATTGCCATTGAAAATATAAAAAGCGAACTTCAGCATACAATAAAAACCCTTAAAAAGGCCGGCAAACTCCGAGAAGCGGCCCGGCTATATGAAAAGACAATGTATGACATAGATATGATGAAAAAAACTGGTTACTGCCACGGTATAGAAAATTATTCCCGCCATCTTGATTTTCGCAAATCAGGTAAACCGCCCTATACCTTGCTTGATTTCTTCATTTCCAAGGGAGAATTTTTTACTATTATAGATGAATCGCATATTTCCATCCCCCAAATACGAGGCATGTTTCATGGCGATCATTCACGCAAAAGTACTCTTGTTGAATATGGATTCCGCCTGCCATCAGCCCTTGATAACCGGCCCTTGAAATTCCTGGAGTTTGAAAAAAGAATACAAAAACTGGTTTATGTCTCGGCTACGCCAGGCAAATATGAACTCAAAAGGGCCGGTAAAGAAAATATAGCTGAACAACTTATCCGGCCGACCGGGTTATTGGACCCAACAATAGAGATACAACCGACAAAAAACCAGATAAAACATTTACTTGAAGAAGTAAAAAAGAGAATTGCCAGCAAGGAAAGAATTATTGTAACGACTCTAACCAAAAAAATGGCTGAAAACTTATCAGAATATTTGGCCGAGACCGGTATAAAAGTAAACTATCTTCATTCTGAAATAAAAACTCTTGAGCGGCTCAAAATATTAAAAGACTTCCGACTTGGTCATTATGATGTTATCGTTGGAGTTAATCTTCTTCGTGAAGGACTTGATCTGCCGGAAGTCTCTCTTATTGCAATTTTAGATGCCGATAAAGAAGGTTTCTTGCGCAACACAACCACCCTTATTCAAACAATGGGCCGGGCCGCCAGGCATATTAACGGTCATGTTGTTTTATATGCCGATAAAATGACCGACTCCATCAAATCAGCAATTTATGAAACAACTCGTCGGAGAAAAAAACAAGAAAAGCACAACGAAAATAACAATATAATTCCAGAAACCATTCAAAAAGCCATTGGTGATTTTGATTTGCCCGTATCACAAAACAGTTTGACTATGCTCGCCACAGATGGTATAACCAAAACCAGACGCTGGGGCAAAGAAAATGATGAATTGATAATATTCGGCAACGGAAGTCGTGATAAAATAGTTTCCCAATTAACTAAAATGATGGAACAAGCCGCCCGCAAAATGGAGTACGATAAAGCCCTCACCCTTCGGGAACAGATACGAAAAATAAAAACCGGCCCTACGGAACCGGCTTAATTATTTAAATTCGAGATTATATTTATTTTTTAAAAAATTATTAAACTCGCTTATATTCTGCATACTCGATAAATCTTCAATAAACGCCCATTTACCGTTTTTATTCTCAAATATATAAGTGTGGGTTTCTTTGGTGGCAATTCCGCCGCCTGACTGTTTTTCTCCAGTTTCTTCGATATGCAGAGCAAGCCATGGATTATTAGCATCGTTATAAATTAAATTTACGCTATTCCTCTTTAAATTTACAAAATCGGTTATCTGATAAAACTCTTCCAATAATTCAATATCTTTGCCATTAAGGACAGCGGTGTAGTTGCGTGAATCCAGCTTTTCCCACTTGGTATAATCCGGCATTACTGGCTCAGAGGAAATTTGGCCATAGGCTAAAAACGGCAATATAAAAAATAATACTGCGGAAACCAGCCCGGCAACAAACAGGTTTGATCTCTTCATTATTTTCTCCTTGTTATCAAACAACTTTGCCTACCCTTACCCTTGTATAATATAAGCAAATATAGTAGAATAAGCAATACTTTATAAGTTTGAATTTTTAATTACTTATTTAACATGCCCATCACCCAATCCGCTAAAAAAGCCGTGCGACAATCAATAAGGCGTCGAGCCAGAAATTTAAAGCGTTCAAATGACTATAGGTCAGCTTTAAAAGAATTAAAAAAACATGCCATTTCCGCCGATCGAAGCAAAGAAGCCCAAAACCAACTGGCTAAAACTTATCAAGCCATTGATAAAGCCGCCAAAACCGGTGTTATCAAGAAAAATAAAGCCGCCCGGCTTAAATCTTTGGCCTCTAAACTTTTAACTAAGAAATAAAAAAAAAACGGCAAGGCGCCGTTCTTTAGTTAAGCCGACCTTACAAAGTATATCAGCCAACTGGTGTTGCAACTATCTGAAGCGGATTGCGACATAGAAAGTATTTCGAACTTATTTTCATTAAGTACCGCCCCAAATTCAGACAACGAATAGTAAGCAAAAAATCTTCGATCGTCTTTTTCGCTTCCCTGAACAAGCTCCTCTCCATGGCCATCTTTTAAAGCAATAAAACCAATCGCATTTTTTTTCAGAACCCTCTTAAGCTCTAACAATGCTTGTTTAATATCTTCCTTGGGAATGTGGAGAAAAACTGCCGCCGCCCAGAAACCATCAAACAAATTAGACTTTAAACCAAGCCGACATAGATCCATTTTCAAAAATCTGTTCTTTGGGTGATTTTGCTTAGCAATTTTCAACAGTTCTTCCGATCGATCTATGCCCGTATAATTGTAGCCGGCATCGGAAAAATAACGAGAATCTATCCCGCTACCACAGCCCAGTTCAAAAACAGAACCAGCCGGTAGAAGTTCCTGAAACTTTGAAAATTCTTTAGACCAATAGTCAGGATTTCTTTTACTTGTCCATGAAGCGGCAATCTTGTTATAATTTTCTATAGTAATTCTCTGTTCCTCCCGCATAAAACCTCTCAATAATTTAAAACATCTGGAGATAAATTAGCATTTAGTTTTTTATAAACAACCTTGACATAATAAAAGTTCAAAGAATGATAAAATAAAAAATTATAATAAACTAGAAACCCCGTGTTTATAATCTGTCCGATCGGACAGATTATAAACATAACTTATTCAAAGCCTATTTAAAACCGAAAAATTCTTTTACTACTTTATCCGAATAACCGGCTGATTCAGAAATTAAAATATTTATATAATCCCCTACCTTAAAATAACTAGCAAACCTAGCTACTTCTTCCTCGCAAGGATAAGGAAATATAAAGACACTTTTTTGCAACATATAAAATCCCAGAGATTTTAATTTTCTTCTAAATTTAACCCGCTCTCTTTGTAATTCCTCTGGTATATCAAAAATTACCACTCGCCATTTATTGTCCCATTTTTGCCCAGTTGATTTGAAATATTTGAGCAAAACTCCTTGAAACCAGTCCTTACCCTTTGGGGTAAATTTAAATCTTCCTCCTGATTTCTCAATAATAATCCGCCTATTTTGAAGATTTCTAAAACCCTGATCAATCCTTCTTCTCTCACGACCGAATCTACAACCTTTGTAAACTGGCCGTCGATCCCAGCTTTCACTTAATGACTGTCCTATTTCTGTAATTGTTTCAACAAATTTTAGTATAAAATCTCCCTTCATTATTTTTTACTTAAATAAAATAAATGTGACTACTATATAGTAATTTTGTTTATAATATGTCCGTACGGACATATTATAAACAAAATTTATTTGGTTTGTAAAATTTTTTGCAAGGCTTACTACAAAGTTTATTAAATCAAACAGATTCAATAGAATTCAAATCAAACTATGCTCTTTTTGCAATATTAAGCACAATCCCCATTCCAGCTAATAGTACCATCATTGCCGTTCCGCCATAGCTGACAAACGGCAAAGGGATACCGGTAAGCGGAGCCAGACCGGAGATGGCTGATATGTTTAGAAAGGCCTGGCCGGTAATCCAAACAGCCATGCCCATTACTATCAGCTTGCCGAATTTATCACTGATATTATTGGCAGTGCGGACTAATAAAAAAGCTAGAGTTAAAAACAAAATCACCAAAAATATACCTCCGACAAAACCAAGCTCTTCGACTACAATAGCAAATATTGAATCATGGACAACCTCGGGCAAAAATCCGAATTTTTGAGTACTCTTGCCGAACCCGACCCCGAATATCCCGCCCGAACCGATGGATATAAGAGATTGGTTCAATTGATAAGATATGCCCCGAGTGTCGGTGTTTGGGTCAATAAATGTTTTTATCCGATCAAACCGGTACGGCTCCAGCCAAATCATTGCTACAAAACCAACAGCAATGACGGACAAAATTATCAAAATATGTTTTATTTCCGAACCGGCAAAAAAATATATTCCGATTGATATCAAAGTAATAACGACAAGGGTACCGATATCCGGCTGAAGAACCAACAAAACCGCCACAAAAGATAACACCAGAAAAAAGGGTGCCATGCCGTAAGTCCAGTTTTTAATCCTTTCGTCCCGATTGCCAAACCAAGCCGCCAAATAAATAATCAGGGCTAATTTTAAAATTTCTGACGGCTGAAAAGAAAACCCGCCCAGACTTATCCATCTGGTTGCCCCCTTAAGGCCCTGACCGAAAGAAGGCATAAAAACCATGGCTAAAAGAAATAAAGCTCCAATCAATATTAAGAGCGACATTTTTTTCCAAAATTTATAATCAATTTTTGACAATAAAAACATCAAACCTAAACCCGGCAAAACTCCCAATAACAGCTGTCGGTTTAAATAATAATAAGCCGAGTCGAATTTCTTATGCCCCTCCACTATCCCGGCTGATGACAAAACGATTAGACCGAAAAGAAGAAGAATAAGAGTTGTGATTAAAATAGATTTAACCATGTTTTAATTATATTACAAATATAAAAAGAGCCCAATATGGGCTCATTCTTGAAAACTTTGAAGATCAATAAGTTTTTTATATATACCGTCTTGAGCTATCAGCTCTTCATGCTTACCAACTTCAGCCACCTCGCCATCATGAAGGACAACAATCTTATCTGCTTTTTTAACAGTACTCAAACGATGGGCAATAATCAGTGTAGTTCTACTCTTAATAAGTACTTCTAGGGCTTGCTGAACATACATTTCGGATTCTGAATCAAGAGCTGAAGTTGCTTCATCTAAGATCAGAATCTTGGGATTCCTAACTAACGCTCTAGCAATAGCTACTCTTTGCTTCTGACCAGCCGAAAGTTTAATGCCTTTTTCGCCGACCAGCTGATTATACCCCTCGACAAATCTCTTGCTAGTAATAAAGTTATGGGCATAAGAAGCTTTAGCCGCTCCCTCGATAACGATATTATCAGACATCTTTTCAATATCGCCATAAGCGATATTTAATTTGATCGTATCATTGAACAAAGAAACGTCCTGCGGTACTATGGCTATCTGCGATCTTAACGACTTTAACGTCCAATTTTTTATATTTATACCTCCTATCGTAATCTCACCTTCTGTAGGATCATAATATCTAGAGATAAGATCAATAAGAGTTGTTTTACCAACGCCGCTTTCTCCAACAAATGCAACCGTTTCTCCTTCATTAATAATCAAATTAATATTTTTTATAACTTGGCTACCGATTTGGCTATATCCAAAAGATACACTGCGCAACTCTATATCCCCAGAAACCACTATATCTTCTCCGTTGATATAATCTTCTTCCGCCTCTGCAGAAAAATTGGCTACTCTTTCCTCAACAACAACTCCCTCCAAAACAAATCGCCAATTATGGGCCAGCCGACTGAAGGGAGTATAGGCCAGATGGATATAGCCCAGAAAAGAAAACAAACCGCCAGCATCAAGCATTCCCCACCTTAACATCAAAGCACCAAGAGACATTGTAATAACAGAGCCGCCTCCAAATATTACATGCTCGTAAGTTTTAATCCTATTCCTTAAATCTTCAGCTTCTTTCTCTTTTGAATAACATCTGTCGAAATTAGCCTTGATCCTCTCAATCTCAAACTCTTCATTTGTATTAGCCTTTACGGACTTAATATTATTAACCACATCCCACATATGACCCCAAGCCTCTTCCCACATTTTTCTTGTTTCTCTGTTAAGCGTAATAATCCTCTTATTGCTTGAAACCATGGTCAGAGCATATAAAGCTACGGTCAATAGTACAAGCCCAGCCAACTGCCATCTAATCCAAAGCATCACCGCAAAGGCAAACAATAAACTTAAGAAATGCGGAACAAGAGAAAATAGAACATCCCTGATCATCCTTTCTAGCACATCTGATCTGCCCTGTCCCCCAAATCTTGTAATCTCATTTCACTGGTATAATGGGTAAATGAACAAAAACATTATGCCCAGAGGAATACCCATCGTTAGCCATGAAG
>Ga0209541_10007045_pt1 | contig 18982 bp, 19 predicted proteins | sample RifCSPlowO2_01_FD_184027 | JGI IMG/M metagenome (GOLD analysis project Ga0209541, IMG submission 184027) | Groundwater microbial communities from Rifle, Colorado - Rifle CSP2_plank lowO2_0.1 (SPAdes) (version 2) | ecosystem: Environmental > Aquatic > Deep subsurface > Groundwater | place... | reverse complement strand
TGCATGGGAAGCCATCTTGTCTGCAAAAAAAAGAAAGAAAAAAGTATTTGATTTTGAAGGTATATATGATTCCCGATATTCTTCCACTAAAACTTGGCGAGGTTTTACTAAATTTAAAGAGGGGTTTGGAGGGGAAGTTTTGGAATATCCGCCCACTTTGGTTTATTATGCTAATCCCCTTTTAAAGATATTGGGGTTGTAGTTTTTAGTGCCCCGGTTCGCAGAACAACTTATATTCGCAGTCCTTGCACCAGATGTTTCCAGAGCAGTCAAAGTCTGATTCTTCTATGTCTTTTTTTGCCTTCAGGATCTGTTTTCTTGCATGTTCCAGCTGCTCTCTTGTTCGAGTTGTCGAGACTTTAAGGGATTTGTTAAAAAAGTAGAGAGACAGGCGAACTTTTTCTGGATCTTTTAAGAAAATCGTGTCGTTCACTTCACAAGAAGCAAGAGCATATATGGATAGTTGTAGGTCTTTTTGGAGTTCTTTTTCGGAAGGCGCTCCTTTGACTTCTAAATCTGTAGTTTTGTAGTCTATTATTTCTATGCCGTTTTCTACTTTGTCTATACGATCTATTTTTCCTCCAACTTTTAGGCCGGGGGCTATAGAAAAGATGAATGGTTTTTCTAGTGCAAGTGGGGGATTTTGAGGATTGTGCAAGTTGGTCTTGAGATATTCAGTTAGGTAAATTTTTCCTCGCTGTTTTATTTTTTCTTCGTGGGCTTTTCCCGTGAACCCCAGAGGGATCCAGACCCGTTCGTAAATTTCCAGCAGTTCTTTTTCTCCCAAAGGACCGTCAACTTTTTCGAGCTCGCAGAATTCCTTTAGGGTAACGTGGAGGGAGTTTCCGAAGCTTTGCGCAGAAGAAGGCGGGGTTGGAATTTTAAGAATGTATTTAAGTTTGTAGTGAAGGGGGCAAAAACCGAAACAGTCTATCTGGGAGTAGGAGAGGTGGGTAACAGGCTGTGGGCTGTGGGCTGTGGGCTGTAGAACAGAGGAACTGTTTTTGGGCGATGCATAATCAAGAATCGAAAGCTGTTCTTCTTCTTTGGTTTTTTGTTTTAAAATTTCCTCTCCTCCCGTTTCGGGTACAAAAAGAGATATTTTCTTTTCTCTTTTGCCCTCTCCATAATAATCGGCGGCGGTGAAGTATAATCTGTCTTTGGCACGGGTAATTGCAACGTATGCTAAACGTCTCTCTTCTTGGAGATGGTAGTTTCCTTCGGGCAAAACCTCTTTTATCAACTCTTCGGGGATTGGAATTTGCTCTCTTCTTTCGCGAGTCGGGAATCTTTGGTCAACCATGTTGACCATAAAGACAACAGGAAATTCTAACCCTTTGGCTGAATGTATAGTTAGAATGTTGACTGCGTTTTCTCTGGCCCAATCAGAGTCCGAGGCAAGAGGAGACTCACCGAGATCTAAAGATAACTCGATCCAATCTACTACTGCAAACACCGATGCGTCTTCGTGTTCTGTTTCGTAGGTCTTCAACTTATCAAAGAAGCGTGCTATATTTTTTGCTTTTTTTTCATCTTGTAGATTTGCGGGTTTTATTATGTGTCGCAGGAGACCCGAATCTTCGAAAAAGTAATAGAGTATTTGTCCTGCGGTGGTTTTTGGTACGAAACCTAAATGTTTATGAATCATCAAGATAAGTTTTTCGATCTTGTCTTTGGTGTCCTGTGTGACGGATATGTCATTTATTTTTTCAGATGCCTCAAAGAGGCTAAGGTTGAATTTTCTTGCGTAGTTTGCTAATCCTGCTATATCCCTTGGGGAGATATTTAGATGTTCCATGGTTAGAATTTTGTAGAAGGCACTTGAGTCTTCGAAGTTATACAAGACTTTTAGATAAGAAAATATCTCCTTGATTTCGGGTTGTCGAAATAGTTGCCCTGGCCCTAAAAATTGATAAGGGATACCAGCTCTTTCAAGATTTCTCGCAAATGGTTCAGAGTGGTTGTTGGCGCGTACTAAAATTGCAAAATCTGAGTAAGCTCGATTTTCGTTTTCTACCGTTTGGATGATTTTTGTTGCAATTTGTTCTGCTTCGTTTTCGACTCGATCTACATGAATAAACTCGGGCTTTACCCCCTTGACTCCCCTTTTTGAAATAAGTTTTTTGTCGATTTTTTCTCGTACTTCTAACCGGTCTGGGTTGTTGTTTTGGATTAAATGGTAGGAGGCGTCTAGGATTTCTTGGGTTGAGCGATAATTCTCGGTTAGGGTTATTATTTTTGTTTGAGGATAACTTTCTCTAAATTGAATAACATTCGAAACAGCGGCTCCGCGCCACTTGTAGATACTCTGGTCGTCATCGGCAACGACAGTAAGGTTTTCCTCTTCACCTGCTAAAAGTTTGATAAGTTCGTTTTGGGCGATGTTGGTGTCTTGGAACTCATCTACTAAAATATACTTGAACTGTTTTTTGTATTCGGCGAGGACATTTGGTCTTTCCCGGAAGAGGCGAAGTGTGTTGTAGATTAAGTCCGAAAAGTCCATGACTCCTTCTTTGGTCTTTATTTCTTCGTATTTTTTATAGGCGCTTGCTAATTCTAACCATTTGGAGATTTCTTGTTTTGGACTGTTTTCGTTTTTGATCTTTAATTTTTGATTTTGAGCCCAGTCATAGTATCGATTGGGTGAGACGTCTTCGTCTTGCAGACGTGAGAAATGTTGAAACATCCCGGACAGGAACTTGGTCGGGTTACCAAGAGGGCGAAAATAAGAAAGGTCGAACTCAAATAAATGCTTCTTCATTAGGCGTACCCCTTCGGCTTCAGTTATAAGCCTGTAGCGAGGGTCAAGACCAATATCAAGGGCATCGTTTTTTAATATACGGTCCCCGAAAGAATGAAAGGTAGAGATCCACATTTGGGTGTATCCGTATGGCATAGCAATGTCTACTCTTTCTTCCATCTCTTGCGCGGCTTTTTCTGTGAAGGTTAGGGCAAGGATCTCCGGAGGAAGGACGCCTTTTTCAAGTATTAGGTGTTTGATCCTTTCGGTTATAACTGTTGTTTTACCGGTGCCGGCACCAGCGATAACAAGAAGCGGTCCTTTGCCCCATTTTACGGCTTCTTCTTGGGACTTATTTAGTTGTTTGTCAGTTGGCATTTGGGGAGGATACTGTGGGAGCTTGGAGTTCAGAGACTTCCTCTACTGTTTCTTTGCCTAAAACTTGGGTTGATGAAATTTTATGCCCCAACTGAGCAAAGACGGAGGAAAGGTTGGCCATGGTATTGTAGGAATTTGTGACGTGCCTTCCTAGTACTCCCAAGACGTCCCCCGTTTTGTCGTAGTCTTTTTGGATTGCGCGAATAGAGGATAAGACTGTGCGGGCTTGTTGCTCTATTCTTTTTCCTTCAAAACTCAAAAGGATAATCCGCAAATGCGCATACATTGTTGTGGGGGAAACAGGATAGACTCGTTGTGTGCGGGCGTATTCTATAACCTCTTCGAGGTTTACAATCTCGTAGTAGACAGCTTCTGATGGAATGTACATTATTGCAAAATCTACAGTGCCTTCTTCGGGAAGGATGTATTTTTTGGAGATTGCATCTATATGTTTTTTAATATCTCTTGAGAATTCCTTCCTTGCTCGATCTCTATCAACCTCAGCCTCCTCTTTGATCATTTTTTGGAAGTTCTCCATTGGGAATTTGGAGTCTATCGGAAGAAGGCCCGCGTCAGTTTTTAGGGCTACGTCTACTTTTTCCCCGGACTTAAACTGGTGCTGAAGGTAGATTGCACCTTTAGGAAAGATTTGGGACAGGAGGTCCTTTAAAACTTCCTCCCCCAGGTTTCCTCGGAGTTTTGGGCTTCGTAGGAAATCTTGAAGATCCTTCATTGACCTTGAAACCTCGGAGAACTGGCCTGCCTCTTTTTGGAGATCTCCAATAACCCGGGCTGCGCGATCTAGTCTTTCGTTAATATCCCTTGTGTTTTGGCTTAAAATATCGGCGATGTTTTTATTGCTTTGGGAGATCATCTCTTGGTTTGATTTAAGCCATTCGACGGTGGTTGAGTCTTCCTTGGGGGTGGACAGTTTTTTATTTAAGAGCCAGAACACTCCACAGAAGCCGGAACCAATAATAAGAAGAGTAAGGAGGAGCTCTTGGGACATTGCGACCAATTCTACTTGCGATCCTACTTTAAAGCAAGGCTTTGCTTGTTAGGATAAGAACCTGAAGACAGAACCTTGCCACTTTGTGGTAAGAACCTGAAGACAGAACCTTGCCACTTTGTGGTAAGAACCTGAAGACAGAACCTTGCCACTTTGTGGTAAGAACCTGAAGACAGAACCTTGCCATAGGAATGGTAGAATGGGGTGGTGAGCAAAGGAATAGAGGACAAAATACGACGTAGGAGGAGTTTTTTACCTGCTTTGATTTTGGGGGTCCTTTTTCTTGTAGGCTGGCTTACTTTTTTGTTTTTTGTTCCCCCTCAGAATGTGTTTTTAACTTTTGGTTTCGTTGCTCTTTTGTTTTTGAGCCTGTTGTTTTTTTCTTCTCTTTTGATGGGGAGAACAAGACGGGGTCTTGTTTTTTCTTTGGGGGTGGTTTTGTTTCTAGTCTTGGGGTATTTTGGCGCAGGAAATTGGCTGAATTTTATTTTACTTACCGCCATCGGCGTAACACTTGAGTACTATTTAAGTAGAAGAAGGTAGCGAATTGACTCGGATGATCCTAATTGATACACTTTGTTCAATCCTGACATGCGAGTTTCTAAGAGCAAGGTTAACCCACACCTCAAGAAGGAGCTTTTTTCGACCCTTCACCAGACTATTGCTGACTTAAAAACACGGGAAGAAGTAGGTTTGTTTTTAGAGGCATTTTTATCTCCTGCGGAACACGAGACTTTAGTTAAGCGCGTTGCTGTTGCTTATTGGCTTGACAAGGGGCGTGGTTATAACAACATACGAGACAATCTGAAGGTTTCCAGCGCTACAATTGCTGCAATTCGGGACGCATATCAAAATCGACCAGGAGTCAAAGTTGCTTTGAGCAAAATTCGCGCAGAAGAGTGGGCGAATGTTTGGAGCCAGAGGATTAAGAAGATTGTTAGATGAAACTCACACGCCCTAAAGGGCGTGGTATCATTTCTTGTATAAACCTTCGGTTTAACCCCGCCTGTGGCGGGGACGATCTTCGAAGGGCAAGGGTATTTAGGATCGGTACAATAAATTAGGCAGATCAAACACAAATTGACATAACACGTTCTCAGACATACAATTAGACAGATGAACACACAACCCTCCAGCATCGAGATGATGATGGCCCGTTAAGGGACGGAGGTTTTGTGGCTTTTTAAGAACCTCCGGAAGGAGGTTTTTTAGTTTTTAAACATGAACAAATTTTATATTTCCTGTGCGATACCATACGTAAACGCCAAGCCTCATATTGGGCATGCTCTGGAGTTTATCCAAACTGACCTGATTGGTCGGTACCACAGATTGCTTGGCGATGAGGTGCTTCAGCTAACTGGGGGAGACGAGAATGCGTTGAAGAATGTTCAAGCGGCTGAGGCCGCTGGAGAAGGTGTGCAGAGTTTTGTTGATAAGAATGCGCAACTATTTTTTGATTTGACTTTGAAACTAAACACTCGATTTGATGTTTTTCAAAAAGGGTCGGATAGGGAAAAACACTACGCTTCATCGCAGAAGTTGTGGGAACTTTGTGCTGAAGCAGGAGATATTTATAAAAAATCCTATAAAGGGCTTTATTGTGTCGGGTGCGAAACTTTTTACTCTCCCGAAGAATTAAACCAACAAGGAGAGTGTTGGGAGCACCCTGGTAAAAAGTTGGAAGAAGTCGAAGAGGAAAATTACTTTTTCAGATTGTCAAAATATCAGGATAAGATACTTCAACTTGTTGAGTCCGATGAATACAAAATAATTCCAGGAAAGAGGAAAAATGAGGTCTTGGCGTTTGTTAAGTCGGGACTTCAAGATATTTCTATTTCCAGAAGTAATGAGCGGGCGAAAGACTGGGGGGTACCTGTTCCTAACGACCCAGCGCAACGCATATATGTATGGTTTGACGCTTTAAACATTTATCAGTCCGGGGTTGGCTTTGGCTGGGATGAGGAGATGTATCAAAAGTGGTGGCCAGCTGATTTGCAGGTAATAGGAAAAGGAATTCTCAGATTTCATGCCGTTTACTGGATTGCGTTCCTACTTTCTGCTGATCTCAAGATACCCAAAGCTTTATTGGTTCACGACTATTTTACCGTTAACGGCCAAAAAATGTCTAAAACGGTGGGGAATGTTTATGATCCTGTTCCTTTATTAGATAAGCATGGTGCAGATCCTGTTCGTTACTACTGTTTGGCCAAGATTTCCCCTTTTGACGATGGTGACTTTTCGGAGGATAAGTTTTTCGAAGTTTACAATGCAGACTTGGCAAACAACTTGGGAAATCTTGTGTCTCGTGTGGCAAAGCTTGGTGAAAACATTGGTCTTACCGTTGGTCAGACGGAAGTTAGTGAGTTTGACAGGGAAGTTGTTGAAAATCTTGATGATTACAGGTTTGATTTGGCGCTACAAACCATTTGGAGATGGATTGATAGTTTGAACAAGAAAATCGATTTGGAGAAGCTTTGGGAGAACACGGTGGATAAACAACCTGTTTTGGTGGAGATCGTTCATGAAATCAGAAAAATTGCTTTTAATCTTCGGCCTTTTTTGCCGGAGACTGCGGAAAGGATTGGTGGCCAGTTCAAGGGACCTAAGATTTCTGCTGCTCAGCCTCTTTTCCCGCGCATTTAAGTGAAACAGGGATGGTATCGGAGTTGTGCGGAGAGTGTGGGCACGGATGTGCAAGGTTTGCATATCCGTGCCCGAGTGTTTTTTGTGGGCTCCAAGAATCCGCTAGCCAAGTCCTACCGCGAAGCGGCAGGCTTGTGGCGACTAGCCAGGTTCTTATGCGGGAACCCCCAGGACAAAGAGGCCGATGGTGTCGCCCCAGTCGCCAGGATGGCAGCTGTTCGTAAGGACGACGTCGCCATCGAAATAGCCAACGACCACCTGGTCGAGGCCGTCGGGCGGAGGTTGGTGGCCATCTGTCCAGGTGTATTGGCCCCTCAGCAGGTGTTTGCCTGCCTTTTTTAGGTGACTTTCCAGGACTTCCCGGACGGTCAGCGGATTGCCGACAACCCAGCGAAGGCCTGGCACTACCGGAAGTCGATCGAGAATGTCTCGGACACAATGGTCCCGACCTTCGACTTCGTCGTAGGTGTAGCCGAGGCTGGGCTCGACCAGGGCGGGAAGGTAAATTACCTCACCACACGAAACCTGCGTCAGGCGAGAGTGCTTGAACTGGCCGCCGAGGGCGCGAACCGTTGCCAACACTCCAGGTTCGAACGTGTGGCCTACTAGGGCTGTCTGTGCGCTCACAAGTGTCCCTTTCTTTTGGGCTATAACCTTGAACCGTCAAGGTGCGAACTCGCCTCACGTTTGAGGTAAGTGAGTTATTATACCAAACTTACAGCCTATAGTCAAGTTTGGTTGGTGCGAAGTTCTTCGTGATACAATACTAGCTATCTTCTTATGCTTAGGCGTTTTATTCTTGCGCACGAAAAGGGCTTCCATAGGTTTTTGGAGATATTACCTGGGTTTTTTTCGTGGAATTTAATTCTGTTCCCATATTGGGGAATTTTGGTTTTTCCTGTGGTTGTTGCCTATTTTGTTTTACTTTTTGATATTTATTGGTTTTTTCAGAGTTTGATTATTGCTGTTACTGCTAGTGTTTCCCATCTTCGGATTCAGGCTGCTAAACGTTTTGATTGGTTAGGGGAACTTAAAAGTTTCCCAGATTGGAAGAAGGTGCAGCATTTTATTGTTGTTCCTACATATAAAGAGCCGATCCACATTTTAGAGAGAACTCTTAAGGCTATTGCAAACCAGGATCTTCCGGGGGACCAGATAAACGTAATTCTTGCCATGGAGGCAAAAGAGGACCCGGTAGCACGAGAAAAGAAAGTAGCTTACTTGACGCGGAAATTCAAAGACAAATTCAGAAATCTTTTAATAACGGTTCACACATTAGTACCTGGAGAGGTTGTAGGAAAGGCGGCAAACGAAAGGTATGCGATTTTGGCGGCTTCTAAAAAGCTTGTTGGGAAAGGCGGGAGGAGGATTGATCCTAAATATATAGTGGTTACTTCGTGTGATGCGGACCACACATTTCACCCAAAACATTTTTCTTATCTTACTTATAAATTCCTTGACGATCCCAATCGGTACTATAAATTCTGGCAGTCTGCCGTAATGTTTTATCAGAATATATGGAAGTTGCCAGCCTTAACTCGTGTTGTTAATTCTTTTTCTTCGATTTGGAATCTTTCCCAACTCCCGAGGCGCGACAGATTGGTAAACGCTCAAAATTATTCGCTATCGTTTTCTTTGCTTTCCGAGGTTGGTTATTGGGATGCTGATGTAATACCCGAGGATTATCACATCTTTTTTAAGTGTTTTTATAAGACTCGCGGAAAAGTTGAGGTGGAGGCTATTTATTTGCCTTTATTTGCTGATGCTCCAGAATCTGAGACTTTCTGGGCTACCTTAAAAAATCAATACTTTCAATATCAAAGATGGGCGTGGGGGGTGTCTGATGATCCTTACGTTATTAAGAATTACTTTTTAACTCCTGGTGTACCATTTCTTCTTAAGACATATCGTGTCTTGAGCCTGGTTCGGGAACATTTCTTGTGGCCTGTTAACTGGTTTATTATAACTTTAGGGATTTCGATTCCAGTACTTCTTAACCCAGAGTTTTCAAGAACAGTCATAGGCTACACTTTGCCTGGAATCTCCTCGATAATGCTCACTGTCGCTTTGTCTTTTCTTATAGTTATGCTTCTTATTGAGGCTCAACACAGGCCACCAAGGCCTGACTATGTGCCTCGTTGGCGTGCGGCACTTTTGCCTGTGGAATACTTGCTTATGCCTATCGTGGGATTAGTCTTTGGTGCCTTACCGGGGCTTGATGCCCACACAAGGCTGATGTTGGGAAAATATCTTGAGTATCGGGTAACGGAGAAAGTCTAGTACAATAGGGAATCTACATGGTGTTATTTAAGAAGAAAGTTGTACTGTTTGGAGAAGAGCAAACAATCTCCATAACTCCGTTAACGCTTCTTGTTTTGTTGGGGTTGATACTTCGGATCCCCAATCTTTTTGAGCCTTATTGGTATGGGGACGAGGCGATTTACCTTGCTGTAGGCCAAGGAGTGCGCCAGGGTTTACTTTTGTATCGAGATATTTTTGACCACAAGCCTCCTTTGATTTATTTGATCGCTGCACTTTCGGGTTCCTTGTTTTGGTTTAAAACTGTGCTTCTTGTTGTAAATTCCGTGTCTATTGTGGTTTTTTGGAAGCTGGCGGTGTTGGTTTTTAAAAACAAATCTAAGCCTGTGTTTCTCTCCTCCTTAATTTTTACCCTTCTTACTACTTTACCGTTTATTGAGGGAAATCTGGTAAACAGTGAGGTCTTGATGCTTCTCCCCACGTTGTTTTCTTTTTACCTTGTTGCGGACCCGGTAAAGAACACCCCTAGGAGAACCTTTCTTGCCGGATTGGTATTTTCTTTGTCGGTTCTACTTAAGGTGCCTGGGATATTTGATGTTTTTGCGGTCGGATTTTTTTGGGTTATATCAATACGAAACAGGAAGAGTTTTATTCGCGTAGTAAAACACTCTGCTGCACTTTTTTTAGGAATTGCAATTCCCATCTTTGTTTCTGTTCTTTATTTCGCGGTCCAAGGGGCTTTGCTCGCATACTGGGAGGCTGGGTGGAGTCAGAATTTTAACTATATATCTCGGTGGGTAGGGGGTGGTGCTTCGGGACAATCGGGTCTAGTTTGGAGAGTGGTGGTTTTAGTGGGAATAATGGCTGTGTTGGCAGTTTTGAGACGCTTCTTTAGTCCGAGGGTGCTGTTTTTGTGTGTTTGGTTTGTATTTTCACTATTTGCGGCACTTTTATCTGGGAGACCGTATCCTCACTACTTAATACAGGTTGTTCCTTCTTTTTGTTTACTTCTTGGGGTTTTAGGGTTTGGACTTTTTCGAGAACGATTTCTGCCTATTCCGTTTTTCATTCTTTTATCGGTTTCGGTTCTTTATTACAAGTTTTATTACTATCCGACCGGTTCATATTACAAAAACTTTATTTCCTTCTCACTAGGACAGAAAACCAAAGATGAGTATCTCGCGGCATATGATAAAAAAACTCTTCGCACTTATAGTCTGGCTACGTTGATTGCTAATAGGACAGGAGAAGATGACAGAGTGTTTATTTGGGGGACTGCTCCAGAAGTTTATGCTTTGTCTCGTCGGGTTCCGCCGATAAAATATGTCACTTCCTTTCACCTGGTTGATTTTGGTAATACCGGCGAAGCGTTATCGACTTTCCAAAAAAACAAGCCTAAGTATATCGTCTTGTTGCCTGAGGAAAACCGATCATTTCCTGGTTTGTCTGCATTTATTAACACCAATTACGTTTATATCGAGAGTGTTGATGGTGCCCAGGTTTGGAAGCTGATTAACCCAGACCTGGCCCGACTGCTTGGAAAGTGACGATGATAGAAATGAAACAAATAGGAATTCGTTTTCGACTTCGTATTGGCGACCTTTTGCCTCAACATGCTCTGGTACGAAGGTTTTTTCTCTTTAGTGTTGCCTCTGCTCTTCTGACCTTGGGGTTTTTAGGGTTTACCTATCAACGCTTACCGCCTGAGGTTCCACTTTTTTATAGTAATCCTTGGGGCAAGGAACAGTTGGCGAGGCCGTATTTTTTATTTCTTCCTTTGGCTTTATCTTGTATCTTCTTGGCTCTGAACATTGTTTTGGCAAAAAAGAGCTTTGTTGGACACTCTTTTGTACGTGATTTGTTATACATTGGTACGGGGCTTATATTTCTTTTGGCCACGGTTACTACAGTTAGGATAGTTTTTCTGATTATTTAGAACAATGGACATTTTACGCTTATTTTTGTTTCCGGCTTTCGTCTCTTTTGTTATTTCTCTTGCGGCAACATGGGTTGTAATTAAACAGGCTCGAAGGTTGAAAATTTTGGACGATCCAAAGAGGAGACGTCACCCTGCGACGCTTCACACCAAAGCCACTCCACGCGGGGGAGGTATCGGGCTTTTTATTGCGATCTTTCTGACCAGTGTTATTTTTTTACCTCTTGATCAACGCCTTTTAGGAATTCTTTTAGGGGCAGCAGTTATTGTGTTCATTGGGTTTTTAGACGACAGAAGGGATGTTAATCCTTATATAAGGTTGGCAGGGCAGTTGTTGGCCGCAATGGTTGTTGTGGGATCAGGAATCGGGATTGCGTTTGTGTCTAATCCTTTTGGAGTTGGAACTCTAGATCTTTCCAATCCGCAGATACAGTTTACCTTGTTTGGAGAGACTCATACTGTCTGGATACTCTCGGCTGCTTTTGCGACTGTATGGATTATAGGCCTCATGAATGCTGTTTCTTGGTCGTCTGGGGTTGATGGTCAATTATCGGGATTTGCTGCAATTTCCGCTTTGGTTATTGGATTGTTGTCCTTTCGCTTCTCTGCTGATATTACTCAGTGGCCTATAACCATTCTTGCTGCTTCGGTTTTTGGGGCCTTTTTGGGGTTTTTGCCTTACCATATATACCCTCAGAAAATAATGCCGGGGTTTGGGGGGGCGACTCTGGCGGGGTTTATGTTGGCCGTTTTGTCAATCTTGACCACTGCTAAGGTTGGTACTTTGCTTTTAGTTTTGGCAATTCCGATTGCGGATTTTATATATATAGTTGTTAGGAGGATTTTATCCGGTAAGTCCCCCGTTTGGGGGGATCGAGGGCACTTACACCATAGGCTTCTCAACGCGGGTTTTAGTAAAAGAAAGATTGCATACTTTTATTGGGTGGCTACTGCATTTTTGGGAGTTTTGGCTTTTAATTTGAATGCTCTGGGTAAGTTATATACAATCGTAGGTATAGTGCTCGCAGTTGGAGCTTTGATAATATGGTTAGCCTTGCGATCGCAATCCTTAAAACAGCCAGACCGCGGCAATGGCTAAAAAACCTCTCTATTTTTGCGGCTTTAGTGTTTACGGGGAACCTCTATGAGGAGGATCTTTTTAAGTTAACTCTTGTTGGCTTTGTAGCACTTTCCTTTTTGGTCTCTTCGGTCTACTTCATAAACGACGTTTTTGATGTTGAGTCGGATCGCGTTCACCCGTTTAAGAGAAGGAGGCCTATTGCCTCTGGAAGGTTAAGTATTCCACTTGCCCTTTTTCTCTCTTTGTTGGGTGTTGTTGGTGCTTTTCTTCTCTCATATACCCTTTCTCGGACTTTCTTTTGGGCCTTATTTTCGTATTTCATTTTACAGATTATCTACACCCTCTGGCTTAAAAAGCTTGTAATTTTGGATATTTTGGTAATTGCCACAGGATTTGTTTTGAGGGTTTATGCGGGAGTGTTTTTGATTGATGCACATCTTAATGTGTGGTTTCTTTTGTGCGTAGTTTCAGTTTCCCTTTTCTTGGCTGCGGGGAAACGAAGGGCAGAATTGGCTTTGCTTCATGCAAATGCGTCGCAGCATAGAAAGACTTTGGGTATGTACTCGCCAAATCTGCTGGATTCCTATTTGTCGATGTTTGCGACAGCCACTTGGCTTTCGTGGGCTTTGTTTACGTTTTTTACGGATGCTCAACGGGATTTTTATGTAAGCCGAGCTGTTGCGCCGGATCTTTTATCATCTTTACCTTTGGCAATTTTGGGGGTTGGGAAGCCTTTGATGATTACTATTCCGGTTGTTGTTTTTGGGGTTATGCGGTACCTGCAGATTGTTTACGACGGGTCGAGGGCTGAGACTCCGGAGAGAGTGTTGACTTCGGATAGACCACTTTTGGGATCGATTATAATTTGGGGGCTTTTAGTTTTATTTGTGATTTACTTCTTAACTCCCCGAGCGGACGGATTTTAAGGGTTTGATGGGTTCCGGCGGCTCTTGAATTTCAAGCTTTGTGTATTTCTACACGTGACTTTAGCAAGAGCCGCCGGACGATAAGTGAGAAAGTGGCGGTGTGGGCGTGACGCCAAGGCCGCGGGCCAGGTTGGTAATCGCGGCTCACCGTGCCACTCTTAAACACCTATCTCGCCTGTTAGCACGCCCCATAGCAGCCGTAGTCCACCAACAACGAGCAGGACAACAGCAACAAAGACAAATGTAGACAAGATAGACAATCCAGATCTCTCAGCAACCACCAAGAGAACAACAATAAGGGTAATAAACCAGAAAGTAGGCAAAGCAAGTCTCCTTTTCTCGAGCAAATCACGCTCGCGACGTCTCCTCCAGCAGAAGTGGCCGGGGCCTTCTTCTGATGGCGAAGCCTCCTTGTGTCATCTGCGACACCAAGCGTTTACACCATAAGCCACCTTGTTTCTGTTGTATTGCAGCAAGGTGTAGTAGTTCTCGTTCACGCTGGCTGAGCGGTTCCACAGACCTCTTCTCCGTCCCGTTTCCGGCCACTGAACCAGACACCGGTTTGCGTTTTTATCTGCAGGCATTTTCTAAAAGTGCTGTGTGCAGCTTCTGAGCAATGCTCAATTGGTATTATACCACAGAAGTTTGACTATAGGTTTTATGAGGGAGATTTTTGGGCGTATTCTGCGGAGATCCAGCCTGTTTTTCCTTTTTCGTATTCGATTTTATACCATTCCCCGGTCTTGTCTTCTTCTATGAAAGCATATTTTTTGCCCGGGGTGACTCTGGCAATTTCCGGGGAGGTTTTCAAGGCTTCTTCTCTTACCCTTAAAAACCCTGTTCCTGTATCTTGGATTTCAACCATAGTTTGCGTTGGTTCGTCTTGGAGCTTTGCAGACTCTGAGGCTTCCTCTTCTTTGGGTTTGGTTGATTCGTCCTCTGCCAGAAAGACTACGATTGTTAATTTGTAACCTTGAACAGGCTTTAGCCCTCCAATATCGCGTGTTAGATAACCTGGGTGGGAAATTGTGAGGGTGTGTTCTTCGGTCGTAGAATTTGCTATCGGAACGGGGGTAAAACCTCGAGTCTCGCTGTCAAATTTGACCTCAGCCGAGTCCGGAATAGAAACTACGGCTAGTTCTGCTTTTTTACCGCCTATTTTCTCAAAAGACAAAATCTCCCCTGCGGAAGTATTGTCTTTTTCTCCAAATTCACGCCTAATAACGGTAGTTACGCCCTCAGTAAGGTTCACTTTTGTTTCCCAGAGTGCAAGGGGTTTATCTGAATTTGTAGGCACGAGTCTTACTGTCACTTCACCCGGTTTTCTAAACTCTTCATAGGGGGTACTTGTTGCTACCTGTTCGCCGTTCACATATACCGAGGCTGAGACGTTGGTTTCTGCTATTTCGAGCTTAGCCTGGGCCGGAGAAAGGCGGTTTTTAAGAAGAAAGAAGCCTGCTGTGAGGCCAAAAAGGACCAGGATTGTAATAAGAAGCCATTTTTTATCCATAAACTTCCGAGGGTTTTGAAGTCGGTAACAGTGAGGATACCAGAAGCTAATTTTAAGCACAAGGGGGTGGTTTTATGGTAGAATGTTGGCTGGAGTGGCGCCGTGGCGAAGTGACCCAACGCGTTCGTCTGCAAAACGAATATTCGCGGGTTTAAATCCCGCCGGCGCCTCACACTCTCTTAAGCTTGACTTTTGGCTGATTTTCGGGTATAATTTGCATCGATCCTGAAACTATGTTTGTTTTCAGGGTTTTTTGTTTTTCAGACCTTCAAACAAGGCTCATCCTGCTTCATTTTTGAGCCTGTAGCCCATGAACTGATTCGTTCATCTTGTGGGTATTTCTGAGGGCTTCCCCGCCGGAGGCGGGGCATATGAAAAAACTGACTACCAATTTTGGGAGTTTTAGGATCCACTTGCAAATTACGAAAAGGCGTGGAGATTCTTCTGTTGATCCTCTTTTCTTAAGCCTGTCTGAGCTTGCGTCTGTTCGCTCAGGCAACAAGATTAGTCGATTTTTCCGCCATTTCTTTGAACACGCAAACGTGCGTAAATTTGTGGGTCGCAATTTGGCGGCTTTTGTGGTCGCTTCTTCTGTTATTACCCCAAACGTTGCTGCTATTGCCAATACTGGCACTTTCGAGGCTAATACTCTTGCTGAGATTGTGCAGCCTTTGTCTACAGATGTTGTGGTTCAGTATCCTACTGAAAAAGTGAAGGTTAACCAGGGATACAGGCTGTTTCACCCCGGAATCGATCTTGAAGGCGTAACTGGGGATCCCGTACACCCCATTATGAAGGGTCATGTCGCAAAGATTGAGCGATCCAGATTTGCTTATGGAAACTCTATTATTGTTGACCACGAGAATGGATATTCGTCTCGTTACGCACATTTGTCTTCTATGATTGTGCGTGAGAAGGAACAGGTGGACACTAAAACTGTTATTGGAGCTGTTGGATCTACAGGGCGCTCAACCGGAGATCATCTTCATTTGGAAGTTTACAAAGAAGGAAGAAACGTTAACCCTCAAACTATTTTACCGCTGTAGGTTAGTCTTTGATTACCGTAAATCTGCCTTCAAAATTCTTCTTGGAACTGAGTTCTCTTAAAAGGACTTTCTTCTTGTTATCAACCGACTCGTTTCTAAGTCTTAGAAAAATTACACCTTTGTGGACTGGTTTCTCCTTAAACACGAGTTCGCCAAAATCTTTGTCTAGGGTTATCAAAATTCGTTCTTCCGCATTTGCTAGCCTTAAAACCCCTCTGTCTGTTAATCCGATCTTGCTTGCAACTACATCGAGGCCTGCCTTATGGAGAAATTGCGGAACTGCAGGTGTTTTACTGCTTGCTCTTGTGGCTTGGCAAGCTTTTTGGCTGCGTATTCTACAGCCGCTCTAATATCGGCCTCCTTAAGCTGGGGAAAATCGTCACGAATTTCCTTAATTGTGAGTTTTTGGGCAAGTAGGCGCAGTATTTGCTCCACAGTAATTCTTGTCCCCGCCACAGTGGGTTTTCCGAGCATAACGTTGGGGTCAACCATAATTCTTCTTGCCATGAAGGCATTCAACCACATGGGGGAGGTGGTGGTCAGAGTCCTTCTTTTCGACCACTTAGCCTTGAAATTAACTCGTTTCTGTGTTCTTCGGCTTCTTCCCGTAAGACTCCAGGGATTCTACCTTCTGTCAGGATTGCGCCGGATGCTCCTGCCGTTTGAATTTGGAGGTCGCTTAAACCTAATATGCGTGCCAGCGGTCCTCTTAAAATATCTATATTTTGGATTCTTCCATAAGGAATGGTTACATATTTTTTCCAAATAACCCCTCTTTCGATTTTTACGCCTTCTTTGCCAAATTCATATTTGTAGGAGTTATAGTAGAGCTTAGCCCAGATTGTTATTAATCCACCAAAGACTAACAAGCATATTAGTACTGATCCACCAAGGCTAAGACCCACAACCGTGGGCAGGGCTTCATCCGCAACCAGTCCTGTAAACATCCAGCTAAAAGGAAAGAGAAACACCAGTGAAATGAAAGTAAAAGTTACCAGGCCCTGTGCCACAAAAAGCCAAAAGGCGCGAGGATGAAGTTTGTTCACAAGGGAATTATATAGTGTGACTTGTTAATAGTCCATGCCGCCACCGGGCATTGCTGGAGTTTGAGGTTTTTCTTCAGGAATTTCTGTAACTAAACCTTCTGTCGTCAAAACCATCATCGCAACTGAGGCTGCGTTTTGGACAACCGAGCGGACTACTTTTGCGGGGTCTAGTATGCCTGCTTCGACCATGTCTTCAAATTTTCTAGTCATTACATTGAAGCCGTAATTGGGGTTGTCTGAGGCCACAATCTTTTTTGTAATTTCCTCGTCGTTTTCACCGGCATTCTTTAGGATCCAGCGTGCGGGTTGACTTAAGGCGTCGTAAAGTATGTCTACTCCTGCTTGTTCGTCTTCGTTGTCTGTCTTTACTTTCTTTAGTGCTTCCCTTGCCCTTAAGAGGGTTACGCCGCCGCCTGCAACTATCCCCTCTTCCCGGGCTGCTTTGGTTGCTTCTACTGCGTCTTTTACGCGTTCTTTCTTCTCATTGAGTTCGACTTCTGTTGCTGCTCCAACATTAATTTGTGCAACTCCGCCTGCTAGTTTTGCTAAGCGTTCCTGGAGCTTCTCCCGATCAAAATCTGAAGTTGAATCTTGGACTGCTTTTTTAAGTTGACTTATCCGTGCCTTAATTTTCTCTTTGTCGCCTTTTCCGCCGATTATTCTTGTATTGTCTTTGTCTGAAGACACTTTGTCTGCTTCGCCTAGGTCTTCTACTGTTACAGATTCTAGGGTTCTACCTGTGTCTTCTGAGATAACAGTTCCACCTGTTAAGACCGCAATGTCTTCGAGCATTTCTTTTCTTCTATCCCCAAACCCTGGGGCTTTGACTGCCAAGACGCTAAAAGTTCCACGGAGCTTGTTTACAACCAACATTGCCAACGCTTCACCGTCTATTTCGTCTGCAATAATCACGATGTTTTTAGTAACTTTAACTGTGTTTTCTAAAAAGGGAAGAAGGTCAGAGATTGCAGAGATTTTTTTGTCGGTTATTAAAATTTTAGGGCTTTCTGTTTCTGCTTCCATTCTCTCGGGATTTGTAACAAAATAAGCAGAAGCGTAGCCTCTGTCGAATTCCATTCCCTCTTTGTATTCCACTTCTATTGTTAGCCCTCTCCCCTCTTCTACTGTTACAACGCCTTCGTTGCCTACTTTTTCTAGGGCTTCTGCGATGATTTTTCCAATCTCTGGGTTTTGCGCAGAATTTGTTGCCACCTGTTCAATTTCTTCTTTCTTTTGGACGGGTTTGGCAATTTTTCCGATCTCTTCTAGAACTGCTGCTACCCCTTTTTCGATTCCTCTTTTCAGAATCATTGGATTGGCGGGGGACTTTTCGGAGTCAACCTTATCCATGCCGGCTTTTGTTATTACTTGAGCAAGCAATGTTGCAGAGGTTGTTCCGTCACCTGCAACGTCGTTGGTTTTGGAGGCAGCTTCTCGTACAAGCTGAGCACCCATATTCTCAAATGGGTCTTTGAGGTCTATTTCCTTGGCAATAGACACACCGTCATGCACAACATGGGGGGCTCCCCATTTTCTGTCGAGCGCGATATTTCTGCCTTTGGGGCCAAGGGTTGTAACTACTGCTTTTGCCAGTTGGTCGATACCAGATAACAGGGCATCGCGTGCGCTTTTACCAAATTTTAGTTGTTTTGACATAAGTTAAAAGAAAAACGTTAAACGTTTAACGTTCTGCGTTTTACTGGTTGTACACAGCCAATATATCATCGAATTTCACGAATAGGTATTCTTTCCCACTGATCTTAATTTCGTTACCGCCCCATTTTTTATAGATTACCCTATCGCCTACTTTAACTGGAGATTTTCGGGTTGTGCCACCATCGGTTACTTCGTCGCCTCCCACTGCAAGAACTTTTCCAACTTGGGGTTTTTCACCAGCATTATCGGGAAGAACAATGCCTGAGGCGGTACGAGTTTCTGCCTCTTCTGGTTCAAGGAGAAGGTAGCCTGCTGCTGGTTTTAGGTTTATGTTTGTTGCTGCCATGGTGATTAGTCTATCACTAATTTGCTGCGAGTGCTATTTTAAAAAAGCCTGCTGGTCTTGTCAAGAGGTGGTGTTGGGCATACAATCTGGCAATATGGTCAACAGAGAGCGCATTGTAAAAACCTTATTGGATCTTATAAAAATTGATAGTCCGTCGGGGAGTGAGGATAAAGTCGCTCAAGAACTTACGGCTCAGCTTGCGGCTTTGGGCGGCATTATTAAAAATGACACTTATGGAAATGTTATCGCCGTGTTTGAAGGAACGGGAGAACCGTTGCTTTTGTCAGCCCACATGGACACTGTTGAGCCTGGGCGAGGTATTGAACCCGTAGTTGACGGTGATGTTATCACATCGCAGGGTGAGACTGTTTTGGGGGCTGACCCCAAGGCGGGAATTGCAGCAATA
>Ga0209541_10007043_pt1 | contig 18984 bp, 30 predicted proteins | sample RifCSPlowO2_01_FD_184027 | JGI IMG/M metagenome (GOLD analysis project Ga0209541, IMG submission 184027) | Groundwater microbial communities from Rifle, Colorado - Rifle CSP2_plank lowO2_0.1 (SPAdes) (version 2) | ecosystem: Environmental > Aquatic > Deep subsurface > Groundwater | place... | reverse complement strand
ATAAGTAGGTACTTCAAATCCCAGATTATTCAAGAGCTTTGCAGCTCTCCTATAGGAGAGCCTGCATGCTTGCCTTATCCAAAGGGCAATCATATGCTGCCAGAATTCATACTTCTTTGGTCCATAATGATGAAGCCATCTTGGCATATTTGCTCGTCTGAGCAAACGCTTAATTTTATTTACTAGTTTTACTTCTGTTTTCATGGGTAGCTAAGTCCTACCCCCTAATGTTGCTTTACCCAAAGCACATTAGGTTATTTATATTTTTCCATACATTTTCAACAACGCCTTTTGCTTAGAAAAGTTTAAAAGCAAGCGTGTATTCAAAATTAAAGGAGGATGAGATACTTGAAGAAATTATTGATTTTGACTTTATTGATATTGTTTCTAGTTGGATGCACGCAGCAGGCTACTGAAACAGCAACTGATGGTGAACAACCAGCTCAGCAAAAAGCTGTAAAAAGCGACTATGCTGTAAAAATTGAAGGGAATGCTTTCAATCCAGTTGCTTTGGAAGTTGATGTTGGTGAATCTGTCAAATGGACTAATAATGATGCTGAACCGCATTCTGTTTCTTTTCAGGATGAAACTATACTAGATGATCGGATAAATCAGGGTGAAAACACAGTAGCTATCTTCAATGAAGCAGGAACTTTTTCTTACAAGTGCAAGATACATCCAAGCATGACAGGAACAATAACTGTCAAATAATTTAAAGTTTATATTTCTTATTTTTTGTTTTGTTGTAGAAAATATTTATTGAGATATAAGGCAAGCTTTCTTCCCCTCTTTTTGTTCTAATCTTTACTGTAGGTATAGATAGAATATGCGAACTTCCATAGATACACGAAAAGCTTATGCTTGAAGACGATCCGGTGCCTAGATATTTACCGTCAAAAACTCCTTCATTGCCATCTTTATTCCAAGAAACTCTTACTCTATCTCCGATGTTAGTCTCTGCAAATATTTTTCTTGCTAGCTCATAATCCCTGATTGAATTTTCAATACCTTCTTTCATGCGCTTGGCATACCTCTGCAAGCATGCAGAAACTCCTCTTTCATGAACTGTTAAACCTGAAAAACTTGGCATCTGGTAATAACCTTCATTTGGCATATAATCATAAAAACTTTCTTTTATATATAGCTTTCTAAATTCATTAAATTTATAATGGGCAAGTTCTTAATAGTTTTATGGCAACAAGGGAAGAAGTAATAAAAATATTGGAAACAATAGATGATCCAGAAATACATCTAGATGTGTGGACCATGGGATTGATATACAATCTTGAAGTTACTAATGAAAATGTAGATATTAAAATGACTTTTACTACTCCTTTATGCCCTTACGGTCCTGAACTTGTTGAAGAAATAAAAAGAAGGATAAAGGAAGATGTAAAAGGAATAAAGAAAGTCAATGTTGAAATCGTTATGGAGCCTAAGTGGAAACCTTCTGAAGAACTTAGGGCTATTCTTGGAGTATGAAACCAATAGTAATTTATGATTCTGAATGCAATTATTGCAGCTATTTTGTAGAGAAAATAAAGAAAAGCAACAAGTTTGAATTCTTATCCTATCATCATAAAGATGCTAAAAGCATTTTGAAAAAAAGGTTTGGGAAGAATTTTGGATTTACTTTGTATTTAATTGACGGCAACAGAGGCTTTTACGGAAAAGAAGCTGCCAGAAGAATATGCAATAAACTTGGTTTTTTGGGGTTTTTTAGCTATATTGCTTACTTATTCTATCCTTTGACTGTCAAATTAGTAAGCTTTTTGACTGGAAGAAAGAGGAAAGTGTGTTATCCTAGCATTTGATTTTGTTTATATTTTCAACGGTAATCCATGCAGACATAATACCAAAACCTTTTTTATTAATGTTGAAAGTTTTTATTTTTTCAGGATTTTTGAGAAATATCAGAATGCAGTATCTTTTGTTCTTGAATAATTGGTAGAACCTATCTTTGTCAGATATGTTGATTCCATCTTCATATCCATATTCTTCTATGATTTCTTTTACTTTATTTGGATTTAAATTTTTAAATTGCAAAACCTTGCTTACTGTTGCCTTTATTGTTACTGGTTCTCCAGAATTTTTAAAATAAATGGTTTCTTCTGGTTTTATGTTGTTCCAAGGAGGATATTTTGACCGGTACCATCTGGATTCTATCTTTTTTTGCCTTGTTAGTATCTTTTCAGTTAATTTCCATGATTTTTTCATTATTGCTAGATGTTCCATCTGTCCTTTCCATGTTTTAGATTATTTAATGTTTTTGTTAAGCAAAAGCTTTATAAAAATACTAAACCTGTTTTTTAATAGAGGTGATGAATTTTGGGCGGATTATTAGAGTTTACAGGGCGGGAGTGCGACCATTGCAATGAGATGGATCCTTTAGTTGAGAAGCTAGAGAAAGAGCTTAAAATTAAAGTAGAAAAACTAGAAGTATGGCACAATTCTAAGAATGCCGAGATTTTAAGAAAGCTAGATAATGGAAAATGTGGAGGAATCCCTTTTTTCTTCAATGAAAATACTAAAAAATTCATCTGTGGCGCTACTTCATATGAAAAACTAAAAGCGTGGGCACTTGGAAAATGAGCTTTAAGGTAATCAAAACATTTGAAATAAAAAGATTAGAGATATTAAACCAAGCTGGAAAATGTGATGACAAGCTTAAACCTAAACTTTCTAATGAAGACATAAAAAAACTGTATGAAGCTATGATTTTAACAAGAATTTATGACCAGAAAGCATTTTCCTTGCAAAGAAGTGGAAGATTAGGAACTTATCCGCAGATGCAGGGACAGGAAGCGACAATAATAGGAAGCGCTTCTGCTTTGGAGAATGATGACTGGATATTTCCAAGTTTTAGAGAAGTTGGAGGGCTGATATTAAGAGGTTATTCTGCTGAGCAGTCATTGCAATATTGGGGCGGAGATGAAAGAGGATTGAAGATTGATGAAGAATTGAACATATTTCCTATGGCAATCACGGTTGGAGCACAATCACTGCATGCTGTTGGTGCTGGGATGGCAAAACAGATAAAAAAAGAGGAAGGGGTTATAGTGACTTACTTTGGTGATGGTGCTACGTCTGAAGGTGACTTAAGCGAAGCATTGAATTTTGCTGGAGTTTTTAATGTTCCAATTGTTTTTATTTGTCAAAATAACCAGTTTGCAATTTCTGTTTCAAGAAAAAAACAGACAAAAGCTGAAACTTTGGCACAAAAAGCTATTGCTGCAGGATTTGAAGGAATCCAAGTAGATGGAAATGATGTCTTTGCAGTGTATAAGGCAACTAAAGATGCATTGACAAAAGCTAGAAATGGAAAGGGACCTACTTTCATTGAATGCGAGACTTACAGGATGGGCGACCATACAACTTCTGACGACGCTTCAAGATACAGAGACAAGAAAGAAGTTGAAAGCTGGAAGAAAAAAGATCCAATTGAAAGATTAGAGAAATACATGAAGGCTAAAAAAATTTGGAACGAAACCTATCATAATAAAGTTGTTGAAGATGCAACTAAAAAAGTTGAAAATGCTGTAAATAAATATCTTAACATACAAAATGCTAATCCTGAGGAAATATTTGGATATATCTACAGTGATTTAACTTACCAGCTTAAGGAACAGATGAAAGAATTTAGGGAGCAGGGAGGCAAATGAACTTGGAAACTGCCTTAGAGGGAATTCAAATAAAAGATTTAGGAAACATGGATTATAAAACTGCTTTGCGTTATCAGGAACTGTTAAGACATCAAAGAAATGTAGGTTCTGTGGGGGATACTATACTACTTGTTGAGCATCCTTCAATTTATACTTGTGGAAGAGAAACTAGCGAAGAATCTATAAAAGAATTAGAGAGAAAAGATTTACCATTTGTTAAAGTTGAAAGAGGGGGCAGAGTGACTTATCATGGACCTGGGCAACTTGTTGTCTATTTTATATTGAAAGTTCCTTTTAAAAAATGCCCAACTTTCTTAAAAAATGTTGAATATCTTGCTGTAGATTTACTTAAAGAACTTGGTGTAGATTCATATTCTAGAAGAAATGAAATTGATCCTAGAAATAAAAGCATGAGACTTAAAGGAGCATGGTATAATCAAAATAATCCTAAGAAAGTTGCAGCTATAGGTATGGAATTAGCTTCTCCAGATCCTCCAGATGGAACTCAGACTACCATGCATGGATTTGCTTTGAATGTTAATACTAATTTGGCTGCTTTTGACCAAATAAATCCCTGTGATTTAGGAAAAGGTATAATGACCTCAATGAAAGAAATTTTAGGAAGGGAAGTTGATTTTCAAGATGTGAAGAAAACTTTAAGTGAAATGCTAAAAACATGGAGGCCTTACTGATGAAGCCTGAATGGTTGAGCATGAAACTTAAAATGACTGATGAGTTTAAAGAAGTTAAATCTACTTTGAAAGAACTTGGATTAGTTACTGTTTGCGAAGAGTCTCATTGTCCAAATCTAAGTGAATGCTGGAGCGGAGGAACTGCTACTTTTATGGTTTTAGGAGATACTTGCACAAGGGGATGCAGGTTTTGCAATGTCAAAACAAGATATTATGGAAAGCCTGTTGATGAAAAAGAACCTGAAAAATTAGTTGAAGCTGTTAAAAAATGGAAATTAAATTATATTGTTGTAACTTCTGTTGATAGGGACGACTTAGAAGACCAAGGTGCTGGACATTTTGCTAAATGCATCGAGAAATTAAAAGAAACTGGAATATTGGTTGAAGTTTTAATTCCTGATTTTAGAGGCAATGTTGAATTAATAAAGAAAATTGTTGATGCAAAACCTGATGTCATTGCACATAATATTGAAACTGTTCAAAGACTGCAGAAAAAAGTAAGAGATTCAAGAGCAAATTATAATCAATCCTTGTTTGTTTTAGAAACTGTTAAGAAATTAAATCCAAAAATATTTACAAAATCTTCTATAATTGTTGGCTTTGGAGAAACTAAAGATGAAATTGAGCAAACAATGAAGGATTTAAGAAAAATTAATGTTGATTTTATTACTTTAGGACAATATCTAAGACCTTCATTTAAGCATATTGAAGTAAATGAATATGTCAAGCCTGAAATTTTTAATGAATATAAAGAGATGGCATTGAAACTAGGTTTTAAATATGCTGCTTCTGGTCCTTTTGTTAGAAGTTCTTATAGGGCTGGAGAATTATTTATGAAAAATATATTGAAAAAAGAGGTACTTAATGACAGTCCTTAATATGGTTCAAGCTATTAACTTGGCTTTGAAGCAGGAAATGAAGAAGGATAAAACTGTTGTGTTGCTAGGAGAAGATGTTGGCGTAGATGGAGGAGTATTTAGGGTAACAGAAGGATTGATTGAGGAATTTGGAAAGGAAAGAGTGATTGATACTCCGTTAGCAGAGTCTGGAATTGTTGGAGTTTCAATTGGAATGGCTGCTTTTGGATTGAAGCCTGTTGCTGAGATTCAGTTTGAAGGGTTTATGCCTCCTGCGTTTGACCAACTAGTTTCACATGCTGCAAGACTAAGAAACAGAACAAGAGGAAGAATCACAATACCTTTGGTTGTCAGAAGCCCTTATGGTGGAGGGATAAAAGCATTGGAACATCATTCTGATAGCCCTGAAGCTTACTATGCACACACTCCTGGATTGAAAGTTGTAATTCCATCTAATCCTTATGATGCTAAAGGATTATTAGTATCTGCAATAAGAGATCCTGATCCAGTAATATTTTTTGAGCCTAAGAAAATTTATCGTGCTATAAAGCAGGAAGTTCCTGATGAAGAATATACAATACCCATTGGAAAAGCAAATGTTGTAAAGGAAGGAGAGGACATAACTGTAATAACTTTTGGAAGCTGGGTGAGAAATGCACTTGAAGCTGCTGAAAAATTAACAGATGTTTCTGTTGAAGTTCTAGATTTAAGGACAATAAGTCCTTTGGATGAGGAAGCGATAATAAATTCTGTTGCAAAAACTGGAAGATGCATAATAGTTCATGAAGCACCAAGAAGTTTTTCTGTTAGCTCTGAAGTTTCTGCAATAATCAATGAACATTGTTTATTAGATTTGAAAGCTCCTGTGAAAAGACTGACTGGATATGACATTATTATGCCATTGCCTAAATTAGAAGACTATAATTTACCTTCATCTGATAAAATTGTAAATGGAATAAGAAAGGTGATGAGCTTCTAAGATGATAACTGAATTCAAGTTTCCAGATGTTGGGGAAGGAATAACAGAAGGGGAAGTAGTTTCTATATTAGTTAAGGAAGGAGATTCTGTAAGGGCTGACCAACCTTTGTTTAAAATTGAAACTGACAAGGCAATAGTTGACATTCCAAGCCCAAAAGATGGAGTGATATTAAAAATTCATGTCAAAGAGCATACATCAATAAAAGTTGGAGAAGTTCTAGCTACAATTGGAGAAAAAACTGACAAGTTTAAAGCTCCTGTGGTAAGGGAAGAAATAAAAATAAAAACTGTTGAGAGGCCTGCATCTGTTGTTGGAGAATTAGAAGAAGCTAAGGAACCTATGGAAATGCCGAAGCATGAATATTCTGCTAAATCAATAGAAAAAAGAGTATTGGCCTTGCCTTCAGTAAGAAAATTAGCTTCACAATTGAATGTTGACTTGATAAAAGTAAAAGGAACTGGAAAAGACAATTCCATAACTGAGAAAGATGTCAAAGATTTTTCAGAAGGGAAGACTTCTGCATTGGAAGAGCATGTGGAAAAGACTGAAGCTAAAGTGCAGAAGAAATATGACTTCTATGGATATATTGAGCATGTGCCAGTTAAAGGTGTTAGGAAAGCTATAGCTAAAAAAATGGTTGAAAGTGTTTCTAATGCTGCGCATGTTACACATATGGATGAAGCTGATGTTACTTCTTTGTGGAATATAAGGGAAAAAGAGAAAATTAAAGCTAGTAAAAAAGGAGTTCACTTAACTTTCATGCCTTTCATTGTCAAAGCTTCGATTGAATGTCTGAAAAAGCATCCATTTTTGAATTCAAGCATGGAAAATGATGAAATAATATTGAAAAAATACTACAACATTGGAATTGCTGTTGACACTGAAGATGGATTGATTGTTCCTGTTGTTAAAAGAGCTGATTCTAAAAATATGCTGGCAATAGCAAAGGAAATTGAAGAACTGGCAAACAAAGCAAGGAAAAGAGAAATTGACTTAAGTGATTTGAAGGGAAGCACGTTTACAATCACGAATGTCGGAAGCATTGGAGGAATTTACGCCACTCCTATAATTAACTATCCTGAAGCTGCAATATTGGCATTAGGAAAGATACAGGACAAGGCTGTAGTTGAAAATGGAAAGATAAACGTGAAAAAGATTTTGACTTTCAGCTTGACATTTGACCATAGGATTTTAGATGGGGCTCAGGCTGCAAGGTTTGCACAGGACTTGATTGGCTATTTGGAAGATCCTGATGTGTTATTGGTTGAGATGGAGTAGTTTTTAAAAATAGAAAAATTTATAAACTATGGCAACTATAGCTACTATAGAATGCAAATAACCACAATACAACTAACAAACGAGACTAAAAAGAAAATCTCTTCTTTTGGGGCAAAAGGAGAAAGCTATGAGGATATTTTAAAGAGAATCTATAATATGGCTGTTAAAACCCAAGTTAGAGAATTCTTGATGTCTTCTGAAGACGCTGTTTCTATAGAAGAGGCCAGAAAAGAGGTAGAGAAGAAGTGGCCAAGGTCGAAATAGTCAGATCTTTGCTTGATGAAATAAAAAAGAAATTCAAAGGCGAATCACATAATATCATAGACTTATTGGAGACTCTTGAAGATAATCCACATAAAGGAAAGATTGTGGGCCAAGTTGCTGGACTTTTAATCAAAGAACTTAGGTATAAATCCTTTAGGTTTTATTTTATAGTTGAAGGAAATAAGCTAAGAGTGTTTTCTAGAGAAGGACTAATTGATTTGTTCCTAAGAGTTGTTAGAATGTCTGATAAGAGGAGCCAGCAAAGAGTGATTGATGAAATAAAGAATATTCTGATGAAGTTTGGAGAAGAAGGCTTCTGAAAAAGGAAAATCTTAAATAGCTGTTTTTATAACAAAAGCTTATGGACAGAAAAGTAATGCTTTTGGTTTTGGTTGTAGTGCTGTCAGCAGCTGTAAATGGCTATGTTTTTGTTGAATCTGTTTTCAACTGGAACAATGGTTATAACAATTTTGGACTTTCAAGCCCTGTTGAATCTGAGGCTTATGCCTTTATAGCTGGAATGGACTCATTGTTTATAATACTAATTTCACTTTACATAGTATATTTGTTGTTCAATGAAGAATCTGAGGCTGCAAGATGGTCATACTTGTTAAGCGCTTATTTTTTCATTGCAGCTCTAATTTATATCTTTAAGGTTGGAGAGATTCCTGAATTAGTAACATGGATGATTATTAACTTTGTAAGAGCCTTTGCAGTCTTTGGGATAACAATGGCTGTCAAGAAAGCTGATATTTTAGTTTGAAATGGAAGCAACTGTAAATCTGGAAAAGAAAGTAGAATCTAAGATTAAGTTTGAGCATCCTATACTTCATTTTTTACCTGGCTATTCTTTCTATAGAAGCTTGAAAAGTTCTCCTAAATGGGTTGATGGAGAAAGAAATTCTGCAATTGGGATATGCTTAGCAAAAGATTTGCTTTATGTTGGATTTATCGCTTATAAGATTTATTCGCATTAGTCGCGTTATATACACTTTTATTATATACTAAAGACCTAGCCTCTTTCGCCCTTCGGCTTCTGTCGCAAAATTACCTTTTTTCATTCTTTCTCTTGCTTTTTTGATGTTTGCAAGTATTTCCTTGCTAAACTTTTCATCATTTTCATTATCCCAAAGCTCTTTCATCTTTGGTTTTTGTACTTTTTCTAAAAATTTGTCGTATTTCTTCATTTAGGTTTCTAATATAAATTAACTTATAAATCTTTTGTAGATTTAACTAAAATTCCGGAAGATTTACGGTTTTTTCTAAGTAAAATTAATAAAGAATACTTGATTCTAATAGAAAAACTTAAATACTAGTGTTGTATCATATGATATAACATGAAAAAAAAGAAAATGCAAGAACAAATACAAACTGAAAATGTGTTAAGGTATCCTAGACTGGACACTGTACTAATGGTTGAAAAATTTATAATTGACAATAGCGGAGACTACAAAAAAAGAGCGTTATGGGAATCATTGCCAAGAAAAATGATGTATCAGACTTTTTGCGTCATTTTTGACTATCTTCTAGAAACTGGAAAAATTGCAGTAGACAAAGAAGGTAAAATTGCTTGGATCTGGGATCCCAAAGGCGTTGAAAGATTTCTTAAAAGAAAAGACTTACTATGGAAATAAAGACTAATGTTATTTTTGGAGATGAGAAAGTAAAAAAGGCTTATGAAGAATTAGATGGAGATTTTCAAGAAAAACAACTTAAAAGAAAGATTGACGAAAAAATTGATGAACTAAAGAGAAATGCTTTTAGCGGCATTCAAATATCTAAAAGATTAATACCTAAGGAGTATACGAAAAGATTTGGTGAGCTTAGCAACTTATGGAAGCACAATCTTCCAAATGGCTGGAGGCTTATTTATACAGTTAAAAACAATGGCGTCACTATATTGAGCATAGTGCTAGAGTGGATGTCTCATCCAGAATATGAAAGGAGGTTTGGATACGGATGATAAAAATAGTGCAAGCTTCAGTTGATCTAAGCCTGAAATAGAAGAAAGTAGCGAAAAGCAGGAATAAAGTTATTTTTGTTCTATCTTATCATTTCTCTTGTATGTGGCAAATATCTCTCAATGAATTTAGTTATTTCTTCTTTATATCGACTATTCAAAGAAATTCCTAGAAATTTTGGTTTTCTATGCAATATTAGCCAGCCTGATTTAGTCAATTCTTTTAGTATTTTGTCGAGATTTGGGAACCATTTAAAATGTTCGGTCCTATCATATGAATTATTCCAATTATTTTTTCTCGCTAACTTTAGCAATACTTTTGCGGTTTCTTCTTCAAACATATCCCCTTTAAGATTTTTGTATTTTTAAATGTTTCTATTAGTGAAAGTATTATTATACGAACAGAAAGATTTATATATGACTACTACTACTTATTATAACATGAAATTTAAACAAAATAAATCGTTTTTCCTGAAACAATTTGGGGATACACCCCAATTGAGAGTATTAGATTTCCTTATAGATAACTACTCTTTTGACTTCCCTATGACTATTATAGCAAAAGAAAGCAATGTTAGTTATAATTCTATAATTAAGTTCTTTTCTAATTTTATAGATTCTAAGATAATAACTAAAACAAGAAAAGTGGGCAAATCTGATTACTATAAGCTTAATTTGGATAACCTATTTGTTAAGAACTTAATGAGACTTGACTGGATCTTGACTAAAAATAATACCTTGAAGGAATTAGATATTGTTGCTTAGTTCTTATAAGACAAATTAGGCGAACATTTAAAAATAAGTGTTACAATATGCTTTTATGATTAAATTAGTCTTTTTTTTATTTGCTTTAACTATTTTAATTCCAATTGTTTTTGGGATTGACGATTCTAGTAAAAATATCTCCCTCCCTTCCTATGACAAAGGTTGCGTATCGGGTTATAAGACTGTTATAGAGTACTCTTATGATGAGTCGGGAAGCAGGGAATCAATTACTTATGAGAAGCCATTGAAATCTTTGAATAATTTTTCTTCATTGGTTAATTTAAATATTTTTAAATATAATATAAATGTTGATTTTAAACAATCTGAAGTAGATATAGATTTTGCTTTTAATAAACCTAAAGATTCTTTCGATACTTATGAAATATTCATCTATTATATTAAAGGTTCACAGACTATAAAAGAGATTAAATTGGACCAAAATATAGTTAGTAATACTAACTATGAGGACACTCTTATTTGCCCTCCTTTTGAATCTTGCTGTTTTAATAATTTATCTACAAGACTTTTTGATATAAAAGGCAGGTCCTTGAATGTTCCAAATGATGAAGAAGTGCATAATCTTAAATATTCAATTGAGAATGCTTTTAATAATGAAAAAGATACTGATTATATGGGTGAAATTGCTGTTTATTTTCCAGTAAAAAATATTATTCTTCATGATTTTAGTATATCTCTGCCAGAAGGTTATAAAGGAAATGCAAGTATATTGACTGAGCATCCAAATAGTATAATCTATAAAGATAATATGTCTTTAATCAATCTTGGTTCAACTTATCCTAGAAATTTTTCTTCTAGTAGAGAGTTAACAATGAATGGTAAACTTATAAAATTAGGATTAATGCCCGATACAACTTTAGAGATAAAAGATTATCCTTTAATTAATACAAAAATAATGTTTTTTAAATATAAATTTAGCTTTTTCAATTGGATAATTTTATTCCTATTAAGTTTTTTAACTTCTATAATAATAATTGGTCATCTTTTATCAGATAGGACCATTTTTGTTAGGTCTTATAGTTTATTATTATTTGTTTTAGATTCTATAATGATTTATGTAAATTTTGATTTTATAAAGTTTTTAATAGATTATCGTTTAATAGAAATTTTTACCAATATATCTTTGGCTATATTTTTTTCTATTTTGTTATTAAAAAAGTTTAAGTATATATAAGCCCCATTAAACGAATACACTTAAAATCTAATCTTTTCCTCTTTTAGTAAATCTATTAAAAACTCTATAAATGGTCTTAAATTACCTTTTTTTTGAGCAATATATAAAGCACTATAATAAACATTTTTTATATCATTTGGTATATTAATCATGGGATAATTATTTTTGTGAAGAATAAGGTTCATCAATAATCTCCCAACTCTGCCATTTCCGTCAACAAAAGGATGTATACCTTCAAATGCTGCATGAAAATAGGCAGCTAATATTAAAGGATGGAGTTTTTTCTTATTTCTTGAGTACCAATAAAGAAGATTTCTCATTTCCTTAGGAACATTTTTTGGACTTACTGGTATAAAGTCTACCCCTCTTATGAAAACCTGCAAGCTTCTATATTTCCCTATTTGATTTTGTAGTTCTTCTTTTAATGTCCTTTTTACAACAATCTCATGCAAACTTAATATTAATTTTTTTGATATATCTTCATTTGTTTTTAAAATAAAATCGAATCCTTCTTTGTGGTTTGTAATTTCGTTTATCTCTCTTAAAGACTTTGAAGAGGGGACTTGATTTTCAAACAATAATTGGGCTGTTTCCTGCAAGGTTAATGTATTGCCCTCTATTGCTGTAGAATTGTAAGTAAATAAAGAACAAAAGGCTTCATATCTATTATCAAAGTTTATTTTTTGTTGACTGTTATATTCTTTTTTTATTTTTTGAAGTAATTTTATTTCATCATTTGTAATAAGGAGATTTAGCAGTTTTAGTTCTTTGTCAGCTTTGCTAATTTTTCTGATAAGGATTTTTTTAGATAAATTTGCTCCAAGGTATATCCTTTCTTTTTTTACTTTTTTATCTTTTCTTATAGATTTAACTCTATAATAGTATTTATTTCCATTTACTAATTTTATTTCAGTATATACCATACTATATATACGTCTACGATATTTATAAACTTTTCTATTATGTGGACGTAAATGAATTAAAAACGTAGACACCTAGTACATATAACATCCTTATAAGAACTAAGCAACAAGTTCTGTTTTGCGCTGAATATTTTCAAGTCTCTTTAATATTAATTTATCATACAATTCGATGAAGTATTTTGCGGCGATATTTTCTTGGTTTATCTTATACAAAGTAGCTCTTCCAATCTTTCTTGTTTTATTGATAATGCCTAATTTTAGCATTTTTGGGATCAAAGTGTTCAAAGTTCCCCAGCTTACACCAGTGTTAAGCATATCTGTTAATGTAAAATCAAATTTCCTTCCCTCAATTAAGTGTTGCAAGACTCTCATTCTTGGACTGTCTCCAACATAATCTAAAAATATTGATTCTGCCATACTTTGATTAATATTATCAAATATTTAAACCTTTCCTTTTTATACATTGATATATAAAAATAGATGCATAGTTTTTATTAAGAAACATTAGACTTAATTGCTATGCAAGAAATAGTGAAAAAATTTATTTTACAAAGACTGGTAAATGCAAATGTTTGGGGAGGCAAGCACACTCCTCTTGACTTTGTTGTAAAAGGACTTCCAGAACATTTCAGAAATACTCACAAAGGACAAAGAGCAATAGACAAATCATTAAAAAATCTTGTCAATGAAGGACTGGTTATTATTTTACTTAAAAAGACTGGAAAAGGAAACAGCAAACATATCTCGCTTAATCCAAGAAAAGTTGCAGAGATTAAAAGATGCCTTGAAGTTCAAGATTAGTTCGTCTACCATCCTTACACGAACGGAAAGTTATTTAAAGACTGTTTACTTTATATTGAATATGGTTAAAAAATATACTGTAGTTATAGAAAAGGATGAAGATGGATGGTACGTTTCAGAGGTAGTAGAACTTTCAGGGTGCCATACTCAGGGTAAAACTATTGATCAATTGATTGAAAGAACTAAGGAAGCAATTAAAGCTTATGTAGGGAAAGAAGAAGATTTAGAGATTAATACACAGTTCATAGGTATACAACAAATAGAGGTGTAGTTCTTGTCAAGATTGCCTAGATTGAATGGCAATGAGTTAGCCAAAATAGCTGAAAAATTAGGATTCAAATTTTTAAGACAAGTAGGGAGTCATATGATGTATGAACATTCGGATGGGAGAAAAAAGGCAATGAAAAATAGATTCGCATAACATCCTTAAGAACTTACATCAGACTTTTCTTTCCAGCTTTCAATCTTTCAAATATTATATCTACTCTCTTCTTTCTAGTATCTAATTGCTTAGCTTTTTCAATCCACCATAAAGAGTATCTTCTTGCAGAAGGCGATAATTTATCAAAGGTTTCTAAGGCTTTCTTGTTTTTATTCAATAATTTCTTCAAATCTTCAGGAGTTTTAGGATTCTTAGGCAAATCATGATCTATTGTAGGCTTTTTCACACCTTCTTGATATCTTTTCAAACCAGCTGGAGTCATTTTTCCTTGCTTTATCATTTCTTTTCCATAGCTTAAAGTATTTTTACTCCACCTACTTTTGTCAGTTCTTTTCTTGAAGCATTGGGCAAAGGTATTCTCATCTATTCTTTTAACTATTGTGTCAATCCAGCCAAAGCAAATAGCTTCTTCCATCGCTTCTTTAGCATTCAAGGCAGGCTTGCCAGTGTGACGTTTATGTTTAATTAACCAGATTTCATTCTCTTTCTCATGATTCTTAGAAAGCCATCTTCTCCATGCTTCGCGAGTTGGAGCCACTATGCTTTTAGTTATTTCTGGCATTTATTTTACTATAATTATAAGGTTAATAAAAGTTTTTAATCACGACAAACAGCTTCATAATCTTTATAAAGCGTAAAATACTACTTGACTTTTCTATGATAAATTTTATGGAATCTGGATATAAAGAAGATGAGATAGTTGAAACTTTAAATCCTATAGTCAAAAAGTGGTTTTTTTCCAAGTTTAAAGGATTTTCTTTGCCGCAAACATATGGCATAATGGAAGTACATAATAGAAATAATATATTAATTTCAGCTTCTACAGGCTCTGGTAAAACTTTGACTGCTTTTCTTTCAGTTATAAACGAGCTAGTAAACTTAGCAGAGCAAAATAAGCTAGAAAACAAGATTTATTGCATATATATTTCTCCATTAAAAGCACTTTCCAATGATATTTCTGTAAACTTGAAAGAACCTTTGAAGGAGATAATGGAGATAGCTAAAAAAGAAGGAAAAGATTTTGACATAAGGGTTGGAGTCAGGACTGGAGACACTACGCAAGCTGAAAAAGCAAAGATGCTGAAAAAACCTCCGCATATTTTAGTAACTACTCCTGAAAGTTTAGCGATAGTGCTTTGCGCTTATAGATTTATAGAACACATGAACAATATTCAATGGCTTATTGTAGATGAAGTGCATGCTTTGGCTGAAAATAAAAGAGGAGTGCATCTAAGCTTAAGTCTAGAAAGACTGCAAAATTTATGTCCTAGCATTTCAAGAGTCGGATTATCTGCAACCATTGCTCCTTTGGAAAAAATTGCTCATTATCTGGTTGGGGAAGGAAGAGACTGCAAGATAGCAAATGTTCAGTTTTTGAAGAAAATGGATTTAAAAGTGCTAAGCCCTGTTGAAGACTTAATTGAAGCTTCTCAGAAAAAAATGCACGATTCTTTGTACGAAATGCTTGACAATTTGATTCAGGAACATAAAACTACCTTGATTTTTACAAACACAAGGGCAGGAACTGAGAGAGTAGTCCATCATTTAAAAGAAAAATTTCCTAAAAAATATATTGAGAATATTGGAGCGCATCACGGCAGCTTGAGCAAGAAGCACAGATTGGACATTGAAGAAAATTTAAGAAAAGGAAAGCTGAAGGCGATTGTCTGTTCGACAAGTCTTGAACTAGGGATAGACATTGGCTACATTGATCTTGTTATTTGTCTAGGAAGTCCTAAGTCTGTTGCCAGGTTGCTCCAGCGAACTGGAAGATCTGGACATGCATTGCATGAAACTGTTAAAGCTAGACTTGTTGTTTTGGATAGAGATGACTTAGTTGAATGCGCGGTAATGCTTAAGTCTGCAATTGAAAGAAAAATAGATAAAATTCATATCCCAGAAAATTGTTTGGATGTTCTGGCACAACAGATTTATGGGATGGCTATAGCTGACAGATGGAACATAGACGGAATGTTCAACATGATAAAAAAAAGCTACTGCTACAGAAATTTAGATAGAAAAGACTTCATGGAGATAATTGATTACTTGACTGGTTCTCATACTAGCTTAGAAGACAGGCATATCTATTCCAAGATTTGGTATGATGAAAAGACTGGAGAAATAGGAAAAAGGGGAAAGATGGCAAGAATTATTTACATGACGAACATAGGGACAATTCCTGATGAAACTAATGTTCTGGTTAAAATTGAAGAAGGAGTTATTGGAACTATAGATGAATCATTTTTAGAGAGACTGAAAAGAGGGGACATATTTGTTTTAGGAGGAAATACGTACGAATTTTTATTTGCAAGAGGAATGGTGGCTCAAGTCAGGCCAGTGGAAGGGAAAAAACCTACAGTGCCTTCATGGTTTTCTGAGATGCTGCCATTAAGCTTTGATTTGGCAATAGAAATACAGAGATTCAGGAGATTGATGGAAGACAAGTTTGCAAACTGCGACAAAAAAGAAATTTTAGACTTCATAAACCACTATCTTTATGTTGATGATGCTGCAGCTTTGGCCATCTACAATTATTTTAAAGAGCAGTATCTTTATTCTGAAATACCTCATGATAAAAAAATAATAATTGAGCATTATTCTGACAATGAAAAGAAATATGTGATATTCCATTCTTTGTTTGGTAGAAGAGTGAATGATGTGCTGTCAAGGGCTGTCGGATATGCGATTGCAAAAATGCAGGAACGTGATGTAGAGATAGGGATAAATGACAACGGATTTTTCATTGCATACACAAGAAACATACAGATCATGAGAGCTTTTGAGATGCTTAAAGCTGAGCAGCTAAGAAAAGTGATGGAGAAAGCAATTGAAAGAAGTGAAATCTTAAAAAGAAGATTCAGGCATTGCGCTGGAAGAGCTTTAATGATTTTAAGAGAATACAAAGGCTACAAGAAGAAAGTTGGAAGGCAGCAGGTTTCTTCTATGATATTATTAAGCGCGGTAAGGAAGATTAGCGAGAATTTTTCAATACTAAGGGAAGCTAAAAGAGAAATTTTAGAAGACTTAATGGACATTGAGAATGCAACCAAGGTCTTGAAAGATATTAATGAAGGAAAAATAGAGTTAAAACCTATCCACACTTCAATTCCTACCCCATTTGCTTTCTCAAACATCATGGAAGGATATACAGACATACTGAAAATGGAAGACAAGATAGAATTTCTAAGAAGAATGCATACAATGGTACTGGCTAAGATAGGAAAGAACCAGAAGTTTGATTAATAAAATTTAAATAGTTGTGTTTTTTTGTTTATTACATGAAAACTTTAAGTACGCCAGGCTTTAAGGATGAATTAACAAAATTGACTGAAATGATTGAGGATAAACAAATAAATCCTAAGTCTGCTAAATCTCTCATTGAAGAAGTGATAAAAACTTTTGAGGCTGATATAAAACGAGAAAAAGAAAGAGCATTATATAATGATTTACGCAAATTTACTTTAAAAGAAATAAATAAAATAGACAATCCTGCTTATGCCGCCAATAGAATTAGGGAGATTTTAAATAAATATAAGTAAACTTTATAAACCTAAATTCTTTGTGATAGACATGGCAAAATTTAACTGCAAATTATGCAACTACAAGTTTGCACCTAATACTGGCAAGATGCCTGATAGGTGCCCATATTGTTCTAAAACAGGGGGATTAGTAAGGTTACAGACTACAAATGAAATAATCAGGACCTCTTCTGACGAAGAATAAAATGAACGAGACAGAAGAGCCAGGGCCGAGAAGTTCAGTTATTAAAAATTTAGACAGAAACGACTATGAGCATCTTCTCAAAGTTATTCGTGGAGGCAACGGCTTAAATTTAGACGTCATCTGCAAAACTAAAGAAGAGAAATTTGATTTTTTGGCTGATATTGTTGAAATCGCTGCTGAAAACATAAATAATGATGCAAAAGACAAGGAGAAGAAGATTTTCAGGCTTAATGCTTCTCTTGATATGAGGATTCACAAAGGTGGTGATTACGGCAACTTCATCGGCTATTTAGCTCAAAGGCTTGAAAGCAAAGGCGACAAATATACTGATATATCAAAAAGAATTTCTGAAGCATTCAAGATATAGAAAGATTAATTAAAGTTTTTTTATTGTGAATATCATGGAAATATACGAGAATCTTGAGATTGTTGACTTGGCATTGAAGTATAAAAGTATTCTGATAATTGGGGATTTGCAGCTAGGATATGAAAGCTATCTTAATTCTAAAGGAATATTAGTGCCAAGATTCCAGTTCAAGGAATTGAAGGAAAGGCTTAATAAAATCCTTGATAAAGTGAAAATAAAAAAAATAATCTTCAATGGAGACATAAAGCACGAGTTTGGAAACATTTCTGAGCAGGAATGGAGGGAAGTTCTTGCTTTAATAGATTTTTTACCTAAAAATTTAGAAATAATATTTGTGAAAGGAAACCATGACACATTTTTAAGCCCAATAGCAAAGAAAAGAAACGTAAAGCTTGTTGATTACTACAATGTTGACAACATAAGCATAATGCATGGCGATAAGATAATACCTGACTTGAGAAAAACATTGATAATAGGGCATGAGCATCCTGCAGTTTCATTCAAGGAGAGAAGAGATGAATTGTTTAAGTGTTTTATAAAAGGAAAATGGAAAAGCCATACTCTGATTGTAATGCCATCATTTAATTCTTTCAATCCTGGAAGCGATGTGCAAAAGAGTAAGCATCTAAGCCCTTTCTTACAGGGCAATTTAAAAGATTTTGAAGTCTACGCTGTTGAAGATAAGGTATATTACTTTGGAAAAATAAAAGATTTAAAATAGCGTTAATGATAATATCTAGATAAAATGAAGATAAAAGAAGTTAAAGGAGAAAAAAACAGGGAATACAGGATAAAGAACAGATTAAAGGTTAAGAGGTATAGTAAACAGTATAAATCAAAAAATTTGCACAAGTTTAGGGAATATCAGAGAAAATACAGGTTAAGGCAGAAATTAAAAATCTAATGACTACTTCAAAATTAATAAGCAACCTTTATATATCTTAAAAGAAGATTTATTTATATTGTAAAATACACAAACCTAAGACATTGGAAGCTGCTCTCCTCAAGGAGAGATTGCTTCTAATTAAAACTATGAAAAGGGGTGCAGGTAAAATAAAAAAGAGGAAAAGTCAGGCTG
>Ga0209541_10007041_pt1 | contig 18986 bp, 28 predicted proteins | sample RifCSPlowO2_01_FD_184027 | JGI IMG/M metagenome (GOLD analysis project Ga0209541, IMG submission 184027) | Groundwater microbial communities from Rifle, Colorado - Rifle CSP2_plank lowO2_0.1 (SPAdes) (version 2) | ecosystem: Environmental > Aquatic > Deep subsurface > Groundwater | place... | reverse complement strand
ACTAATTATTTTGGAACTTAATTATAAAATAAGAAAATGAATTTGGACTATGGACAATTTATTTTCAAATAATCTCTGATTTTTGCAAAGCAAAAATCAGCTATTGTTCAATCAACTGGACACACAGAAAACCTTAAAAACCCCATAAATCATATATTGGTGAAAGGAGTGCAATAAGTTCCATATCCAAGGAATAGTTTCTTTATTAAGTCCTTGGCATGAAACACATAGATTATTAAAATGGTAGATATTCCAGACCTGCAGCACCAAGTAATGGGTTATGATAGAAGCGCGACTATGTTTTCTCCTGACGGACTTTTATTACAAGTAGAGTATGCAGAGAAAGCAGTTAGAAGAGGCAGTCCTAGTATTGGATTGAATTGTGCTGACGGCATTCTTATTGTCGCTGACAAAGGAAAAAAAGATTTATTGATAATTCCTGAATCTGCTGAAAAAATTTTTGAAGTTGATGAACATATAATGGCTTCTGCAGCAGGTATTGTAAGTGATGCACGAATTTTAGTCAATCATATACGATTAACTGCTCAACAACACAAAGTTACTTATGATTATCCTATAGATATAGAATCTACTATCAGAGAAATATCAGACATACAACAACAGTACACGCAACATCCAGGAGTAAGGCCTTTTGGCGTTGCATTAATTGTTGCTGGTGTTGATGGAAACAAATCAAAGCTTTATACAAGCGATATAACTGGAAATTATTACGAATATACTGCTGTAGCTATAGGAGAAAATGATGACCAGATAAAAGAAATTTTAAGGAAAGAATTTAAGAGAGATATGAAAATTGATGAAGGAATAAGATTATGCTTTAAGGTTTTTAAAAAAGTTTTAGGGAATAATTACGATATTGAGAGGTTTAATGTAGCATATATTAAAAAAGAAAACGCTAAATTTAACAGACTCGGTAGAGAGGAAATTAAGAAATATGGTTAATGTTAATTCTCCTAATTTTTATTCTAACAAGGTTGGATTAAGTTTATTACAGATAAAATGACAGACACAGTAGCAAGATTCAGGAGCGGAAAAATAATTTTTGAAACTGTTGTTGATTTAGAAAATGCAATAAAGTTAAAACATGGAGAAAACGTTGATATTAATGATGTTATACGAGACGTGGCTGTTTACACTGACCAGAAAAAAGGCATGAGGGCTGGAAATGCTGAATTAAAAAATGTTTTTGGGACAACTGAACTTCAAAAAGTTGTTGAACAAATTGTTAAAAAAGGTAATATAGAAGTTATCCAAGAATTTAGAGATGAGAAATTAGAAGCTAAAAGAAAACAAGTAATAGATTTTTTGTCTCGAAATGCAATTGATGTCAGAACAGGGAGACCATTTACTCCTGATATTATTGAGAAAGCTATAAAAGAAGCTAAAGTTAATGTTCAGGATAAACCATTAGAAAGACAAATGCCAGACATTATCGAGAAATTAAAAAAAATTATACCATTAAAAATTGAGACTAAAAGAATTAAAGTTAGAATTCCTTCGCTTTATACAGGAAGAGTTTATGGCTTAATCCAGGAACACAAAGAAAAAGAAGAATGGTTTTCTAACGGAGATTTAGAAGTAATTCTAAGCATTCCTGTTGGCATGCTAATGGATTTTTATGATAAATTAAATGCAGTTACTCATGGAAGTGCGTTAACAGAAGAGATGAAATAAAATGTTAGTTTTGTCAAGACATAAAGATGAAAGTATAATGATTGGAGATAAAATTGAGTTAGTTGTTATTAATATAGGACTTGATAGAGTAAGATTAGGAATTGATGCTCCTCCTGATTATGCTATTAGTAGACCAGACGTGGATGAAGCATTAAAGAGAAAACAAATAAAACAAAGATTTAATGAATACCTAAACAGTGGTAATTATCTAGAAGCTTATAATTTAATTGAAATAGGTGAAATTTCACCTACAGTTCAAAGACTATCTGAATTAACAAAAGGATTAGTAGGTAAATTAAAAGAATATGAAGGGAAATAAAATGATTTATTTAATAAGGAGCTTGAATTAAAATGTCAATAGAAAAAAATAAAGATAAAAATAAATTAAGGAAAATTATCAACTGGATATTGAATATCTTGATAATAATATTTGGAATAGGGGCTGTTTATATGATAATTGACAGAATTTTTGGAAATTCCCCTACTGATTTTCAAATAATATTATGGATATCTGGATTTCTCGGGTCTTCAATAATAAAATTATTTAATGTAGTTTATATGATTAACAGAGAAATCGGAGAAGTAAAAACAGAGTTGAAATTTGGTGTAAGAAATGGATTTAAAGGGGTTAAGAAAGACATTAACGAAGTAAAAGTAGAAGTTCATGAAATAAAAAATTTATTAAATAAAAATAAAAAATAAAATGATTGTATTAAGTAGAAAGGTAAATGAAACTATAATTATTGGAGATAATATAAAGTTGGTTGTTATTAAAATAGGAGGCGATAAAGTAGTAAAATTAGGTATTGATGCTCCTGCTGAAATTCCTATTGAGAGATATGAGGCTAGGATGTTGAGAGATTTCAGAGATAACATAAAAAATAGTAGTTATGTTAGTGCTTGTAAGATACTGTCCTATGGAGTTTTTACACCATCAGATTCAGATTTATCTACTCTTGAAAAGGGATTGCAAGAATCAGGAGAATTAACTGATGAAAGAAAAAGTTTTATAAATAAATATTATTCAAAGAGAAAATGATAACAGAAAAAGAAATAGCTGAAGAAAAAACTGAAAGGAAATTAGTTGTTCCAGGAGAGTTAATTGTTTCTGGCGATTATCTTCCTGGAGATTTTACAAGAAAAGAGGGAAATGATATAATTGCCAATAGATATGGACTAGCTGAAATAAGTGGCAGGTTTGTGAAAATAATACCTGTTTCAGGAGTTTATGAGCCAAGACGAGGAAATACAGTAATAGGCAGGGTTAATGATATAAATTTTAGCGGATGGATAATTGATATAGGAGGACCTTACTCTGCATTTTTGTCTATTATGGAGAGTCCGAGATTTATAAATAAGATGAATTTGGATGAATTTGCATCTGTTGGCGATGTTTTGGATTTAAAAATAAATACAGTAAAAAAAGGAGGAATAGATTTAACGCTTAAATCTAAAGGGCTGGGAAAATTAGATGGTGGAAGATTGATTAAAATAAATCCTCATAAAGTTCCTCGTGTTATAGGAAGGGGAGGGAGCATGATAAATCTAATAAAAGAAAAAACTAGAACTGATATTACTGTTGGACAAAATGGATTTATCTGGATTAACGGAGATTTAGAAGGAGAAAAAAAAGCTGAAGAAGCTGTTAATTTAATAGCACAAGAAGCTACAACTGAAGGTTTAACTGACAAAATTGAAAAATTTTTAGGAGGAAAAGATAAATGGGAAGTACATTAGAAGCAGGGTTAGAAATTGATGGAAAAGAAGTTGTTGTAGTTAGAGGCTCGCTTGTAAGAAATCCTAATTGTGTTTTTAGATGTATTTCTGTTGATGAGACAAGATCATCAAAACCATTTTATCCAGAATCTAATGATTTATTAACTTCGCAATTAGTTGAAGAAATGTTAGAACATGCACAATCATCTTATGGAAAGCGGATTTCTTATATACATATTGGTTCAATAGTTTCTAACTTCTACGCATCTGGTGTTAGTGGTTTATTAAACAGAGGCTCTTATGACAATCTTTTTGTTTTTGTAACTGAATTGCGTGGAAAATTTATTCCAGCATTAGATCCGCCAACTCCAGACACATTGGTAGAAGAATTATCATCTTATGGAAATGAACATTTTGGAAATAAACAAAAAATAAGATTAAGATTAAATTAAAATGGCATATAATGTAATGAGATCAAGGATAATAAACAGAGAAGCAATAGGACAATGGGGTTACCATGCTTCAAGCGACAGAAGGTATTATCAATTAGAGCATACAAATTTAGATAAACTAGCTTTGTTAATGGCAGAAGATGATCATCGTGATGCAAATAAAACTGATGAGATAGATAGTAGAATTACTGATGAGCCAAGAATAAAAATATTTGGTTATAAAACTCATATTCACATTGGCGTTGAAGCTTTTGTCCAAGATGAAGTTTTAACTTCTAATGAACTAGCATTTGTATCTCAGAAATATCTGCTGTATTATAATCAATTAATTGAATCTAAAAAAGAAAGAGTTTTAAATTAAAATGGCATACACAAAACGTTTAGACGGAAGAAAATTTGATGAGCTAAGACCTATAAAAGCAGAAGTTGGTGTTATTCCTAATGCTGATGGAAGTGCGTTATTTGCGTTTGGAGAAACACTTGTTATTGCAGCAGTTTATGGTCCAAGGCCATTACATCCTGCTCATATGCAAGAGCCAGATAGAGGGATTATTAGATGTGAGTATAACATGTTGCCTTTTTCAGTTTCAGAAAGAGCAAGACCTGGACCAAGCAGAAGAAGCAAAGAGATAAGCATGATAACTGCTAACGCGTTATCTTCTATTGTTGATTTAACAAGATTTCCAGGAACAGTTATTGATGTTCAAATTTTAATTATTCAGGCAAACGCATCAACGAGATGTGCAGGAATAAACGCAGCTTCTATGGCTTTAGCACATGCAGGAATTGTCATGAAAGAACTTGTCAGTAGTGTTTCTATTGGAAAAATAGATGATAAGATAGTAGTAGACGTTGATAAAAAAGAAGAAGATTATAGTGATGGAGAAGGAAGTACTGACATTCCGTTTACACTAACTTCCAGAAGTAAAAGTATTGTTCATCTTCAATTAGATGGAAAAATTCCTTTAAAAAGATTTAAGGAAGCTTTTTTAGCTGCAAAAACTGCGTGTGAAAAAATATTGAAATATCAAGAGAGAGCATTGAAAGGAGAGAAAATAAATGAAAATTAAAAATGGAACTTCCAACTATAAACAAGAAAAGAATAGTTAGTTTGTTAAAAGAAGGCAAACGATTAGACGGAAGGGGTAATTATGAGTTTAGAAATATTCATATTGAAACAGGCATTTCAAACAAAGCAGAGGGCAGCTCAAGAGTTAAAATAGGAATGACTGATGTTATTGTCGGTGTTAAGGCAGATGTCCAAGAGCCTTATCCTGATCATGATGACGAAGGAACAATGATTGTTGGCATGGAGTTTAGTCCTGCTGCTGGAGAACGACATGAAATTGGTCCTCCAAAAATGGATGCTATTGAAATAGCGCGAGTTGTTGACAGAGGAATTAGAGAAAGCGGATTTATTAATTGGAAAGAATTGTGCATAAAAAAAGGAGAGAAAGTTTGGTGTATTAACATTGATATTTATTGTATCAATGACGATGGAAATGTTTTGGATGCAAGTGCTTTAGGCGCTATCGCTGCGCTAAAAAATTCTAGATTACCTGTATATGACAAGAAAGAGGAGAGTGTTAAATTTGGAGAACTAACTGATGAAGGATTGCCATTAACCGAGCATGTTCCTTATACAATGACTTTTTATAAAGTTGGAGAAGGTTATTTAGTAGACCCTACTCTAGAAGAGGAAGATGCTTCTGAGGCAAGGTTAACCTTTTCTGTTTCTGCGCCAAAAAAGGATAAGATTATACATGCAATGCAGAAAGGAGGAGAAATTCCCATTAGCGAGGTTGAACTTGATGTTATGTTGGATAAAGTTGAAAAAATTTATGATGATAACTTTGTAAAATTAGCTACGAATTAACATAAAAATAAAAAGAAGCCCTTAAAAAGATGGAAGAAGTAAGAAATAGAGTTTATGATTGGACTTTAGAATTAATAAGAGAAGGAAAAGTGTTACAAGGGCTTATCTTGATGTTATCCACTTGGAATTTTGCATATTTTCGTTATCATATAAGAGATTTTGATTTAGAAAGTTTTGAGAAAGCTCTAAGGGAATGTGGTCTTGACTATTTTAAGAATAAAAGTTTTGAAGATATAGATTTTACCAATGAAAACATAAAAGAAAGAATAGTAAGAATTTATAGAACATTATCTTCATTCAAAGGTGTTAGATATGTAGGAGCTACTAAAGTCATGCACTTTATATGTCCAGATGTTTTTATTATGTGGGATGGTAAGATTATAAAGAGATATAAAGCAAAAACATCTCCAGAAGGATACGTAAAATTTTTACTGGAAATGCAAGAAATGTATAGAATAGGAGATTTTCAAGAGTTAGATAAAAATGTTTCAATAGCAAGAGCTATTGACATTTATAATATGAAAAAATATTCTATGCCAGAGGCATTTGAGTAAAATGACAAGAACCAACACAATCGGCTTAGCTGGAGAATTTTATGCTATGCACAGATTGTTTTTAGAAGGTTATGAAGCTACACTTACTCTTGGAAATACCAAAGGAATAGATATTTTAGTTTATAATCCAAAAAATGAAAAGCAGTTTAAAGTGGAAGTAAAGACTTCAACAACTATTGCTAATGAAAAACTATTTGGTAAAAATATGAGATGGATTATGAATAAAAAACATGAAAAACTAAGTGATAAGAACTTAGTTTATTGTTTTGTTTTTATTGATTTAAAAGATAAAAGTAAAACAAAGATTTTCTTTTATAGACCAGAAGATATTAACTTGTATATATACACTCAACACAAAAAATGGTTACATGCTGAACATAAAAAGAAAGTCAAAGATACGGATATGAGAATATTTAGGATAGGTTTAGAACATGTAGATAAAAATAAATTTCAGGATAATTTTAAGGTATTTAAGGATTAATTAACACTTTTCGGGCAAAATCCAAACTATTCGGGCAAGAAAGACTTATCGGGCAAAGCCAAAAAAACCGCATAGTTTAAAAACCCTAAATATAATCTTTAATATATACTTTTCATGAAACAGGAAATAACGAAACCTTTTGGTTTCGAATTCCTGAAAATTCATGGAATTTTCATGGCATCAAAAATTCCAAAAACCACAAAAGAATTTTTGTGTTCCAAAATCATGAAGTATAGAGTTTCAAGAGATTTTGCAAAATGAAACAAGAAATTAGTAAATTCACGAAATATGAAATAGCAAGGATATTAGGAGCAAGAAGCTTGCAGTTAGCTATGGATGCCCCTATCTTGTTAAAATTAACTAAAGAAGAAGAGGAATCCTTGAATTATGATGTCCTTAAAATAGCTGAAAAAGAGCTTGAAGCAGGAGTTCTACCAATAACTGTCCGAAGGCCGCTTCCAAAAAAATCAGAGAGGCAAATCAAAAAATTATCTGAAGAAGAGATTAAGGAAAAATTAGAAGAGCAAGCCAAAAAGGAAGAGAAAGAAATAGAATTTGTTGAAGGGAAAAAAGAAGAAATTGAGAAAAAGGAAGAGAAAGAAATTGTAGAAGAAGGAGAAATTATGGAAATAGCTAATCCTGAGGATGAGGAAATAGAAGAAGATGAAGAAGTAGAGGAGATATGAATATAGAGAATTTTGAAAAACCTAAAAAATTAAAATTCTCTAAGAAGGACTCAGAGAACTTGTTCTCTGATACATCAAAAATGCATTTGTTATGGCGTAGCATTTTTGGGGTACTCAAGAATTTTTACAAGAAAATTCTTGATACATTCAAAATCAAGGACATCAAAAATCTATAAGATTTTTGTGCCCTGAAAATTCAAAGAATTTTCAAAGTTTTGAAGTCTTTGACGAATTTTCCTTAGGAAAACAGGGTTATTCAAAGTCCTCTATAGAATTTTGGAATTCTTGACATGATTATATTTTTCTAAAAAAGTATATGCTGTTAAACAACAATTAATAAAAGTAAGTTCTTAATTAATTTTATATGGCTAAACGAGTAATATGTTTTGCATTGGGTGGAAATATCGCAACTCAAAATGCAAGTTTTAATCGGCTTATTGAGAATTTGCATTCAGAAAATTATAGATTTTTTGGGGCAGTTGATGGATTTCGAACTTTTGAAACTGGATATGTTTGTGAGCTGAATCCTGGACAAATTCCAAAAAAAATTTCGGGGTTTATAGCTGGCGCAGGAAGGTATACTCTATTAAATAAAGATGAAACCATTGACCAAAATAAGCTTGATAAAGCTAATGAATTTTTTAAAAAAGGAAAATTTGATATTGCAATTGGAAGTGCTGGAGATGATCATGGAAAACAAATGGAAATATTAAAAAAAGAATTAGAAGGAAGAGTGAATGTATATGTTATTAATAAAACCATGGATAATGATTTAGGAGGAAGAGATGGAATTGATAGAGCTCCATATACTGATTTTACTAATGGGTTTCAGAGTGCAGTAGTAAATGGAGTAAAGATGATTCATCAGCATTTTCATGGTGCATGGACTAATAATCTTCCATATTTAGTTAGTCATTTTTCTCGAGATGTTAATTGGACTGGAATTGCCTTGGCTTATTGGGGATTAGCTGACAAAATAATTTATGGAGAATTGCCGGAAGAACATCCAGGACATTCTATAGACAAAATTTATGAAATTATTAGAGAAGCACAGAAAAAAAACAATAAAGTATATGGAAGAGAATTTGCAATGATAATTGTTCCAGAATCTACAAGAATAAAAGATATCCAACATGAATCAAATGAGCTAATTGATGCTCACGGTCATGGAAAATTACAGCCAGAATTGCTTGCGAATAGTTTAAAGGTTGCACTTGAAACAAGATATAATTTGAAAACACAAACAGTTGGAATTACATATGAAATGCGAAATTTCAAACCAACTAATGAAGATATAGATTATGCAGAAAGATCTGCTAATGCAATTACATATGCAATAAGAAAAGGAGAAAATGGCTTAGAGAGTATATTCAAAATAAGGGAAGATTCAGATACTCAGGTAGAATCCGGAACAGCTCCAGATACTTGGGTAGAAGCTGCAACAGCTCCTATTGAAAAAGTATCACAAAAAAGATATGCTAGTTATTATCCAAAACCTTTTATTGATGAAGATAAATTCGAGGTTACTGACGAAATTGGAATATACTATAAAGCTCTCTTCGGAAAACGCAAAAGTCTTTCCCATATATTACCCAGAAAACTTAAGATAATTGATGTGTTTAGATGAATAAAATTATTCAAGTTTGTTTGTTAAAGATTTTCTCAATAATGTTGAGATTATACCACTAGAATCTTTCCCTCTTGAAATTATTAAGTTTGTTGCAATAGTACATCCCGAGAGTAATGTGAAAGTAAAGAAAGGATAACCAATAATAGAAGGGGTGTATCTATAAGCTAAGGCTGTTAACCCTGCTTGTAATGCATACATACTTAAATTCGAAGCATGTTTATAAAACTCTAAAATTTTTTTAATTCCTTTTCGCGCTTTAGGATGACTCATAAAAAATTCACTTAACATTAGACGCATTTCTTCTTCTTTGGATTGCCCAAACTTATTACGATAAGTATCTATCTTATTACGATAAGTATCTATCATTTCTTTTTCAAAATAATCCAAAAATGTATTCGGCATGAAAGCTATTAGTGGTATAGCAACAATTGTATTTTTATAGTCTGATTCTCTAACAAACAGCGTTTTTTTTGTAGCGTCTTCAGATATATAACTTGTTGGTAGAATAAATGTTGATGGAGAAGATTCCTCATGAAATAAAAATGAAACGTTTTGCTGTAACGATTTTTTATATTCCATTAATTTTTTATATCGGTTTTTCCATTTTTTTGAACGAACGGAATCATAAATTACTTTTAAACTATTTCCTTCTCCTAACTCCTCCAAAAAATCTAATAACAACTGTGACTTACATTCTAAACAATCAATTAACTTTTCTTCTAAATTTCTATGAACAATAACTGATGGCGGCTCTTTTACAAAACCAAATGGTATTACTCTTTCATTAAGCTCACCAGGAGAATCGTCAAACATAACATAATAATATCCATTTTTTATTTCTCTTTTTTTGAACTCAATATCGTAATGAACATCAATTTTTATTTTTTTAGAAAAAACCATAGTTATTCCCACGTCTATTTTTTGTGTAGATGAAATCTCTTGTAAATTTCCACTTAAGAAACAGCATAGATCGCTGTTGTTTTTGTGTAACAGTGTTAAACGATAACTCTCACTACCTTCATTCTCAAATCTTTCTATAATATTCTCAATACTACTGGGGTTAATTTTTCTTATTATGCTTTGAACCATTATATAATCTTATGTCATTTAATAGTGGTATTATATGGAAAACTGGATTTATAAACTTAATATAAATTTAAACTTTTATCTTTTAATACTTTCTAAAAACTCCTCTTTATACAACAACAACCTTAGGTAAATCTTGAATAAAAGGGAGTTTTTGACAAAACAATATGAAATTTTTATAGAGAAAGATTTAAGATAATTTACATTTATAATAACTGCCGGTATCTAAAACTCTCAATTTATTTAATTCTCATTCCAAACTACCAGTGAAATCTTCTAATTTTGCAGTAAATGGTTTTCCAAGATGTTTACAGTATTCCCGTGCAAGAATATACAATATACATCCAATGGATTTTCCTGATTTGTTATTACAAGGTATAACCTGTGTAACACCGAATGTATAATTATTTGTGTCACAGAGAGCCATTAGAGGTTTTTTTAATCTTAGAGTGTCATACAATGCATTTTTGTCAATCCATGTATCACATATCATTGTTAATTCTGCCTCAAAAAAATTCTCTAAGGATAAATTAGTAGTTATTCCTGGAGAATATTTTTTGGTAAAAGCTCTTATACCAGTAATTTCTTCAAATTTTCTAACTGCAGGCCATCCTGCTTCTCTTTTGCAGACCAAATATATGGATTCTGGTCTAAAATTTTTTAGGTAATTAATTGCTTCTCTTAGTTTTTGGTCTATGAAAATAGTGTTTATCACTGCAAGCCCGTCGGCTCTTCTTTTATAGACAAATTTTCTCATATGAGGAGTAATTACTTTAGTTCCTAAATGTACAGCGCATTTAATATAATCTTCTAAAGGGATAAGAGTCTCATCTTTTAATTCTATGCTCTTTTTTTCTTCTTCAATATCTTTTTTTGATATTTTTTTAGATATTTCTTCTATTTCTTTGTCTGAAATATCCTTTGCTTCTTCTTTTATTTTTTTCTTTGTTTTCTCTTCTGCCTCATCTTCTTCTTCAACGGTTTCTTGAAGCATTCTTTCCTTGAGTTTTTCTGTAAGACTTTTCAGCTTTTCTTCTGTTCCTTGTTTTTTTAGTACCATTGTATTTTATTAGTTTATGAAATGGTATTGAGAAATTGATTTATAAAGATTTCTAAAACAAATCTTTAGGAATTTGAAATGAGCTACATAGTGAGAGAATGAAAATGATTTAAATGAGAATGGTAAGTTGTATTATTCATACTCCATAGAGTTAAATATAAAAAAGTAGAATTATTACTATTACTATGGAATCTACACAACATAAAATGCAATATATTAAATCAAATTTGAACAATAAAAAAATAATTATACTATTCTTATTAGCAGTTTTAATAGTAAGTGTTCCTTCTGTATTTGCATGGCATTATAAGCAAAGTTTTTTCTATAATAACTGGGATATTTATGGGGGTAGTTCAAGCAATAGATATGTAAGTAAAGGTTATCTAAGTGAAAGTTATCTAAGTGAAAGTTATAATTATGATTCTAGTATGTACTACAAATCTAAAGGATTTAGTGATTATCAAAAGTCAGAATATAGTTATTATTATGATACAAAATCTAAAAAACCTAAAATTGTTTCTAAAAAAGTTTCCATAAAGGAAGTTGTTGCTCATTTTGAAGGAAATCAAGGACCTTGGGAACATGTTTCTAACGGAGATGCAAAAGCACCAACTCTTGCATTATCTGGATTAAAAAAAGGCCAAACAGTTAAAGTATTAGATGTTACTGGAAGTTATTCTCATAGAATTTATCATAATAAAGATCAACTGCCAAGTTCATGCAGAAAAGATACTTATGGAACTTTTACTGATGAAAATAAAAAAACAATAGCAAGATTTCCTTTAACTAGAGATACTTTTGGTTCAGGAAGTTCATTTGATAAAGGTATTAAAGTTTCTCAAGGAGCTACAAGATTATATATACATATTTTAGAATCTGGAAGCAATAACTATTTTGATAATAGCGGAAATAGAGATAGTAGAAAACCATGTGAAGTTCAATTAAAAGTTTTTGAAGAGAAGAAAGTTTCCAAGTAATTAATAAGGTTATACTTTATTCTATATAACGCTAAACTACTATTATTATTTTTTACAATAATATTTTTAAATAGAGTTATTTTAATATTAATATGAACGAAGGATTAGAACAATATATTCAAGAAAAAGATGGAAAGATAGAGATTAATTGGAAGGATATTATTGCCTTAGGGAATGAGCATGGTACGTTACGAGGAAATACAGGCAATGCAAGAACATATGACGCTGTTTTACGAATGCTTGAAGAAAAAGGAATTTTAACAAGGTTTAATTCTAGAGGAAGTTATTCACTTACTGATTCAGTTGGAGGAGTTCATATAAATCCTCATTCACCAGAAACCGCTGCTTTTTATTCTTTCTCGAAAAAAAGAGATGCGCAAAATTATGCAGATGCCTTAATACTATACAATTCACAATATGGTTTTTCTCGATTACCTTTAAAGATTACAAAAGTATTAGAAGATAAAGTTTAATTTATAATGAAGAGGATAATGTTTATAATTCTTATCATATTTAATAATCTATGAAAAGGAAAAAAGATTTTAATAACCCTACTGAAAAATATGAAAAAGCTACTTTTGCAGGAGGATGTTTTTGGTGTATACAGCCTGCTTTTGTAGTTATGCCAGGAGTGATACAGGTTACGGCAGGATATGCAGGAGGCAAAGAAAAAAATCCTGGTTATGAAGAAGTTGCATCAGGAGCAACTGGACATAGAGAAGCTGTCCAAATTGTTTATAACCATAGTGTTATTAATTATAAAGATTTATTAGATTTTTTTTGGAAAAACATTGATCCTACTGATGATGGAGGGCAGTTTGTTGACAGAGGAAAACAATATGCATCAGCTATTTTTTATCATAGTGAAGAGCAAAGAAAATTAGCAGTTGATTCTAAAAATAAATTAGAAAAAAGCAGGAAATTTGACAGGCCAATTGTTACAGAAATCGTTCCATATACAAGTTTTTATCTTGCTGAAGGTTATCACCAAGATTACTATAATAAAAATCCTTTGAAATATAAACTTTATAGAATTGGCTCTGGTAGAGATGATTTTTTGAGGAAGATGTGGGGGAATAAAAATGGATGAGATTGTATACGTTGTTAATAAAAAAGACCAATTTGTAAAAAAGGCAACTCGAAAAGAAGTAAGAGAAAAAGCTTTGTTACATCGTGTTGCTCGAGTTATTATATTAAATGATGAAAAAAAATTTCTCATTCATAAAAGAACAAAAAATAAAGATATAAATCCAGGTTTATGGGATATTGGAATTGCAGAAACAGTAATTGAAGGGGATAGTTATGAGTCAACTGCTATGCGCGGTTTAAATGAAGAATTATCAATTCAAGGGATATCTAATGTACAGCTTTCCAGATCTGTTTTATTTAAATTGATATATCTTTCTCTGAACCATAATATTCTATGCAAAATATTTAATTTGATATATAATGGACCAATATATTTTCAAAAAGAAGAAATCGAAGAAATAAAATTTTTAGATAAAGGGGAATTATTAGAATTAATAAAAAGTAAAAAATTTAGCCCTGTTGGAAAAACTGTCTTTGAAACATATTTAAAATTAAAAAGAAAAATTGATGGTAAATATCCAATTATAGAAATAAAAATAAACGATATAATAAAAGATGAATATAAAAATTTTTCAAAAAATAAAGAAATATTGAGAAGATTAACACCTATGCAGTTTCATGTTACTCAAAAACAAGGCACTGAACCTGCATTTAATAATGAATATTGGAACAATAAAAAAGAAGGCATTTACGTTGATATAATAAGCGGGGAACCATTGTTTAGTTCAAAAGATAAATTTGATTCTGGCACTGGTTGGCCTTCATTTACTAAGCCTTTAGAACCAAATAACATTATATTAAAAGAAGATAACTCTTTATTTATGAAAAGAACAGAAGTTAGAAGTAAAAAAGCTGATAGTCATTTAGGACATGTTTTTAATGATGGACCTAATGGCAGTTTGCGTTATTGCATGAATTCTGCAGCTCTTAGATTTATTCCTAAAAAAGATTTAGAGAAAGAATGGTATGGGATATATTTTAAAGAGTTTGAAAATTGATATATTTTATTATAAAAAAATTTATAAGACCTTTTAAAATTACATTTATATGAGTATTAGTTTAGAACAGTTTAATCCATTAACTAAAAAAGATTTTAGAGTTGAATCAGGAAAGATAATTATTGCAGATCCTTTTACATTGGGTTATTCAAGTAGGCTTGAACAGAAATTAAAAAATATTACCAAATCTAATCGTCATCCGTTTATTCCGCTATCTCACGGAGTGCTTTGCCGTACTTTATCCAAGGATAATTACCCTGTTAATGGTCGTTATGCTGTTTATAAAAAAAATAAACTATTGAGAATTCAACGAAATGATAATCTTGTTTCATTATCTCATTTAATAGATAAATTTGGAAATCGTTTTAGTGATTATGATAGCTTTGATGAATTTAAAGAAGATTATTTATGTAGCGAAGACGAGAGATTAGTTAGCGATAAAACAACCCTTCACTTATTGCAAAATCCTTTATTTGAGGTTGATTTTAATAATTATTGTTTATTAATAGGAGATGCAGAGTATTATAGTGTTCCTGAGTTTGAATTGACTAACACAGAATCTTATGAAAGGTTATACAATCATGAAAGAGAGAGCTATTATTTTATCAGAGAAGTATACGACGATCAAGTTCTTTATCTTCCAAGAGGAGATTATACTTTCAGAAGTTCATTAAAAGATGAAATGATAGTTCTTGAGAAAATCTAATTTAACTACGAATCTTTTCTTTCAATCTCTCTATAAAAGGAATTTGTGTTTGGTTAATTTTTTTTCTTGCTAATTTTTCTGAAAAATATTCTGCTTTGTCTACTTCTGGAATTTTAATAAATCTATTTTTTGGATATTCTAAAGTGAGATAGTTTAATCTCAAAAGGCCTTGCCAATTATAATCAATTGCCCAGGCGTGAACAAGCTTATTGTTTTTTTGTTTTATTGTTCCAAGATAAATATAATCGGCAGATTTTGGCAGTTCTATTCCTGTTTCTTCTTTTACCTCTAATATTGCTCTGTTCAAAAAATCTTTTTCTGTTGTTTCTCCTTCTTCTATTTCTCCTTTTGGAATGCTCCAATATCCTTCATCTTTGTTCTTGAAAAAAGGTCCACCATTATGGACAAGAAAAATTTCTAATTTGTTATTTTTTATTCTGTAGATTAAAATGCCTGAACTTGTTTTCATGTAGAAAACAAGTAATAGTATTATAAAAAGTTAATTCATAGGAGGATCTGAATGTCTTCTTATGATATAAAAACATTTTACTGGCGGATCTTTTTCAAAAGTAAGCTCTATCTCATATTTTGTTACTAAAATGCCTTGGATAGGAAAATTTCCTACTTTTCTCGCAAGACCTTCAAAATCCTCTCCTTTAATTCTTTTAGTTTCATCCCCATCCAAGTACATATCATGTATATGCTTCTTTATAACGTCTCTCTGATCATTCGTTAGTAATGATGTTGTATAAGTATATGACCATCCATATCCGCGATAATTATTTGGTTCTGACATTTATTTTCGAGATAAGAAGTATTTTTAAAGATTATTATTTTTCTATTATATGCTATTTGATGAATTTGTTGAATATATTGAATGCTCTGAAGAATTCAAGAGTATTAAAGAAAAATATCCTGATTTAGAATTATGCACAGGATTTTTTGTTTTAGACTTTATTGGAAAAGATAATAAAGGAACTCTTGATTATATAACCAAAGATAAAGTTTTTACTTTTTCACTGAATGAGAATAATGTTGTTGTTAATGAAGACGCATTAGTAGAAACAGAAAAAAATCCATTAACACCAATAACTCCTAAATTAACCATACAGGTTAATGAATTAAAAGGAATTGTTGGATTTGAAGCATTAGAGCAAGGAGTTCATGAAAAATTTCAGAAAATAATCGTGGTTTTACAGAATTATAAAGAAGATGAAACAAACGAAGAGAAAACATTAGTGTGGAATCTTACTTGCATACTTGACAATTTAAAAATTCTGCATGTATTAATAGATGCAAATAATGGAAATATTTTAAAATTTGAAAAAAAGAATTTGATGGATTTTGTGAGAAAATAATTATTAAAACAAACAACGAACTAACTATAATATTATAAATCCTATATGGATATAATAATTATGAGTAGTCAAACACAATCAATAATTCAAGTAGATACCGAAACTAGTAAACAAGATTATGGATATTTAGAAAAGTTAGTTCCTCATTTATTTGTTGGAAAGCCAATAAGTAATAAAAATGAAATGAGAGATTTGGTTAGTGAGTTTGCGGCATTACATTCACGAATGATGCTCTATCAATCTTGTGAATACCCTAATTACCGTAAAGAGGAAAGATTATGGCCTTTTAAATTCAATAGCGTTTATGAAAATGTAAGATTTTTACCATGGAGCAACAGATTAGCTGGAAATGTTCATTCTACTACCGGTGATATAAATATCATAAATGGGGATCTTAATTATTGTATGTATCTCGATACTATAGAAGAGATGAGACCTGTTATCATAAATAGGCGGAGAGGAATAAATAAATATGAAGACCTTAAAGGGCTTATTTATGTTGTAAATCCTGATTCATATCATGGCAAACAACTTACAATGATTATTGGCAATGAATTTGAAAGGCACGATATTCCTAAGATGCCTGAATTTTCAAGAGGGAATGCTGTAACACAGGAATATTAATTGAGAGATAGAATATTTTATAAACAACAATTTCTTTTTAATTTATAAAGAGGAAATTATCATGGGAGAGGTTGATGATATAATAAAAGAAATTAGTCATTTTTATAAGAAAAAGGAAAAAGATCCTGAAGATATTAAGTATTCTTTGACTTATGATTCTCCATCTGAAACCTTGGAACCTTTTTATTTTTGGATTTTAGATTTTTTGACTAAAATTGGCCTAAAAGTGGATAAGCTTGTTGATAATTTTGCTTCTACCTTAGGAAGTGGGCATTTTTCTGAGTTAGGAGCAAAGAAAACACAAATGCAAGAACAAGCTTCTAGAATTATGGCAACTATAAACGGCGTTTTGAGAAGTGTTCTTAATTTAATTTATGATTTGAAAGAATTTAAAATCAGATTAAGCCATTATGAAGCTGCAAATTCTTCTGATAAAACTAAAAAAGATGCTGGAATTCTTGCATTAAAACAAATATGGATGGATAAAGTAGATATTTTAAGAGGACAGGGAAGTATTAATGCTTTGTCTTCTGGAAATCTCCAATTTGTTACTTTAAGAGACGCTTTTTTAATAGCTAAATCACCGGAAGAAGTTGATAAAATGGATTTAAATGATAGAGTTAAGAGAATTTTAAAACCAAGAGTTCAGGAATTTTTTGAGTGGAAAAAAAGAAGCGAAGCTGAATTAAAAAAAAGATTTGAGATAGAAAAAGCTTATTTAAAAAGCCAGGTTGAGGCATTGAAATTACAGACAAGGTGGGCAAAGCCTTATCTTAAATACGCAGAGAAATTAAACCAAAGTGAGAAATTAGAAAAAGATGCTGCATTAGTAACTGCTTTTAATACTGTTCTTCTTCAATTAACTTTAATGGCTGTACGAGAAGCTGATCCAGTAGAACTTGCTTCTTACACCAGACATTATTTGCGTCCGGTTCTTCCTGAAAAATTTAAATACATCGCTCATAAATTAAGAAAATATTATAATGTTGTTATAGTTGATTTTACTTTTACTGGAATTCCTAATAAAGTTGGACAGCATTATGTTTTTGGAGGAAAAGCAATAATAGATTTTAAGGGATACGGATTAAATGAAGAGGAAATAGAGCTATTAAAAGCAAAACTTGATGAATCAGATTTATCAAGCGCATTGAATTTAGTTGAGGGAATGACTGAAGAATCATTAAATCAGATAAAAGTAGATCTAGATGAATTACTTGAAGAAAAAGAGGAAAAGAAAAAAGATAGTATATTCAAAGGGCTTTTTGAAATTCCCAGTTTATTCACTTTCGGAAAGAAAAAAGAAGATCCGAAAGAAAGAATAAAAAGATTAAAAGAAAAAGGAGTGAAAAAAGATTCGTATGCAGAAGCTTTTGTAAGAAATGCTGCAAGGGCAGAAGGCATAGATACTGCTTTTTTGGTTTATGATGTACTGAAAAAGAATTATGGAATGGCCTCAATTCCTTATGGAGGAGAGAAAGGAACAATTGGCGGTGTTGCTCGCGCTCCTCAATCAGCTGCAGCAAGATTTTTTGGGTTTAAGTAATTGACCAAAAAATCTTTTAAAATATCATAGAAATATTTAAATATTATTTTTATTCTTTGATTATATGGAATATATTGATTCCAAGGATCTTGATACAAATGAAAGAAGATTTATAGGAAAAAATTGTATTTTATTGCATGATGAACTTCTTGATAGTTGGATGGATGATGTTAATACTTGTCCTTGTTTTGTTGAAGGAAGCTGTCATGGTTTGAAAACAGAAAAATTTTATGGTAGATGTGTGGAAGGAAATATGGGTTATCAAAATTGTCCAAGATATCATAAATTAACAAATAATCAACAATCTTCCTTTAAACCAGAGTCTAGGCAGGCTGTGTTACAATTCAATTTGATTATTCTCAATAATCAGATAAAAAATTGAAATTTTATTATTGATAGATAATTTTCCTCTTGCTATCCATATTTTTTTCAAATTATGTGCAATACTTGCTAAA
>Ga0209541_10007034_pt1 | contig 18990 bp, 15 predicted proteins | sample RifCSPlowO2_01_FD_184027 | JGI IMG/M metagenome (GOLD analysis project Ga0209541, IMG submission 184027) | Groundwater microbial communities from Rifle, Colorado - Rifle CSP2_plank lowO2_0.1 (SPAdes) (version 2) | ecosystem: Environmental > Aquatic > Deep subsurface > Groundwater | place... | reverse complement strand
CACATCTACTCCAACATCCAACATCTTTGAAAACATAACACAAGTAAACTTCACAGATCAATCAAGTTTCGTTTCAGACACAATATCCGAATATTTCTGGGACTTTGGCGACGGTACAAACTCAACAGAGCAAAATCCAATACACACTTTTGTATTTAATGACACGTACACAGTAACCCTTACAGTCACAGACTCAGATGGAACACAATCAACTCTATTCACTCAAAACCTCACAGTTCTAGACAATTCACCAACGGCAGAAGCAGGATCAAACCAAGTGGTTGATGAAGGCAGTTTAGTCTTCTTTGATGGCTCATCCTCATCCTCAAGTCCAGACACAATTTCAACATATTTCTGGGACTTTGGCGACGGTACAAACTCAACAGGCGCTTTAGCAAATCGCACTTATGTAAATAATAATACATATACAGTAAATCTAACAGTAACAGACTCTGATAATAGTCAAAATTCAGACACTCTCCAAGTTATAGTGTTGGATAAGTCCCCATCAGTTGACTTTACAATCGATCCAGTAAACCCAGCCGAAGACCAATCAATAACATTCACAGACAATTCCACAAGCGCAGTTGACAACAAGACCAGCTACTCATGGAACTTTGGTGATGGTGTTGAAAACATAGCAGGTGTGTACAAAGGCACCTCGTCCATCGACGAGCAACACGCTTTCCTATTTTCTAAAGGCAACCCAACAAGCGGAACAGGAGATTTTTGGTATAGTTCTGGAAGCGCAACAACTGGATGGCTATACACAATATACACCCTATCTAACAGTGTAATAGCAAAGTATACACAACCAGCTCTTGATTTGTCTTCTGTGGATTGTACAGGCCTGACTTACACACAAGACACACAGCAAGTCAATATTGGCGATATATTCTGTATAAACATAAACAACACAAATAGATATGGCGCTATAAAAGCAACTGGAATAGAAAATACAGTTTCCTTTGGAGAGATACCATCATCAACTGGGACAATATTCTTTGACTGGATATACAATCCAGAAAACTCCGTTTTCAATATCCCAACAGTAGATAGTGGGTTAAATGCTTCTCACAGCTACGCAACTGACGGGACATACCTAATCAACCTCACAGTTTCAGACTCTGATGGCAGTTCAAACTATACATCAAAAGAAGTCACAATAAGCTTTGTAAACGATGCACCAACAATTCTTGTAGCGACTCAACAAACCAAAGATGAAGACTTCGGAACACTCTCAATAAATCTAACAAATCTTGCTACAGACGAAGAAGATCAGTCAACCTCTTTAATGTGGTCAGTTTCTGATGTAAATACCTCCCTATTATCCTATGAAATAACACCACAGAACATATTGAACATAAACTCTGTAGGCAATGCCTCAGGAACAAACACAATAACACTGAATGTAACGGACTTGGGTGGCCTTCAAGATATAGCATATCTAGGAATAATTGTCAATCCAGTAAACGATCCTCCAGTAATTAACCAACCAAACATAACAATGACAGAAGACATCCCTTATGATGTAAACTTATCTTCTATAGTTTCGGACCCAGATAACACACCAAACCAAATAAACTGGTCAGGCACATCAACATTCCCAATATTGTTAAGCATCGACAATGAAAACAAAACCCTAACAATAACAAACCTCGCCAATGAGACAGCCACAGGACAATTCACATTGACAGCTTTTGACGGCCAAAACCAGACATCAACAGATTCAATATTTGTCACAATCACCCCAGTAAACGACCAGCCAATACTAAACCAATCAATGCCGGACATCCAGTTCGATGAAGACAAATACAATGACACATTAACAAACCTAAACGCATTCTTCTTTGATGTAGACTCAACACTAACATTCACAGCAGTCTCAGACAACCCATCTATATTAGTAAATATAACAGGCTCCTCTGCAAACATCTCAGCCAACCCAGACTTCAATGGTAATGGTACTATAACCTTCACGGCTTCTGATGACCTTCTAAATACAACAGAGACAATATCAGTAAATGTAACTTCAGTAAATGACATGCCATCTATACCATTAATTGGTATAACGGGGACAAACTCAACAGGATTCTTTGCAGGGACACTGGTATTGTCTGCACAAAGCACCGATGTAGAAGACGGCGTTGTTACAAATATACAATTTGAAAGATCTCTAAATTCAACTGATGGAACAGATGGAACATTTGCAATAGTAGCAGACCCTTCATTATGGCCATCAGAACCAATAAATGAAACAGACCAATCTGTCTGGATAAGGGCAAAGGCAATAGACAGCCAGAACGGAGAATCTGATTACATATCACAAGAAATAAAGATCGATAACCAAGTACCAGTAACTTCACATGATTATGATTATTCGTGGAAAACATCAAACTTCACAATAATTTTAACACCAAACGATTTCAATGGAAGCGGTGTACCAAATAACAGAATATTCTACAAAATAAACGGTGTGGGATCTTTTGTTAGCGTGCAAAGCGGCGGTGGTCAGCCAATCATAACAGATGAATCTGCAACAAACTATCTAGAGTTTTACAGTATAGATAGATTAGGAAGTACAGAACCAGTGAACAACCTGACAAACATAACTCTAGATAAGACACAGCCATCAATTTCAGGTTTAGTACAGACCCCAAGCGATATAACAGAAGACACACTAACATCAGTTGAAATAAATGCAACAGTGTCCGATTTAACTTCTGGTTTAGCTGCAGGCTATCCAAAACTATCCTACAAAGTCAGCTCTGCAAGCAACTTTACCACAGTAAACATGACCCTTCTTTCTGGTGTTTTCACAGCAACAATATCAATACTGCCAAGCTGGGATTATTACAGAGGTGAAGCCCTGACCTACAAAATTATTGCACGTGATGTTGCTGGCAATGAAAGAATATCAGAAGTAAACGATACAATAGACAACATAAACGATGTTCCAACAATTAACCTGACAGGTATACTTCCATCTCCTTCACCATTAGCTGGAAACTTCTCGCCAAACTCGTTGACAGAGGTTATAGCAACTGTATCAGATAATGGGGATCTGGATGGCTCTTCTATCTCAGCCGGTAGTATAGTAGATGTGACCTTTAAAGTTTCTACAGATGGGGAAAGTGGCACATTCACGCCATGCTCTGGCTCCCTTATTTCATCAAATTCAACGACATGGAGGCACCAATGCAATAACATTCTAACAGAAGGTCAGCAAAGTGAAGATATATGGTTAGAGGTTCAGGCTCAAGATAATAACGTAGCCCTCTCAAACACTTCAAAATTAAAGATAAAAATAGATAATTCGCCGCCAACGACTGTAGACAACACAACACTAAACTGGGTCAACACATCCTTCACAGTTGAGCTGACAGCAACAGACACCAACGGTTCAGGGGTGAAAAATACTGTGTACTGTGAATACACAACAACTCCATGCGATATTAATAATCCAGATATTGCAAACCCATATGTCGGGCCCTTTGTAATATCAGCAGACGGCGTGACCAACATTTCTTACAGGTCTACAGACAACTTGGATAAAGGCGAGGCAACAAAAGCAGCGACAGTGAAAGTGGATAAGATAAAACCAACTATTCATAACATAAGCCTCGCAGACAACTATGTCAGAAATAATACAGAAGTTTTGATAACAGTAAATACAACAGACAGCCTAAGTGGTGTAGTAACTGTCACAGTCCAAAACACAAACTTAACAGACCAAGGCAACGGTTTATGGGAAGGCTTAGTTGCACTCAATTTTGATGGTCCACTGCCTGCTTCAAACGTGCCTCTCAATGTGATTGTCATAGATGTGGCGGGCAATGTAGAAACAAATAACTCAGAAGTATTCCACATAGATAACGATCCTCCGATAATAAATTCAGTTGAATTGTCAGACAATATTATACAGAGCAATACAACAGTGACTGTAACTGTTAATGTGACAGATTTCGGTCCTGTTAGCGTATTTGTAGAAGGTTCACAACTAACGCTCTCAGATGGACTGTTTAGCGGTCCACTTGTTTTGCCGCCTGTAGACGGTGTAGTTGATGTGTTAGCCGTAGATCCAGCAGGAAACAACGCAACACACAACTCAACAACTTTCTTGATTGATGACACACCGCCAACAATTTCTGACAATGCTACAATAGGTTGGCAAACATCGCCTTTCAACGTGACATTGACTGCAATAGATAACGAATCTGTTGTAATAAAGAAAATAACCTACTCAATAAATGGTGGAAGTGATGTAGAAATAAATTTCACGAATACAACAAACATAGAAATATCCCAAGACGGCATCTATAACATAACTTACTATGCCACAAACAATGTGACAGGCACAACATTCCCACCAGCAAGTTTCCCACAAACAATAACTGTATATCTGGACACAGTAAATCCATCTGTCTCCTTTACCTCTGGACCAGCAAATGGTTCAACAGTTAAGGGAATACAAGTGATAAACGTTTCAGCATACGATCTTACATCAGGTTTAGTAAACATAACAGTCTATGCAAATGGAACAGGAATATTCAGCTGTGCTCAGTCTCCATGCAACACATCATGGGATTCAGGACCAGATGGTTTGCACACAATAAACGCAACAGCAACAGATGCAGCTGGTTTGCAGAGTGTCACAGAAACAAGAACAATAGACGTCGACAACAGCAAACCAGAGCTATCCTTTAATTCACCGGCAGAAGGTCCTTACAACACAGATCAAATTGTAAACATAACAGTCTCAGATGACCATCCAGGAACAATATCTTTGAATGTTGATGGACAGATTGTCAACACAACAACAGCGACAGAATTAATTTATGTTTTAGGCGAAGGCAATCACACAGTAAATGCAACAGCAATAGACACTGTAGGAAATTCAAATGAAACACAGCAGACAAGAAATATTTTAGTTGATAAATCCGCTCCTGAAGTTACAGGCTTGCCTATCAATGAACCAACATATCCAGAAAACGTCCAGATATCTATTGGCACGACAGATCTAATTGGAATAGACAAAGCCTTTGTAAATATTTCAGGAACACTCTACCAAATGGATTTAATTGGGGGAACATCACAAAACGGTCAATTACTTGCAAACATATCAGGCCTCGCAGCCGGCAATTACGCAGCGCAGTTCTTGGTAAATGACACTTTAGGAAATCTAAATAACAGTGTAACAATCAACTTTGCGGTTTCAAAAACATCACCTTTAATGCAATTGGAATTGAGCCCACTGCCCCCAGAAAATACAACTGAGGTGTTCAGCGAAATCAACTCAACCGGTCAGTTGTTATATGGTGAAGGAATTGTAGAATTATATCTAAATGGAAATTTGATCAACTCAGGCTCCCCTGTAACCAACATAACAAACATGACAAGCCTCGGCTTACAAAACTTCACACTAAACTATCCAGAGACCCAAAACTTCTCAACATCATCCTTAAACCTCTCTGTAAATGTGGTTGACACAACTCTCCCAATAGTCGCACTGGTCTCACCAGCAAACGACACACTAAACAACATAACAGCACCTCAAGACTTCACATTTACTGCAACAGATAATTTCTATCCAAATCTATACTGTACGCTGTTTGTAACAAACCCAATAAATGGAGATGTAAATGCGACAAACGCCTCAGTAGAAATAGGTGTCCAAACAACAATCTCCTCAACTGTCCCAGAAGGCAACAACACATGGTATGTATCCTGTTCAGACGGCTCTTCAAACAGCGGCCAGTCAGAAACAAGAGTTTTGAGAACAGATTACACAGCTCCATCCTTAGTGGCAAGTTCAATAACTGGCGGAAATTCTGCTGGAATATTCTCACCTGCAAACTTAGGTGGCCCATATACATTTTTAACAGTTGTAGAAAACTTCTCAGAACCAGTTAGAGGAAAAACAGTAGCGCCGTATTCAACTCACGTATATTCAGCTAATGGAACAATAGTAGGAAACTTTATCGGCCCAAGCACATATAGCCTATCAAACTCAAAAGTTAATTGGAATCTATTGAAAAACGGGACTCTAGAGTTCCTAGATGACGGAACCTACACAATCAATATCACAGTAAACGACACAGCAGGAAATGTTGCCACATTATTTGTCGGCTCATTCCAAGTCGATAACACACCTCCAACAGTCAACATCACACAGCTAAATTCAGCAACAGAAGGTGTATCAGTCACATTCAACGGTTCAGCAACAGACGATATAGCTGAAGTAGACACAAACTCCTTTACATGGCAATTTGGTGACGGCAATAGTACACCAGCCCAACAAGGAATTGTAGAAAATACATACTCATCCAACGGCACATACACAGTCTTTTTGTCTGCAAGCGACCTTGCAGGAAACATCGCGAATACAACAATAACAGTTAATGTTGCAGACACAATACCAACAGCCAACTTCACATTTGTGCCATCAACAGACATTTTAGAGAACGCAACACTGGTCAACTTCACAATAACATCAACAGGATATGATCTGCCATTAGACTATAACTGGTTATGGGGAGACGGGTGGGCGACAAGCTCTTCAATACAGGAGGCTGAGCACCTATTTGAGAAAAACAATACATACACAGTCAACCTCACAGTTACAGACTCAGATGGCTCCTCATACTCTACATTACAGCAAGTAGTGGTTGAGGACATGAAACCAACTTCAGACATATTTGGCTCAACACAAATTTTTGAAGGAGAGAATGCCACTTTCAACGCCTCAGGTTCAACAACAGTGACTGATCCAATTGTTGCATACCAGTGGACTATGAGTTCTGATAACGGATCGAGCTTTACACTATTGAACACAACAGCATCACCTGCCCTAACAATACCATTCAACTCAAACGGAACATTTATTATAGGTGTATTAGCTATAGACTCAGATGACTCGCCACCATTCCCACCAGGCGGAGACACCCTAAACATCGCAGTCCTAGATAAAAACCCAACCGCAGTTTTGACAGGCGACACAGTAGTCTTTGAAAACAGGACAGCCTTCTTCAACGCCTCCGGCTCAACATCCAGTCCAGACACAATCTCAAGCTATGAATGGGACTTCAACTACAACGGCACCTTTGTCCCAGCAGTTAATGTCACAGGCCCTGTTGTTAACCACACCTACCCATCACCAAGCACACCAACAGTTGCAGTAAAAGTCACAGACTCAGACGGCTCCTTTAACATCTCAACATTATCTGTCCTAGTAAAACCAAGCGACCACGATCTCTCAGTCGATTCAATCTCACAAAACAAATCAACGTCAACAGTATATCTGTTCGACACAGTAAATGTGACAGCAAACATTTCCAACTTAGGCAACTTCGAGGAGAATATCACAATAAGGTTGAAAGAGGGAACAACAGTCTTGACCACAACAACAGCAACCATACAAAGGAACACAACAGGCCAACTAAGCTTTAATTGGACACCAACAATAGCAGGCTTCCACACATTGATAGTTGAAATCCTTCCTGTATCAGGTGAAACAAACGCAGTGAACAACCAGAAAATACTGCAGAATGTCCAGGTCTTCTCAGTGAAGGACAACGTCGACTTGAGCTTTGTCAATCCAACACAATATCCAGAAGCATCTGAAAACTCAAGCTCACAATTCTATGTCTGGGTAAGGGTCGCCAACAACCTGACAACCGACTTCAACGACTTCCCAGTGGCCTTGAACTCAGACGGATTAAACATCAACACAACACAGGACGGAAACCAACAAGCAGTAAAGGTATTTGATCCTCTTTCAGGAACAAGGACATTCTGGTGGCTGTTAGACTCAGGGTCTGTGGCAACCAAGAACATGACAATCACAATAGGCAACGGCGCAGATTCTGTGACAATAAACAGGACAGTGAGTATTGTTTAATATGGTAGACAGACAGCCAACTTTTCCAACAGAAGAAGAGTTTAGAGGTTATCTTGGCCAGACAAATCTAGGAAGAAACTTTCTTGGAATATTTGATAAATATGCGGAAGGGTTGGAAACTCAGTACAGAACATCTGTTGAGGATATACTGGTGGATCTAGTTGAAGAAACAGCCACACCAATAGTTAGTTATAAGGGCGAAATTAAAAAAACGGAGCATGCCAGTCTACATACAACAGATTTTTCACATTCCGACTTTCCTTCTCTTGACCTTGGATTATGGGTGGAAGACGGTCAATTGATATTGGAATTCGATCCATATGCCACTGGAGGGGATGATATTATTCGTTTGCATGCGTATTTAGATAGCGGAAAGGTTGAAGTTGAGTTACCAGGAAACTATAAACCAGATCAACATAAACCAGAATTCAGAAAAATGATCGACAGAATACAAAGATTTTCTTCTGTTGGAAGCGATTTGCTAGACGTTATTGATACATCAGAGGCGGAACCAGAAGAACCTGAGGAAAAAGGTGAATAAAATTATGAGGACAACGCCTGTGAGAGATAGATGGTTGAGATTTTCTGTTCTTAGACATACAAAATATCCTGGAAAAGAAAACCATTATGATATTGTATTAGAAGTGCAAGATGGCCAAGACTCTGAAGAAGTGGCCCTTGTTAAATTTGAGACAACAAACAGATTAGGATCCAGGGAAATGTCTGTTAACCATCAAGGTATGGTAAGAAGGAGATACCTTGAATATGTGGGTCCAATGAGTGGAGATAGAGGAAAGGTAAGAAGGGTAGACAGCGGCGTCTACAGATATACGCCTCTTGATAAGATTGAATTCAAAGGAAAGGCTCTGAGTGGAGAATATGTTTTTGATGAAGGCGCTCCTTGCAGGGAATTGAGAAGCATCAAGGACGCTTGGTTATTATTGAAGGTGGCATGATATGACACAAGAAAACAATCCAGTTGTGGCCGACTGGCCGGCAGAGTCAGGCCATTATAAAACGGTCCAAATATTGGTTGGTAATAGCCCCTATCTGAGATTTGGCCAGACATCTACAGATATGTTCACAAAAGAGACTCATGGAGGAATACTGAAAAGGTTTTTGGAATTAAATCAAATACCTTTCGATCTTGAAGGCTACTATGATCGAGTTCCAGAGAGAAAAGGAAAAGGCTACGAACTAGTTGGCGCAGGCCTGTGTGATGTGGATACAGTAAACAGAAGAGCCAGCTTTTATAGTTATAGTAAAGGCTACGAGATTATGATAAACCCAGGACATGTGGCTTCAATAAGAAGGCTACAACCAGAATGGAAACTTGAGGTGGAACAATGACAAATATAATGGCTGTGACAGTTGGATACAAGGACGGCAAAAACGCAGTATACATCTGTACAGATAGCCAAGCGACTGGTTGGGAAGAGAAAGGAAATGTTCAAAAACTGTTTAGAAGAGGAGGCAATCTCATATCTTCTACCGGAAGACATAGTAGGACAATTGAAAGTATCCGCGAGTTAGGTCAGCTCAAGAGCGGAGTAGAACCATCTTACATAGCTCAGAGGTTATTGGATTTTGGAAAAGCGAATTTTAAATTTGGCGATGAAAAAGACGGGCAAGATTATGTTGTTGTTGGTTTAGAAAAAGGAGAGCCTGTCATATACTCCATTATCTTATCAAAAGATACACTCGATCCACATTCAAGATATCCTCCAATAGAAAAAGTTCCCCATTCCTTTAGAGGCACTGGAAGCAGACAAACCGTGCCAGCTATCCAGCGTGATATGGAAACAGGCAACCTAAGGTTTGATGATCTGACAGAAGGTATGTATTTTTGTTTTTCCTTGTCAAACAGGGCTGACATAGACTTATTTGTAAATGACAGATTGCAGATTGGTTTAGTCACACCAGACCAAACACGTCTACTCTGCCACCCAGCTATTACCTCAGATGGCGGATTAGAAAATTCAACAGATTACTTTAGGGTAAACTTTGATATTCCAGACACACAAGCTTTACCAGAAGATCTGGGCGACTTAAACCGTTTGAGGGCGGGCCTAAACGACCTATATAATGCCTTTTTGGTATCTTGTAGGGCTATGGAAATAGAGGACAGGGCTGTCAACGCTGCAAGCACCGCAGTTAAAACAAATTTTCCCAATAGAGATAAACATGAAGCCGATAGACAAAAAGCTTTGGAAAGAAGGGATACGAGAAAAGAACATGTGATGATGCTTGTAGATGCGTGGACAAAAGGCGAGCCCTATTGGTTGGGTGAGGCTTTGAAAAAGTATCATCGTAGAAGGGAAGAAATGTATTTTTCTGGCCTGCAAGCCTTGGAAAAGTTGAGAGAACAAAAACCCGAAGTGAAATAATTATGTCCCAATTCAAACCGATGACAGAAGACCTGCCTGCTTATAGAACAATACCTGAATATCGAACTGTTCTAGCAGGTACAAACCACTTTGCTAGCTATAGGTCAGATAGCAGGAAAAAAGAAAGATTTCTAGGAGAAGTAAGAAGAGCAAATCATCTTATTGTTGAGGGTGATAGGAACCTAACTAACTTTATAGCTGCCGGTTTGCCAGCTACATTGACAAAAACAAACTATGAAACTCTTGCGATAACAAGTTTTAGGGAAGGGGACATACATCCATTGGAAGGACAAGAGGATATGGTTGCTCTTGCAAAAACCCACGGTTGCAGACCGGACCTTTTCACTGCTTATTATATTCTTTGTCAACTAGGAAGAAAGGCAGTAAGGCATGCGTCATCTGTTAGACGAATAACTGAATCTGAAGTCTACAGATTGATATTAACAGGGTTGAAGGCCCGTATGGAACCATATAGAAACATGAGAGTGAATGACGCTGCAAGGGCTCTGGGTAGAATTCTTCACGACCCAACTTTCAAAGACACAGACTCTATATTGGAGTCCATTGGCCTAGAGTTTTTGTGGTTTGAAAAAAGGCTAAGAGAGGAGGAAGTTATGAGTCCAAAAGCAAGGGAGTTGTGTACAGGTCTTAGAGGAAACAAACTAGTAATTGTAGGATATTACCATTTGGATTCAGTTGAAAAACATATCAAAGGTGAACCAACAGAACCAGCGCCAACATGGCAACAAGTAATTGAGACAGCAGAACCGGCTGTCAGGGACGCTATACTGAGAATAGAAAATGAGTTAGTTCCTTTAGAGTAATCCGCCAGAAGAAGCCAGTTATTGAATGAACAAAAATAAAAAAAACAAAATAAGAGCAAAAAAGAAACGCTCAGAACTTATTTCTTGCTAGTTAGTGTTGCACCAAGCCATGTAAGTCCGCCTAAAAGACCAAGTACACCGACGACTCCTGTTATAGCCAATGTTCCTGTTACGCCTAGATTCACGCTGGCTACTGTTAGGAGACTCCAGATACCTGTCACAAGGACAAACAGTGCAGACAATATTTGTGCTACTTTTCCTAAACTCATAGTATCCTCCTTTTGTTTTATTCGTTGATCTATAATTGGGCTAGACTATATAAATAACAGACTGATGGGTCATGTATTTAAACCCCGATATATACTAAGGCAGTCCATCAAGGAACCATCTGTCAAACAGCAAAATAAGCTTTATAGCTATAACGGGGATAATTTGATTATGAAAGTAGAAGTTGATGAAGTAAAAAAGCTGTTAATAAACAAGCTTCTAATTAAGCGCGTATCAAAAGAGCAGGCTGAGATATTGGTTGAAGATTATCTTAGAGGTGAACTCCAAGGAAAATATAGTCACGGATTGACAGCATTCCCATCACTATTTGAAATGTTGCCCATTGAACAGGAGGTGCCTGTTATTGAAAAACAAACAAAGTCTGCTTTGCTGGTTGATGCCAGAAAGAGCTTTGGTGCCGTGGTGGCCAGAAAATATTTAGATACTGGAATAGACATGGCCAAAGAACAGGGCGTTTCTATGATTTTAATAAAGAACATGCTTAGCTGGTTAAGGCCGGGTGGTGTTGCCCAAGACATAGCAGAGAGAAATATGATTGGTTTTGTAGTTAATAGTGGTGGCAATCCAATGATAGCCCCTCCTGGAGGGTATGAACCGAGGATTGGTACGAACCCAATAGGAATTGGCATACCATCTGAAAAACATAACATTCTTGTGGATATGGCCACTTCAAAAAGGGCTTGGGGCGAAGTAAGAAAGGCAAAATTCAATGGTGTAGATCTACCTCCAGAAACTTATCTAAACAGTAAAGGAGAATTTACACTTAATCCAGACGAAGCCTTTTCTGTGATCGCAGCTGGCGACTACAAAGGATTTGCACTTGCATTGTTCATAGAGATATTGACGGGATCTCTCATAGATATGCCAATGAATCAGCAAAGCAGTGAAAAAAAGCAATACCAAAAACTACCAAGAGGAGCCATGATATTAATTATTGACCCTAAGTTTTCTACTAAAGTTGACATATTTAGAAAAATGAACAACAAATTAGCTGAAGAAATAAGGAATACAAAAAGAAGACCTGGTTATGATAATGTGCTTCTGCCGGGGGATCAAGCCTACGAATTGGAAAACAAAGCCAAGCAGAGAGGATATATTGAGATAGAGGAAAACCTTTGGAAAAAGCTAAATGGATTGTAGAAAAATAAATTCTGTCTTTAAGGCAACCTTATTTGCGACAGCAAAACCACGTACTTGTTCAGCCTTTTTATCTGGTCTTCCAGGATTTCCAGCGCCTCCACAGCTTCAGCCTTATCTTTTGCGCTCAGTTTGGCCAATTCTTTTTTACTCTCCTCAAACTCGGTCAACGAGTTTTGTATGCTCTTCTCAACCTTTATCGTTATCGCCCTTTTCAGGCATTCAAGCAAATCGCCAGCCAAAGAAACATACAGCTTCCTGTCAGCCTCCTTCTTCACCTTTCTTATCACGCCCAAAATCTCCAAAAAATCCAAACTTAGGGAAAGCATGGAAGTGGAATACCCGGTGTCCTTGGCAAGTTCCTGCAGCGAGACAGGCTTATTTTTTACAAGCAGAACCCCAATTATCTTCCCGTGCAAAGGCGAATAACCAATTGAACTTGCAACCTCTGCAAATGTAGAAAAAATCTTGCTGTATACGTCACTTTCCGAAGCCATATAAATCTTTTAAAACCTTGGACTTATAAGTGTTTTAAATACCCAATATCAATTAATAGTATGAGATTTAGAATAATTATCGAGCAGGATGAAGATGGGGTTTATGTAGCTGAGTGCCCAACGCTTCCTGGCTGTGTTTCACAAGGGAAAACTAGGGAAGAAGCTGTTGAGAATATCAAAGACGCAATCCACGGCTATTTAGAAAGCCTGCAAAAGCACAACGAGCCAATACCTCCACCTATTTCTGAGGAAGTGGTTGAGGTGTGAAAGGTTGAAACTGATCTGCGAGTCAGTTCCTGTTTGTTATGCCTAAGCTGCCTGTTGTGTCTGGCCAAGAGATTGTAAAGGCTCTGAGAAAAATAGGATATGAGCCAGATCATCAAACTGGAAGTCATATTATTCTCCGTCACACAGAGCCACCTCACAGAAGGTTAACTGTCCCAAACCACAGAGAAATTGCAAAGAAAACATTAAAATCAATAATTAATCAGGCTGGTCTTACAGTTGATGAGTTTGTAGATCTCTTCTAAGGACTATTGAGACTATCCGATTTTATAATATGTCAGCAATAGAAAATTGGTTAAAAATTGTAAAAGTAATACAAGAAACCCCCGACACAAAAACAATAAGGGTCGCCCTAGACAAACCTGTGGATTTTATTCCGGGCCAGTTTGTGATGCTCGGCCTCAACCTTGATGTCGGCGGCGAGAAAAAACTTGTGAAAAGGGCTTATTCAATCGCCTCCTCTCCGACAAAAAAAGATTGTATAGAGTTCACATTCAACATCTATCCCCAAGGCCAGCTTTCCCCGCACCTTTACAATCTGAAAGTTGGAGGTGATGTCTATCTCGACGGCCCTTATGGCAAATTTATTTTCAAAGAAGAGGAAACAAAGGATGCAGTTTTTCTGGGAGCAGGTGCCGGCCTCACACCTTTGATGTCAATGATCCGTTATATTGTAGACAAAAAATTGCAGACAAAACCCACACTATTGTACAGTGTGAAAACCCCCGAAAACATAATTTACTATAAAGAACTTTTACAGCTGGAGAAAATAAAAAAGCTGAACCTTGTTTTGACAATGACAAGGCCAGACGGAACTGGATGGACAGGCCTCAGGGGCAGGATCGATGCTGAGAAAATAAAAGGCCTCGGCCCTTTAGACAATTCTATCTTTTACATCTGCGGCCCGCCAGAAATGGTTGGCGGAACCGTGAGTATTTTGGAAAGCCTCGGTGTGGCCAAGGACAGAGTAAACCGGGAACAGTGGTGACACTTTTCTTTTCAAATGAAGGGGTGAAAGCGATGAAGTCACTTTCGGTTGAGTCGGCCCGCGGGTTTAGAAGAAAGGTTGCTCAAAATGCTAGAACACCAAATAGAAGGCTAGCTATCATTCAAATTTCATTTCTCTGTCGCCTTCGATAGTAGTGGCTTGCATATTGTTCCACAACAGCCTTACGCATACCATTGATCCGGGCTCTGTTTTTTCTTTTAGCAGCCTCAATATTGTTTTCTGCGACATGGCAAGCGACCTGTTCACAGCCGCCGAGGCTGTATTCCCTTTAATAATCGATGAGGCAATGATGTTTGAAGGCTCAAAAAATATTTTCGCAGTGCTGTCATTCGCTGGCTTTGTAGACCAATTATCATCAACGTAAAAACTGAATGGCATATTATACCCAATAAAACACCCGCCTGTACACGCTTTGCCAAGCGAAGAAGCCGATAAGCATGTCCTAGAATAAACCAATTTGGAGTCAAGCAAGTGATGGTTTTTCCCTTCCTGAACCAATACTTCCTCTTCGCCTTCTACTTTGTCGCCATAAACTGTTTTCTCGTCTCCGTGTGAATTAAAAAAGACAAACAATGGACTCTTTTCTTCCATAACTTTTGCAAAGCTTTTCTGCGTCAGGTTTGGGTTTTTGAGGTCGTAAACATTTATCCCCTTATTTTCTGCTTCCTTGATTATCAGGCCAGCATAATAAAAACAGTAGCTCGTCGCGTCATCATACGATGGCCTTGTCACCAAAATTTTGTTATTCATACGATTCTGCCAAAGCCTTTGAAAATTCGCCTGTAGTGAGGGCCTTGATGAAATTCATTTCCATCTCCACGATTTTCAGGCCAATCTCATCTTCTTTGTCCACGTGGTTTTTCAGCTCTTCTTTGGTAAATGTGCCTTTGTCCCCCATGACCAGCTTAAAATGGTTGGGCATGCTTGTATCTATCCTCCACATTACCAGCTTCTTTACATCAGGGTCTATATTTCCACTCATACAATACCTAATTTTTCCAATAGTTTAAGTATTTTTTTGCCTGTCTTAGAATTATTTTTAACTTCAATCATTGCAGTATTCCATGTGAATGGCTTGTCATCTACAACAGCAACCACGTCTTCGCCCCGCACCTTTTCAGGCACATTGGCAAACACCCTCATGAATTTCTCTTTCTTATTTTCCATATGATTATATGTTTTGTACTGTTTAAATTCTGATATTCCGTGTGTAGTCCTGGCGGTTTTTAACTCGTTTATAAATGCTGAAACAAGGAAGTTAGGCAAAATGTTACCACCAGAAGGTTTATAAACGTATAGGGTAAGTATTCATAACGGCTTTTAAACAGTCATATATCAATCTTAATTATGGACATTCCAGACATTCCGGAGATAGCATTTACAAGAAGGGAGGTTTTAGAAGGCGCAGCAAGTTGGGGTTTAAAGTATGTGGCCTCAAGGTTATTCCTCTCACAGTTAGGGTCAGCTTTAGCTGGTGAAGAAGAACGGGGAAGCGTGGCCAGAAAGGGACCCAATTACGCTATTGTTGTTAGAGACAGCACATACAGGAGTAGATGGGGGAGGGCTGTAGACGCTCTGAGAAATAAATATCCAACTGCTCATATTGTGAAGTTTTCAGACAACATAGAAAGAACCGGTGATGAATTACGTGAACAGCAACCAACCCATGTTGCGTATGTTGCGACACCGGATGAATTGGCTATACCAGAGATGCCTACATCAGAAGAGCTGCAAAGGGCCGTTGCAGAGAGATCGTCTGCTGGTAGGTTCAATAGGCTCCTATCAAATTTGGATGATGACGGTTATAGGGACGCTATTGGTGGGATAATAACAGGATTTGCTCCAGAGGACGCTGTAGGGCTCGCAGAAGCCCAGCCATTTGAAATTGATTATGCATTGTTCAAAACACAGGATGAATATAGCAATGACTCGATTTCTGAATTCCCGAGAGCGGTGTCCTTTTCGGGGGGAATATGTCTTCCATCAGACGGTGTTTATGTTAAGAAGCGCACAAAAAACGGTGAGGGTGTCATAGAATCCAGGGTAAGTTTGGCAGGGCCAGATTTGCTTGCAGCCCTTAAATCAGGAGAGCTAGACTTGCTTGCAACCATAGGGGACGCGGATCCTGTTAGATGGAGGACTAGTTTCAACTATAAAGACTATGTTTTTGAAGCGGATGGTAGAGGTAACATAGTTGTCAGAGACCAAGAGGAAAGAATTATTGGTGGACTCAGCTCTCCCAATCCAAAGGTTTATTGGGGTGTTGGTCACCACCAGCTAGCCAGAATAAAGTCACGTACAGAATCCCTGCCGCTTTCATGGATACACTCTGGTGGGGTAAAACAGCTTTTCGGTTATTTGACCGATATGCGATATGGATTTGCCAGTATTGGCCTTCAAAACCATTTATTTGCTTCTGATAGACCAACATTCTTCGAGGCCAGACATATGAATGATTTGGCAATGAAATATTTAGTAGAGAAACTGGATCAATATTGCAGAAGTCGAGGTATAGAAGTAGATTCACGCGAAGGGGGTAGGCGATATGATGAGCACATATTTCTTGGTTTTGGTGATCCAGCCTTGGATGTTAGAATAAGAAGGGATCCTAATTCAGTTCCACTTTTAGGTAAAGGTATGGAAGTTGATAGAGTTGGAAATAGAAAAGGGTACAGATTTAGTGTAACAGTAAATAAGGACTGCACACTTAACACGGGGGCTTCAGCAGAAAAACCCGTTATTTCTCCACCTGTATTTTTACTCCCAGAGAAAATAAAGTCGCTTCAAAATGTCAGGGCTACAGAAGGTTTGAAATATCACATAGGCGATGACTTTGTTGTTTTTGATATTGGAAGTAATATTGTGGTAGAAAACGGTTCGGCAAAACTTGTTCCTACACAGCTTGCAGCAGGCCAGACATGGGAGCTTTCTTTTACTTCTTAGAGTTTTGCCATAACAAGTGAAAAATTAAGCCACAGAAGATTTTATATATACTATAACAGATAATATAATATGGTCAAAAGCCTGTGGAACGACGACGATCCAAAGAAAAGGAAAAAAAAGAGGCTGTTGCTATTACTCCTGCTCCTAGCCATTATAATCATAGTTATTATAATAGTGTTTTTCCTACTGCAGCAGCCAAAACAAACCACAACCCCTGTGCCTTCCCCAACACCGCAAAAGACACAGCTGAAGTCGGAGCCCGCATTGACAATAACCGCCAACTGTGAAAGCTCGCCCGGTGAAAATGCTCAGAAGTTAATATTCTTAGACCCAGAAAGGTTTGGTGGTGAAACCTTCGAAATCCAGATACAAGAATGCGAACCGGATCTCCCATTTTCCTTATCCCTTGCAGGAAATGTCATCAAAGACAAAACAAACAAAACTGGAGGAAAACTAATCAACCTTACAAATCCTTCCAGACCGAGCGAACTTGTTTACACAACTTTTGCAGGAAATGACTTAAACTCACCGCACACAACTTCTGTAATTGACATACCAAATCCCCACAGGACAGGGGCTGGAGCAAATGCCGGTGTAAATACAATCAGTTTTAGTAAACCTAACTTCCTTGATATCGCGGACCTATCGTCACAACCACAGTCTTGCGGTGACGGTGTGGTTCAAGGAGTTGAGCAATGTGATCCGCCAAATAGTGTCGATTCACAGAACTGTAAAGGGGCATATGTTCCACAACCAGGGGGCGGATTAGCCCTTGCAGTCGGTTTTTGTAACAATAAATGCAGCTGTAGTTATGCCACAATTCCTCAAGTGTCTGCCTCATCGAGCTGTGGGGATGGCAAGTTAGATCCAAATGAGGAATGTGATGTAAAACCAAAAGTAGGCACCAAAACAAAAGAAGATTTAACATACCAATGCCCATATGGGTCACCGAAGGTTCCAGGATTATGTACAGACGATTGTACATGCGAACCGCCGCCTTTGTTTTGCGGCAACGGTTGGTTGGATGATTATGGTGGTCTTGGTATAGAAGAATGCGACCCTGGATACGGATCTGTTTTTGGCACTAGCCCACAGAAGTTTGCAGGCCCTGGTTGTATAAACCCTGGCGCTTCTTGTGATATTTATACGTGCAAGTGTAAACCTCTATCTCTTTGTGGTGATGGTAAACTAGATCCTGGAGAAGGATGTGATCCTGGAAATCCAGGGTTCCCTGGTCCGCCTTTAAGTCCCATTACTGTGGCACCTCATCCACCAGCCGCAGGTAATTGTCCAGGCCAGCCACCTGGCACAACATGCAGCTCAGCTTTCGATGTAAACGGTAATCAACTCGCAACTGGATGTATGTGCATTCCGCCGCCGCCACTTGCGCCATTTTGTGGCGACGGTATAATATCTACGTTTGGAGCAAATGGTGTTCCGGGCGGAGGAGATGATGAGAACTGTGAGCCAGGTGATCCAGCAAAAGGCATAAAGCCTAAAGTAAGCCCCGATTGTTTGGCCCGCGGTGAACCTTTCTGTGGAAAGCCTGGTTTAGTTGTTGGCGGGATAAACTACGCATGTAGATGTTATGGCCCAGGTTTTAAAGTTGGCGACCCATTCAATATGCGAGGGTGTGGTAATGGTGTTATAGAACCAGCTGGATATGATGGTATTGTTGGGACAATTGACGACGAAGGCTGTGAGCCAGGCCCTCCACAAC
>Ga0209541_10007032_pt1 | contig 18993 bp, 7 predicted proteins | sample RifCSPlowO2_01_FD_184027 | JGI IMG/M metagenome (GOLD analysis project Ga0209541, IMG submission 184027) | Groundwater microbial communities from Rifle, Colorado - Rifle CSP2_plank lowO2_0.1 (SPAdes) (version 2) | ecosystem: Environmental > Aquatic > Deep subsurface > Groundwater | place: Rifle... | reverse complement strand
AAATCCCACTACCGCTGTTGAAATAAATGATAAACTTCCGGACACAATAACCGATGAAGATGTGTTTGCCGTGGCGCGCAAGGACACAAGACAAAATCCGCCCGATCCAGCGGTGATTAAGGCTACTATTCAGGGAAAGACCGCTATGTGCAAAGTTTCGGTTGATCTTTTGTCGCCAATAGTAACCTCATGGTTTCCAAATTGTGGTTCGGCATGCGGGAGCGCCGCCATGGGAGTGAGCTTTAGTAAGATTATGGATACAACCGCTACTTCTATCGCACCCAACACTTCATTGTTTGTGTATGATTGTGGCGGAGATTTTGCCTGCGATAAAGTTTCACTAGTAAATAAAGTTGGCATTGGGATGAATCCGGCGGTTGACTGCCCGACTATTTTTCCTCCACCTCCACCTCCGGGAAAGCCAGCGCAAAAGCCCTATACGAGATGCAATTTTCAAAGCTTATTAAGCTATACTATTGACGGCATAAATTACAGTTTTGTTCCCGGGAATTATTACAGGGTGGTGCTACACGGAAAGCCTGATGGCGTATTTCCGGTTATCAAGAGTAGCGAGGGGATATACCTTTCTAATTTGAATTATAATGATCCCAACTATCTTACGCCTGCCGATAGGAATGATTCCTTTTCTTTCGTGTTCAAGGTAAATACCGACTCGAATTTGTGCACAGTTAATAGAGTGCGGGTGTCGCCGGATTTTACTATTGTGCCCGTGAATGAGTTTGAACTCTATCACGCCGACCCGTATTCAAGTCCGGATTCGTGCGAGCCAATTACCGGACAGCTTTTAGATAACCATAGGTTTAATTGGGATTGGACTATTGATGATTTTGTTGTTGCCAAATATTCCAACTATCTTGATCCGGGCAAAGGCCCCAACGGCGAGCCAGTAGACGCGTGCGGAAACGGGCGTGTTGAGCCTGGCGAAGACTGCGATGACGGAAATACCGTTGACGCAGATTCGTGCGGATATCCTCTTTGTTTGAATAAAGGCACGTTGGCGTGCAATGTCGATTCAGATGGCGATGGCACCAATGATTTTGTGGATACAAACGGCAATACTGCAAGAGATGCTGGAGAAGAAATTTGTTGCGGAAATAGGAATGTGGACAAGGGTGAAGACTGCGATTCTGCCGATCCTTTTATGAATTGTTCAGCTTTTTGTTTGTTGCAAGGCAACATCAATCATCCGCCATTTGCCGTGTGCGGAAACGGAGTTGTGGAGACAGGAACAAACGGTACAGAGGAGTGCGATGATATAAATAATGTCAATGGCGATGGATGCAGTAATACATGTATCTTAGAGGGCGCAACCATGACCGTAAAAGGAAAGTCCGTATGCGGCGACGGGCGTGTGGGCTTTGGAGAGTACTGCGAGGTGTGTTTGGATCCTGTGACGTTAAAGCATATAAGCGTTCATAAAGGAGAGGTGTGTGTCAAGAGCCAATTTGCAGAAGGAAAGGCGGGCGCGACTCTTATTGCTTCAGACGCCGGAGAGGACTGCGATAATCAATGCCGAAATAAAACTCCACAGCCGGTTGCGGCGCGATATCCAACGCCAGTGTGCGGAAATGGAGTTGTTGAAGTGGGCGAAGAATGCGAGGCGTTTGACGCAAGTGGAAATTCTACATGGAGTAATGGTAATTTAGACGGATGCCAGGCAAACTGCACGCGCGAGGGATCTTTTTATGAGCTCAATGACGCTCCACAAGGATACTCCGACGACAAGAAGGGGCCATTTCAATTTTTACGCGGAATAACTGACGGAGATACTTTTGTAAAAACGCTTGATACGAGCGTGAAAATAGGTCCGCTTGCGCAAACACTGCCCAAGAGCAACGACGCGAAGCTTCAGGTTGGCGCTGGCGCGCTTAATGTTGGGCCGTTTCAAGTTCTTGATACGTCGCCATCGGGCGGTCAAAATTGCCAGAATCAGTATGCCACGGCAACATTCAATCGCGAGCCAAGCGAGCCATCAGTTGAGGCGGCCTCGCCAAGTGGTGTAACTATTCAAGAGTGCGACATAAAAACGGGCGCGTGCGTCGCGTATGATCTTTTAAATCCCGATAAACCCACCCAGATTTCCATTGATCCGGCAAATGCCAACAAAGTTCTTATCAAACCAAACAACGGAGGCAAGTGGGCGCCAAACAAGCGGTATCTTATGAATTTTGTTGGCGGTAATATCACCGACTTGGCAGGCGCGACAGCGCTTGACTGCGGGGTAACGCCCGCGGAAAACGCGAAAAAGAATTGCGTGTGGCAGTTTGACGTTGCTAACACGCTGTGCAAGCCAACGTCGGTTGACGTGTTTCCCGTTGACTATCTTGATAAGATTTATAAAGTCTCTGCCAATACGGCAGTCGTGCCTCCGAATAAATGGGAGATGTTTCAAGCGCAGGCGCATGATGATTTTATACCTCTGTACGCGGAGTATTATCTTGATCCCGCGCTGGGAAATTTTCTTGAGCTCAATGATGCAGGAGTAAATGACACCCCGGCTATTAACACAACCCTTTCTTCATGCAATGTGAACGCCAAGGTGTGCATTCTCTCTTCTGGTGGAGGAAACTTTACCATTTCCGCGAGAAAAGAAGGCAAGTTATGTTCGGATCCCATTGACCTTAGGGTTTCCGGATTGAAACAAACCGCGACGATTGATGCGACGGGAAATCTTGATATTGGTTGCCATTTGAAATTTACCTATCCAACCAGACCCGAATTAAATGATTTATGGAGCTTAGATATTACCAATAAGCCCGTAGAAGCAGAGGACGATAAAGTTGATGATGACCCGAGAATTTTAGGAAATCTCACATGTGATAAAACAGCAAAAATTTGTATAATTTCAAATGGAGATAATTCTTTCAGCGTAACTGCAAGGAAAGATTTTGCTGCGCTTTGTACTACCCCGCCGGATATTGATTTCATTCCAGAATTAAGAAGCCCGGCAAAACTTCAGAAAGGAAGTATTGTGCTTTTGGGCTGCGGGCTTACTTTGCAATTTCCAGACACGGATATAACAACTCCTATAGCGCAAAACGGCGACACGTGGTCGCTTGTGATTAATAAGAGCTTTACCCCGATTTTGACAGGCGTAAATTTTGCGTGGAATACTATTGATGATCAAAAAGATCAGGGTAATCCGGCGGTATGGTGGGAGATGAGCACGGACGCCCCCTTCCCTGTGTTGCCCCCGCCATGGAATATAGGACAACCATCGCCATACGACTTTCCACCAATGTCATACGTTCCTCCTATTGTTGTTAATCCTTCGAATGACAAGCGATATTTCTTGTCGGTGGAACCGAAAATCTTAAATTATGATGACAATACCCTGCCGCCTCTTTTGCCCGTAGAAGATCCATTAGGCGATGTGAACAATTGGAATCCATTTGTAGGCTTTCGGCAGGCGCATCTTGAGGCATCGGTTGCGGGCGCGCCTGATGTTAAAGGAGTTGGAGAATTTTTCGTAGGCGATGTCTGCCGCGCGCCATATAAAGGAGGGACGCTCTATGATGTGTATCCTCTTAAGCCGGATTCCGGCTCGCTCTTTGTAGCGCATTTTGACGACTCGCTTTTCGCGCAGAGAGGATCATTAAATATTAACCCCGTAGATAGTAAAGGTATTACGTATGGCCAAGGGTTAACCGAAGGCGCAAATACTTTAGGAAAGAGTATAGTAATCGATCCGGGGAATACGGATTTGACCTATAAGGCATCAGGTAATATAAATGAAAAAAATGGAAGCATAGCATTTTGGGTGAAGCCGGTAAGCATTGGAGGAATTCAACCTTTATTTAATATTCATACAGGAGCTGCTCTGCCACAAGGTGAAGATTTTAAGATTTATTTTGATAATATTGGAAAAACAAGCATGGTTTATTTTGATGGCGCAACCGATGGAGATGGAGTTTTTGATAATAATCTCATCTCTATTAATGAGTGGCATTATATTGTTGCAATTTGGAAAACATCAATAAATGAGAGTAAAAAACCAGACATTAGATATATAGTAAGTTTAGAACTTTATGTCGATGGCAAAAAGACAACAGGAAATTTTAATTATGGCAATGCGGCAGTACTTTTGGCCTTAGATGTTAATACCAAGATGTACATCGGCAGCGATTCAGTTGTAGATCGCGCACTTGCGAATCGCGTTGACGCGCTTATTGATGAATTTGAAATTCGAAATGATGTTTTAAGCGCGGATGAAATTCAAAAAAGATTTTTGGCAAAGCAGGTTTGTCTTGGCAATGCCAAATCGAGCGTGCCAAACGTAACGCAATGCAAGCCCGATTTTGATGAGACGAATAATGTTGTTGACCCTCTTAATCCTGATGGCGACCATTGCGATACGGGAGCCTCTATTCGTTGCACCAACCCGCTTATATCCGCTACGTTCAATCAGGAAATGGATGAGCAGAGCATTATCCATAAGGACGCGAACGGCGTTTACGATAATGTTAAGCTTTGTACATTAGGATCATGCGTTATTACCAACAACAGCAACCAGGCAAAAAATATTTTTTATGACAAAACCACAAAGAGCGTGCGGATTGAAAAAATCGGCCTGCCTCCTAATGTTGAAAATGCTTCTCTTGCGCTGAAGCTTGATTTTGATACGAAAGATTATAAAGATTTAAGCGCTGTTCCCCATACGCTCGCGTGCACGGGAAACAAATGTCCGCAGTGGACGTCCGACGGCAGGTTTGGCGGAGGAATTATATTTGACGGCAAAGATGATTTTATAAATGCCGGCCAAGTTTTAAATCCGACGGATAATACCGCGCCATTTACTTTATCCGCCTGGGTGAAAACAGACCCGAATAATAATAAATACAAAACTATTATTGGAACAGATATTTCTTTTGCCGAGATTGCCATTGAAACAACGATAAACAATGCGGTCTTTGGGCAAAATGAAACGGGTGGATGGTTTGTTAACAGCGCGACGTCGATTCCCGGGAATGAATGGCATCACGTTGTGGGCGTATTTGAAGGCGGAGGCGGAAAGGCGAAAATATATGTCGACGGAGCCTGGAAAGCTGAGGATACGCGTGCATTCGGTAAAAACCACGGCGTTACGCTTCTTGGAAGGTTTGGTTTAAACAATACTGAATGGTTTCAGGGGACAATGGATGAGGTAAGGGTTTGGAATAGGGCATTAAGCGATAGCGATGTTTTGCAAATATATCGCGGGGCAACGCTTATTCCGAACAATATGTATGAGGTTATTTTGAAGGGTGGAGTTACCGGAATAAAGAACAGCAAGGGAGTGGCTTTGACCGCCAATAATTTAGACCCCGCAAATCCTTTTTACAGATGGAGTTTTACCGTGGATAATAATGCGACGCTCTGCAACTGCGATGCAGTTTTAGTCACCGTGCAAGATGCTTCCGGCCCTCGAGTGAATGAGTCTCAAGACACATTCATCTGCGCTGGAAATTCTTGTCCTGATGACATGTTTTTACCAGTGCCCCCTGGCCCTGCGGGAAACCAGCATAATTATATCGCCCAGTGCCAAGACACTTCGCAAGAGCCTCATGTTGATATTGTGGGCGCCACATATACGTGGGTTCCGCAAGATACTCTCGGAATTATTCAGTGGCCGGCGGTTCTAGATACCCAGCAAATTTCCGTAACCAACACTTCAAAAGACGGTACAGCGCGCGTGATTGTTAAGGGCGTGGGGAATACACTGCTTCAGCAGGGAGGAGAGGATCAAAAACCTATTGCCATTACCAACTTTATCTGCTCCGATCCGTGGCCGTCATTTAGCAATGTTGAATATAGTGACGTACTCGGCGGTGACAATACTGTTTTGCCTTACACAAATTTTAGCTTCAACTATTGCCGCGATGACAAAAAGACTCCCTCAACATCCGATGACCTTCCTGCGCTTAATCTTGATATTAAGCCGTTGGCCTCAAGCCTTCCAAAAACATTTATTTTCCCTAATGAGTTTACCAAATTCCAAAAAGCCCTCAATGCGCAGGTTCTTGACGATACTGTTTCTGTTCCGGGCGGCTGGGCAAAAATTTCGGACAAAGATTGCTTTTCCACGTCAGTTGATGGAGCTGAATATAGCCTTATAGATTGGGTCGCGCCTAATGACGGAAACTACCATGTATGGGCGGATATATACAGCGTGGGGACAAAAGATATCGCGTCGCTTGGCGAGGAGTATAAGATAGAATTGAGCGTGGACGGCGCGATAGTCACAACAAAAGATAAAATTTTGGCGCTTCCTGGCAGACAAAAAATATTTTTTGATACAAAGTATATTCCTACGGGAAAACATACATTCAAATTCAAATTTACCGGCGCGCCAACCGCCATCTCTCTTCCGGACAAAGAGCTTGGACTCTGCGAAGTGGGATTTGGCGCTGCTCAAAAAATTTCCGACATTATCGGCATAAAAGTTATTGAAAATTCGCTCCATCTCTCGCCCGAAACATGGTACGCGTCCGGAGTCTGCGAGAACACAAGCGGTACGGATTTGAGCGAGGTGTGTTTTAGCGACGTTGACTGTAAAGCAATTGGCTTAACCAAATGCAAATTCAATGTTCCCAACCGCGGTGAAGTCCATGGGTTTGATGTCTCCGGCTTTCCCGCCGCGCGCTCCGGAAGAACAGTATATGTGAGCGCCGCGAATCTTATGGACGCCTGCGAGGCAAACGCAACTATGCACGTCAAGCTTACATGTGATCCTGCCAAACCGCTCCCGCCTGCGTGTGTTGCGAGCGGCAAGCCATGCGTTGCAGATAATCTTATAACCAATATTTACCTTCTCTCGTATAATGAAAACGCGAGCGCGGAGACCATTGCCATATTTGATGAAATTTTAAAACGGTGGAAGTTTATGGTGGCGGGTATATCAGATGACGACAAGCCAAAGATACGAAAAGACATTGTCCGCTACGGCGACCTGCGCGATATTGACCTCTTGATTAGGAATTATAACAGGAAAAATAAGGCATTCCCTTTATGGGATGGCGTTCGAAAGCAGTTTAGCGGCGGAACGTATGTCCCCGGGCTCACATTCAGCACATGGCCTTCATGGAAAGACACATTCTCCCGCCTGCTTGGACGGCCGCTTTCCATTGATCCGATTAATGAATTCCAAGTTTGCCCTCCGGATCGTTGTGCCTTGGGTACAAGTATTCCCGGAGATAAGTGCAACGCAAACCCGCAGACCTGTTGGGATGAAAAGAGCCTTGAGTTTGCTTGCCCAAGCGATCACGCGTATGCGTACTCCTACAAATTAAACGATGATGGAACCCAATATATATTGGGAACGGAGTTTGAATATACGGGTGTTGGCACGTGGAACGCGGATCGTCCGAATACTGATCCGCTTTATAGCACTTGCATCTCCGGATTTGGTAACGCGGAAAAGGACCGTGATCAGGATGGAGTTGACGATACCGTTGACAACTGTCCGCCAACAGCGTGCAAAAATATATTTGATTGCAAAAATAGCGCGAATCAAGATTGCAATAATGATGGCGATACACTAGACCCCGGGGAAGGTGCGGCAGAGCAGTGTGATCAGGATAATGATGATTTAGGCGATAAGTGTGATCCATGCGATCATACGCCCATTAACGACATTGACGGCGATGGCGTGTGCGAAGACGGGCTTGATAATGCCTCCGGCCTTCCGGATAACTGCGTTGTGGGAGCAGATTGCGCTTCGGGCAATCTCTTGGCGGATAAACAGAAATGTTTTAATCCCGATCAGAGGGATTCTGATGCCGATAATCAAGGAGACGCCTGTTCGATTAACTGCCAAAAAGATTCCGACAACGATGGCACATGCGATGAGTTTGACAATTGCCCGTTTGTAAAAAATCCGGAACAGGAAAATACCGATGGAAACGAAGTAAAGTATCCTCCTGATGTGCCAAGATACTGCAGTAAGGATTCGCCCGATAAGACAAAGGTGGGCGGCGCGTGCCGAGAGGATGAAAATATTGGAGCCGGATGCTGTACCGTGGGAGTTGATTGCAACAACGATAAAGATCATGTGAATCCATTTGACTATTGTAAAACGCCAGACGCGCTCTTAGGCCAAATATGGCCCAATGGCTCGGAATTTGGCGACGCGTGCGACCCGAGCACCGATACGGATAACGACGGATTTTCATCGGGCTTTTGCGGCGGATATACGGATGTTGATGATAAAAAAACGCGGTTATGCCAATCAAACGAGGATTGTGTTGGGTTTAATCCGGGAGTTGCGACTCCATATCCCGCAGTAGAATGCCGCAAGCTCCCTTCGTCTACCGCAACCAAGCTTGATAACTGCTCGGGCAGTGTTGGCGTGCAAAGATATGATCCGGATCCGCTCAATCCTTTGGATAATGATCAGTATGATGCCGGTACATTTATTACCACCTATAATCCCGGGCAGGAAGACAATGACCGTGATTTGATCGGAGACGTGTGCGATTCGTGCATTGATACAGACCGTGATTATTTTACGGACTCCATTATGAATGAAGGATTTGAAAATGGTTTGGGTGCGTGGAGATTATTTAATGCGGACACATCTTTGCGCCAGGCAGTAAACTATCGCCATCTTGATGACGCAGTGTTTGAACCGCGAACACCGCAAGACCTAGCGTATCGCGGCGTGCACGCCGCATGGATTCACGCGGACAACGCGACAAACAAGCGAATGATACTCAAGATGTTTTTGCCCGGGCCCGCCAAAGCGCCGGATGTGTTTGACGACAGAGCGTACTACACGGCGCGGGCGTGGGTGAAATCTACCTCCGATCCTGTCGTCCCTGGCACGGGACAGCCAATTACATTTAGCGTAAAACGCGGATGCGCGGATAACGTCGCGGCGCAGGAGAATGGAATTCCATATTCCGCGAAATGCAAGGGCACGGCATTTTCAGTTTCTGATACCGCGAATACCGACGGGTGGATGCAGTTGAGCAATGATTTTTATGTGAACTACGAAACAGCGCAAAATGAAGTCGCGTTTATTTTTGACGTGAGCGCTAAAGGCGAATATTTTATTGACGATTTTCAGATTTTTTACAAATCCAATGTCGCGCGAAACGCGGACGTGAGTTGCGCCATATTTCCTTCAGTAACCGCGCGCCCTGACAATTGTTCGCAATTTAATAATCCAAGCAAGTGTTTTGGAGGGGAGAAAAATGGGCAGTCGTGCGATTTTAACAATGGCAACAATGATTGCCTTGCCGGAGCCGCGGCCGCGACAGGGAAGTTCGCTTCGTGCCTAGAGATTCATAACAACAACTTTGCTTTGCTAAGTGGTTATTACGATATTTATCCCGGTCGAGATTTTGCAAAGCTTCCGGAAAAAGTTTACTGTGATATGGTAACAGACGGCGGCGGCTGGACGCTTGTGGCAAGGATGAATGACGGGGATGTCGGAGGCAAGAGGTGGGTGGCAAAAACCAATGCCGAAATGGCAGGGACGTGGTGGTTTAACGGAAATTCCGGAGGAAACCTGACAGCAAATAATGCCGATTATAAGGCAATAGCGTTTGATTATATACCATTTAAAGACTTAATGATAACTATTCATAAAGATGCGGATTCTCCAAGCGCTGCGCCAGCCTACAGGATGTGGGCGTCTGGCGGACAAGCTCCAGGTGATGATACAAATGTTTTTGCCGATCAAGCGATTTGGACATCCAACACATGTCCTTCGTATAACAATAACTATAAAAAAACCGGAGAGGTTGATAATATAGGACGAGTTAACGGAGCAGACGGATATATTCACGGTTTTGTCTTAGGTCCGCGCGACACAAACGATAGTATTGGTAATCCAGTAAAAGATGTAAATACGTGCGTGAAAAAACGAGACATACCGGGAATAAATAATAAAATTAATGAAATAACGCAAGATGCCGAGCCGGAAATCGCAGTCATTGCCATTGGATCAAATGAGCCTGTGCTTGCAGGTGATCCAGGCCCTGATACGATTGAAACAAATCCAAATTCTCAAGGTTTTGGAAATTTTCGTGACAGTGGTCCGGTTCCGCCAGGGAGTCCAACTCCGCCAGTTATAGATGATTTTAAGGCAACCGACAATACTATTGCGAATTTCAAAGTTCTTACGTTTGAAAATTACGGCCTTATGTGGATACGCGAAGGCGCGTCAGCGGTAGTTGGCGCAGGTTCGGGCAACGGCATTTGCCAACAATTGGATTTTGACGAAGATAATATTGGGGACTCTTGCGATGTCTGTACCGACCGCGACAATGACACATTCGGCGACAAAGGATATGATTTCCGTGGATGCAAGGGTTCGTTCTCAAAATACGACAACTGTCCGATAACGAGAAATCCCGATCAGGCGGATTATGACAATGATACTAACACCTGCAATCTCACGGGAAATATTCCGTACGCGCAGGGCGCGAAGTCTTTGTGCAGGAAAGGCTTTGAAGATAAAGACCCCTGCTGCAACGATCCGCGCAATTTCAAGCCGCAGCTCTGCAGTTTCTGCGGAGGCGACGCGTGCGATCTTGATGCCGACGGCGACCGCTGTTACAACTGGGAGCAGACAAAAAGAAATCCGTTTAATAATGATTTTGTTCTTCCTTTTTGGAGCGACATTCCAAATAATCTCGCAATACGCGAAGAAGGGTATTTGCCGTTTGGAAACCATGATGAAAAGAATTGGCTTTCGTTTTCCAGCGATTCCGACAACGACGGTCTGCCAACTGACTGCGACGCGCAGACGTGCGGAAACGGCGAGTTGGAAAACGTCTGGCCTGGGCCGTTGCGCATGTTGTCAGGGTTAAAAGAAATTGTTGTGTTTGAGGTTTCCGATTGCAGTACAGGACCCAAGGCGCATACATTTGCCGTCAACACGCCTGCATGGGATCGGTTGCTGGCCGACATTATCCAGGCTGACGTACTGGCCGCCTGCGTTCCGGCAGGAAACTGCAATACGCAGTGTGATATCTGGATCAGCGGGTTTTCAAAATGCTACGACGTGTTCTTCAGCGACCGTGACGGCCGCTTGAACTCGAACGGCGGCTACCTGACGGTGCAGTCGGTGCGGCCGCCGATTACGGCCTGCTTAATGTCTGGGGATTCAGCCTACCCGGGCCGCAAAGCCGTCAACCTCAACATTGATGCCGTGCAACTCAACTTCGGTGCCGCGCGCGCTCCGCTCTATGTGACCGAAGTGCCGTTGGTGGTTCCGGGGGTGGCGTACGAGCGATTGCCAGCCGATCCGGCCAGCTCAAGCGTCTGCAGCGGTCCAGAATTCCAGCTCACCACCGCGCAGACCGACTGGCAGAATGCGTTAGGCAAAGAAGGCACGACCAACTGCACCGACCCTGCCATGCAGTACACCGCTGGCGGCGAGGGGCCAAACGCCGGCTTCACATTCGGTTTTGATGCAGGAACCGCGCTCAACCAGTGCCAAAATTATCCTATTGGCGCGCGCCAGTGCGAGGAGTGCGACGTGAATGATTTTGGAATTACATCAATATGCGACGAGCCAAGCCCGTTAGGCGCGGGAACCCTAAGAGATATTTATCCCCTTAAGCCAACTCCAAAAGCGACTTTTTTTGCTCATTTCGATGGCACATCGGACGCGCGAAATTCTTCCAATACGCTTATAAAACCGTCAAAAATTTCTAATAAAGTTACCTTCACCCAAGGTTTAAGCGATTCAAAGACTATTTTGGGCCAAGCGGTTTTAATTACGAGCGATATGACTGACGCCGACTTGAGTTATCCAGAGACCGTTGGCGGAGTAGATACATACAGCAAAGGCGAGGGCACTTTTAGCCTATGGGCAAAGCCAGTAAATCGCGACGTAGACCGATTAATAGCGCACGATAAAGATAAAAATGAAATCATTATTCCTGTTGGCTGGCGGCAGAATACGTGGCATTTGATCACTGCGGTGTATGATAGCGCCGGCGGAACCTTCGGTTTATATGCCGATGGGGAGTTTAAAAAACCGGGCATATTTTTTCCGCCGCTGTCGGGAGATATAAAAGTAACTCAAATACTGTATCTTGTCGGGTTGCAGGTAGATTATCCTTTCAATTTTTTGGATATCGCGCTAGACGAAGTATTGGCATTTAATGAAATTATTGATGGGACACAAATTAGGTTTATGTATCAGGCAATTGCAAACCAATGCTTGGGGGCAAAAAAAGAGGACATCAGCAAATACATGACTGCCAATTTCTGCGCGTCATGCAATACCTTGCAGTGCCAGATAAACACACTGCGCACCTGCCTTCCGCTTACAGATTTTATATTTAATCCGGCAGATTCCTCGGCCAATAAGGAACTGCAAAAACAGGAGAATCACGCGGATGTTCTGTGGTCAATGCTCAATAAGAGCGGAAAGGGTGGCGGACATATTGTAGGCATGCGTACCGAAAATGGCAATGCGGTTGGTCCGGTGACGGAAAATACTATAGGATATCTTCAATCCGGGAATGGTGATTTGGATGTATTTATTGATAGCGATAAAGATGGGCGCATAGGGCTGGGTGGGAATTTAGGCGTGCGTGTTTGGGAGGCAATGGAAGATACCAGTGGGGGTGGTGGCGATGTCGGCACAATACGCGAAGCTACTTTAGACAATACAACCTACGTGCCAAGCATTGAAAATGCGTGCGCCCAAGGAACAGGCGGGAGCGGCGTGGTAAGAACTGCCATTGACCTGTTTGGCAATAGCTGGTCTTTAGAGATGGCAGGCACCGATCAAATTTTTATGCAGTATGCTAAAAATAATCACGCGGCAGGAGATCCGTGCTTACCCAAATTTCCTACAAGCATTCGTGCCGGAGTCGTGAAAAAAATGGCAGTTGATTCAAAAAATAACCTTTGGCTGATATCAAATAAAGTTATTAAAATAAATTTAGATTGGATTTATACTGCTTCATTGCGCGACAATGTAATTATTACGATTGCAGGCGCTGACTGTAAGATTAAGGCGACAGGGGTTCCCGAAGAAACAAATACCGCCTGCAAAGTGTTTACCAATATTATAGATGGCTGGGATATTACGTTTGATAAAGACGATAGCGCGTGGATTAGCCAAGACAAAAATGATTCTCAAATTATTTATCAAGTTCCGTCCACCGCGGTTGGTAATGCTGACGTTGCGCAACATTCCATTCAGGGAATAAGAGAGCCTCGCTATCTTGCGGTTGATGTGGAAAATAATCTTTGGGCGGTGAATAACGAATTTACCTGCGGAGCATTCGCTGGTTGCTCCGCCATAGCCGAGGGCGCCGCAACCAAGAGTATGGTAAAAATATCTTTGGAAAAATTTACGGCATCGAAACCGGTGGTGTTTCCCGCATCCCCGACAACGATATTCGGTCTTGCGGCCGATACAGCTGGCTATATCTGGGCTATGACCGATAAAGCTGCAAAAGTAGTGCATCGTTTTTCTGCCAAAGACGGAGCGTATATCGGCCCATATACTTTTGCAAGCGCTCCTGGAGGAGATAGTGGCGTAGTGCAAAAGGGAGAGGAATCAGCTATTATGACAGGCATAAGCGCGCGAATTATTAAAAATTATAACAATGTAACAAATTTTGAAATTCCTATTGACTTGAGCGCGGTGAAGTCTGCCAACAGCAAATGGGATGGCCGTTGGGGCAAGATTCTCTATGATGTTGCTCCTACAAGTGAAGCAGGCCGCGTAGAAGCTTTTGTTTCGCTGGCTGGTGACGTTTCAAATCTCGGCATAGGTTGGATTAAGATTAAAGATTTTAATGACCGCATTGCCATTATGCCTGCCATTACTTTTGAAAATTATCTCCTTGATCCCGCCCAAAATGGAGAGTTGACCGGCAAATATATGAAGTTGCGTTTTAAAATTCCGCTTGACTTAATAAATACAGTTACAATACAAAATATCAGGATTACCTGCAAAGATGTTGCTGGAAGAAATATTTGTTTGTAATTTAAAGTAATATATAAAAAAATGAAAAAGAGAATTATTATTATTTTATTGATTGCGGGCATTATTGCCTCGGTGGCAGTGGTTATTATAACAATGAATAAAAAAGTATTTTTCCAGCCAAAAATTGGGTTGACAGATAATGATAAGATACAATGTAGACAGATTTTGGATCAGGCCGAAAGAAAAAGCTGCAATGAAGCCGGCTATGACAAGTGGCTGGAAACAATTATGAGGCTTGCCCATGAAAATAAGGATGCGGCCAAATGCGATATCGTGCCCGTGATTGATGATAAAGATATTTGTTTATTGAATTTTGTTTCTTTCGTTGGCGACTCATCGGTTTGCGATACAATTTATGATCCAGCGCGAAAACAAGACTGCAAGAACCAGATTGTCATACAATCAAATGATTGGAGCGCTTGCCAGTCGTTTACAACAGATATTGACCGGAGCTATTGTTATCAAAATATTCTCAATAATACCGAGGGAGGAGGAGAAAAGTTGTGCCCAAGTTTAGCCGAACCGCAAAAAAGTTTATGCTGGGAGCTGTATTATACGAGAGAGGCGGTTAATAAAACAGAGTATGATATCTGCCAAAAAATTTCTACAAAGCAGGGCCGTGAAAATTGCATTAAAAAAATGCCAGATGATTCCGACGGTGATACATTAAGTGATTATAAAGAGCGTACGGTTTATGGAACCGATCCCTATAAGCCCGATACCGACGGAGATGGATATAAAGACGGAGATGAGGTAAAATCAGGACATGACCCCCTAAAGTAAATTGTTAATTGATATATTGTTACATTGTTAAAAATGGAAAAGAAATTTTTACAGTTAAACGATTTAAATTCCTATAAAATTGCCTTTCATTTATCAAATTATGTATGGGATATTGTTGTAAAATGGGACCATTTCTCAAGAGATACAATAGGAAAACAATTTATGAGATCCATAGATTCAATTTCAGCAAATATAGCTGAAGGATTTGGCAGATATACAAAAAGAGATAAAATTAATTTTTATTGTTATAGCTATGGTTCAGTAAAGGAATCATTAGATTGGAATGAAAAAGCAAAATTTAGAAAACTGATTTCAAAAGAAGAATACGTTCATATTTTGGATGAGCTTAAAAAATTGCCAAAAGAGATAAATTCATTAATATATTTTACGAATACAAAATTAACAATTTAACAATATTTCATTTAACAATTAATTTAGATTTTATGCCAGATAATCAAATGCCGAATTTTAGCTCTATGAAGCCAAAATCAGGGGAGCCGGAGGATATTTTTGACGGTGTGGAGAGCGTGCCGCCAAAAAAGGAAGGAGCGCAGTTTCCCCAGGCGCCAAAGGGATATACGAAGACAGCGCCTCCTCCGTCGGGCATTTCAAGCGTTTCAGCGCCCATGAGACCGAGTAGCGAGGGATTCAACGTAACCCAGAGGCCGGTAAATCCTCCTCAAGCGCAGCGTATGAGCACGCCTTCATCAACGTCCCAAATGCCCCAGCGTACGCCTCCTGCTCAAGCGCCTGCAACAGCACAGCCCTTTCAGCAAAAAAAAGAGCCTGTTGATATTTTTTCAAATACTGACACGACAACGCCAAAGGTCCGTATGCCTGTTGGACCAGCAAACCCCGAAAGGCCGGGACTTCCCCATGGGCTTGAGATAAAGTCGTCCGCGCCGGACCTCTCGCAGGACATAACGGACGAAACCGAACGCCGAAAGCCTTTGTTAAAATCAAAAATTTTTATTATAATAGCATTAGTGTTTGTGAGCGGAGGCCTAGTCGCGGCAGGGTATTTTGCGTATCAGCAGATTTCAACAAGAACCGCAGATTCAGAGAATGTAAATGCCGATATAGTGAACAGCGATAATCCTTCGGCAAATACCCAAGTGAATACCCAGCCGATACAAACTCCAACGCCTGAAAATACCGTTACGCAGACCCCAACTCCGACACCCAGTGTTGACGAAAATATTGATACAGACCTTGATGGCGTTACAGATAGGGAAGAAAAACTCTACGGTACCAATATCTCAAGCCCCGATACCGATTCTGACGGGTTGACTGACAGAGACGAGACAAAAACGTATCTGACCGATCCCCTTAACCCCGATACCGATGGAGATGGATACAAAGACGGCGACGAGGTGAATAACAGGTACAATCCCAAGGGCGCAGGCAAGCTTTTCGAAAACGCCCAGTAGGAAAAAAATTTCGTACGTGAATTGAACTTGAGGTTATTTGGATATTAGAAATTAGTAATTAGAAATTCTAAACATTATGTTTTTCAAGAAAAATAAAAATACGCAGACGGCTGTTTCCCCACAGGTGCCACAGGAGGAAGTAAATAAGATCCGCGTTATGCCTCCAAAGTTTGTTGTTGAAGAAAAGAAAAATGGGCATGGATTTCTTATCCTTATAGTTCTTCTGATTATTCTTGCCACGCTTGTTGCGGGGGCGGCATTTTTAGTCCTTCAAAATAAGCAAAAGGAAGCAGACCAGCAAAATATTGATATTTCCGGCAATACAAATGAGAATTCCAATACAAACGTAAATACTGACGTAGAAGGAATAAATATTAATTCCGCAAATACTAATGTAAATGTCATTATTAGCACTGAACCAACCCCCACGCCATCACCTGATACAAATACTACGGTTGAGACGAATGTTAATGTTGAAAATACCCCACCTCCTTCGGAATTTACCGTTGACACCTCCGACATTGACATAGACAAGCTGACAGGGGAAGAAGAAAAACTTTTTTCAACAAATGCGAATAATTCCGATACTGATTCAGACGGCTATTCCGATTATAACGAAATACTTTCCGGCTACGATCCTCGCCAGACAGGAAAAACGCTTCTTGAATCAGGGCTTGTGCAGGAATATATTTTGGAAGAAAACGCCAAGATTATCCATCCGAGCAAGTGGTTTGTTAAAACCGCCGGACAGCTTGTTATTTTTGACACAAAGAGAGGCGATTCTATAAGTATTGCTTTTTCGCAGAATACAGACAAGCTAGAACCGCAGGATTGGATATTAAAAAACGATACGGGAGTCCAGCAAAGCCAGATAGTCCAGGCAAATCTTATAAATAAGGCAAACGCATATAGAACAAATGATAACTTAAAATATTTTGTTTTTTCAAGTGATTTTTCCAGAGTCTATATTTTTACTTATAGGCCGAGCATTATTTCAAGCATTCCTTTCTTGTCAATATTTGAGATGATGGTGCAAAGCATTAGATTATAGGTTTTATTTTAAGTCGCCATGTTGGACTATCTGAGTATTGATGGCTATGGTATTCTGTCATTCTGATCCGCCAGCTGGCGGAGAAGAATCTGGTATTATTAAGATTTACGCCCATCAGTCATTTCCCCTCCTTCCCTCGCCGGCCCGCTTCGTCGAAGCCTTAGCGAGGCGAGCAGGCGGGCTTATGAGGAGTGGCTAGAGGAGGTCATAGTAACGCGTTATGATAGCTAGCTCTTCTCAGACCCCCTCCATCTCCCCCTCATGAGGGGGAGGGTAAAGTGTGTAAGTCCTATTCATAAAAACGTAATGAAGAATTTTTTTTTCAAAAATTTTGTCAAAGCCCCCTTCGCAAGGGATTTTTTTAAAAAAATTGTTGAAGCATTTTACGCAACGACAAAAATTTCTTCAAAAAAAAGTGTGTTACTCGCGCTTATCTCTGATATTGAAATGAAAAAACTCAACCGCAGGTATCGCGCAAAATTCAGCACAACCGATGTTTTAAGTTTTCGAGCAGTTGAGAGCGAGATGCCTTTCCCTAGAGAAGATGAGAGCTTGGGAGAAGTCCTCATATCCTACAGCCAGGCACAAAAGCAGGCGAAAGAGCGCGGGCACAGCGTGGCGCGAGAGCTCACCATACTTGTTGTGCACGGACTCGCTCATCTCGCAGGATATACGCATGACACAGACAGAGAAGCGAAGAAGATGGAAAGGCTGGAAAAAAAAGTATTAGAAAAGCTATAAGCTATAAGCCATAAGACGTAGGAAATAATTACGGCCTATTTCTAATTATTACAACTTACGTCTTAAAGCTTAGTGCTTACAGCTACTAACCATGTTTAACATAAAAAAATTATTCCGCAGCTTTCAGCATGCTTTTAGAGGGCTTGTCCTTATTTATAGGGAAGAGCAAAATTTTAGAATTCACGTGGCGTTCTCTCTTGTCGTGCTTTTTTTGGCTTTTCTTTTTCGCGTAGAGGCATTGCAGATAATAATATTACTTATTCCAATTTCAATATTACTTATTTTGGAAATTATTAACACTGTTTTTGAAAGGCTTGTTGACATCGCAAAGCCGCGGGTGCATCATTATATCGCTTTTATTAAAGATGTTATGGCGGGTGCGGTTTTTATTGCCGCTTTAATTTGTGCATTGACGACAATAATTATCCTATTCCCCTCTGCGCTGTTTTTTATAAAATATTGATGCATGGCACTGAACACATTTTGTATACATTATATGTTGAAAACTTGCCAAAAAAATGTTTGCGCCCATTATATGATTATGGTACAATATATGAATAATTCATATTGATTTATGCCAACAACACCGGATATTATCGCGGGATTAGATATAGGTTCAAGCGCTATTCGGCTTGCCTTGGGCCAGAGAATGGATGGCCACGAGAGAAGCTTTCATATTATTGGCGTTGCCGAGTCTCCCGCGCACGGCATTTCTCGTGGAATTATTACCAGCATGGAAGATGCCGTTTCATCCATCACCGCCTGCCTTGATAAAGCGGAGAGAATTGTCGGAGTCCCGATACAGAAGGTATGGGTTGGGATTTCCGGAAGCCATATAATTTCTCAAGAAAGCAAAGGAGTCATAGCCGTAGCAAAACCCAATGGCGAGATAACCGAAAGCGATATCGAGCGCGCTATTGAGGCCGCTCGAACTGTTGCAACCCCGCCAAACTATGAAATTTTGCATGTTATTCCCAAGAGTTTTACCGTAGACGGCCAGAGCGGAATACGAGATCCAAGAGGAA
>Ga0209541_10007028_pt1 | contig 18998 bp, 20 predicted proteins | sample RifCSPlowO2_01_FD_184027 | JGI IMG/M metagenome (GOLD analysis project Ga0209541, IMG submission 184027) | Groundwater microbial communities from Rifle, Colorado - Rifle CSP2_plank lowO2_0.1 (SPAdes) (version 2) | ecosystem: Environmental > Aquatic > Deep subsurface > Groundwater | place... | reverse complement strand
TTCATCCATATTTTTTACTTATTTCATAAATATTTATACTGTTATTATAAAATATTTATTTTATTAATTCAAGAAAAAAGAACCACTGTGTTAGCAATGGTTCTGATAAAATCAAAATATTTTTATTGCCACCTCCAACAAGCACTGATATATGGCCTTTCTTCAAATTCAGCGTCTACAGTCATGCCTGTCAGCCATTTGATAACACGAACATCGGATGTAGTAATGTTATCAAATACTTTTATCAGGTGACCTCTGATTCTGGAGCAATCATCGGTTGGAAATTCGCAAATCCCTTTCTTTTTAAGGATACAAACATGGTTTTCCTTAAACACCACTTCATACCTGAAAGGAATTAGTCCGTCGGGAATAGCAATATCGCCTAAATTATCACGGAAATGAAAACATTTCTCTTTCATGGGACAATTGTCGCATCCTACCTCATTAGGCCTGAAATAGTGGGCATTGTAGTCCCTCTCAAGATTATGGACAAACGACATTAGACAAGATGTCTTGCGAAAAACAGACACCTGACGAGCAACTGCTCTGTCCTGCAATCTTTCCTCGATATAATCAGCGATTATCTTTTTGTGGCCGAAGCGATAGCCAGGATAAGGTTGAAAATCCAAACCTTGCTCTTGCCACTGTTTGACTATGGCCGGCTTACCCTGCAGACCAGAATAACCAACGGCAAGTCCATGATCAGCCGCCGCTTTCATCACAAAATCAATCGTTTCTACGCCGTCATTTATCCCGCAAACAATCGGACGAAACTCAATAGAGTATTTATATTGCGGAAATCTTTGAGCTTTGCGCAGATTAGCAAGGAAAGACTTTGTTGAACCGCCATCCAAGTCATGATCTATCCCAAAAGTGGAAAACGCAAAATGAAGATCCAAACTGAAATCCTCTTTAGGGAACCTGGCAAAGTCCCCCTTAGTAATGACTATAACCGGCCCAATATGCCTATCTAATTCAAGTTCTCTCAAGATGCCGAGCGTATGTTGCACTTGTAACATCGGATCTCCATAAAATAGATTGACTGCTACGGGAAGTTTACGAAAGGCTGGATTTAATTTTCCAGGCACGACCGAAAAATTAAAATCCTTTGTTGAGTCGTCCAATAACCTACAGTATATACAGGCAAGACACTTCCTTAAGGCTCGCCCAAGACAACAAAAGGATTTCATGAAAAATAATTCAGCTATGAATCTGGAATCATTAAAAGAACACTTCATGATAGTTTCTCCTTATCACCAGTAGATTTTGACTCAAAAGTCAGAAGAAAGTTCAATATTAAAGAACCGCTTCATCTTGTCACCCCCCCCCATCCATTATATCAAATAACATTAACAAACAAAAACGCCCCAAAATGGCGCGCTATGTTTACCCGCCTAAGTTTTTGCGAAACAAAAATTTGGGCTGGGTTGATTCACTTTGAATTGTACTTTAATATTAGTCTTTCTTCTAAATTCTGTCAACAATAATAATCTTATCTCGACTTATCTGGACTTATTTCTTATCTTGACTTATTTTCATCGGCAAAGAAAAACAAAATTTGGAACCTTTGTTTTCGCCTTCGGACTCGGCCCAGATTTTACCCCCGTGCCGATCCATTAAAAGCTTGGCCACATAAAGCCCCAGACCCAGACCCTCGGTGTGCATCCGAAAGCTGTCTTTGCCGCGGGAAAATTTCTTAAACAGCGCTCCTTGGATTTCCGGGGCTAAACCTTTACCCGTGTCTTTGACGCAAAAAGTCACCATATTTTTTGGTTCCGCCGCGAGATAAACATTAATCTCGCCTTTCTCCGTGTATTTAATCGCGTTATCCACAAAATTCATCATCACCTCATAAATTTTATCGGCATCAGCCGTCACGGTTGGCAGCGGTTTTGCCGCCGCGTGATAAAACAATTTTAAGTCTTTGTCTTTGGCAATTTTTTTCAAATTTTCGGTCACGGTTTGGGCTAATTGATCCAAATGAACTTCAGAAAAATTGTATTCCTGCTTGCCGCTTTCAATCCTGGAAATATTTAACAAATCTTCCACCAGGCGAATCAGCCGCTCGTTTGACAGATAAACTTTATTTAAGTGCTCTTGAATCGGCGCGGGCACCGAGCCAAAACTGCCCTCCTGAATCATGGAAATAAAACCCTTAATCACGGTTAAGGGCGTGCGCAATTGGTGCGAAGCAATGGAAATAAATTCGGATTTGGCTTCGTCTAACTGCCGCAGTTCAGCATTGGCTTTGCGCAATTGCGCGGTTTTGCGCGTGACCTCGTCTTCCAATTTGATGTTAAAATCTTTTAATTCATCATAAAGCCGGGCGTTTTCAATGGCAATCCCCGCTTGACCGGCAATGATTTTTAAAACATTCAAGTCCGCGTTGTTGTAGGGATCCCCGGATTTTTTATTGCCCAAAGTAATCACCCCGATTAATTGCTCCTGAACATAAAGCGGGGTCACTAAAGCAATGTCCGCTTCATACAGTGCCTGCAAAAGCGCGGGGCTGGCCGGCTGGTATTCGCCGTTTTCAAACCTAGTCTTCATTTCATCAATCACCATTATCCCCGGAGTTTGCTTTACTTCTTGATATAAAATTTTGACGACATCGGGAAAGCTGGACAAGCCTTCGGCCACGCCGGGCTTAAATCCGACTTGATGGGCGATGGTTAATTGATTTTTTTTATCTAAAAGAGCCACGCCGAATTTTTCAAAATGAAACGCATCGCTTAACGTGCCCGCGATGGAGGCCAAAAGATTTTTCAAATCCAAAATGGAAGAAGTGACTTCATTAATTTCAGCCAGCAACACATCCGGATCATAGGATTTTTTGTATAAAAACCGATTCGTCACTCTTTCAGTCAAATTCTTAACGGGTTGATAAGTCAAGGTGACTAAAATCGCCACGATCAAACCAACTAAAATATCAGAGCGGAAACCCAGGATTGCTTCTAAGCGTGAGCCAAACAATACTGATAAGGCCGCAAACACGCCGGTTATTAAAAGAATGATAAAGCCAAAACTAATTGTGCGTAGAATTACTAAACGGATATCTAAGAAACGATACCTTGCAATTGCATAACCAATTATAACTGTACTCACGGCTATAGTAGAATTAAAAAAAGGATATATATCAATTTTATACACGGGTAAAAAACTAAAACTACCTCCAGCAAAGCCAACTATTAAGCCCACAATAATATATCTTATTCTTTTTAGGTTCAAGCCAACAGCCTTCTGAGATGCCATTTGTAATAAAAAAATATTATAAAGTATCACAATGAAGAAAAAAACAACGAATGGCGTATATAATAAAGCTGGTGGAGAAATGTAATAAAATTGACTAAAAACAAATCGAGTTTCATTTATAAATAAACCATTAAAAAAATTAGATACTAAAAATAAAATACCTATTATATAAACTAAAATTTTCTGAAATTTATAAAATTTATTTCTTAATTTTAGAAAATTAAGTATGAAATGATTTAAGAATACAGGGATAAAAATAACACCAATATAAGCTATGTGCCACAATAAAATAGCCTTATTCTTATCCAAACTTATTGATATAAAAAATCCTCCTAACCCCCACAAAAAAACTGATGTTGCAAATAGACCCCACAAATTAGTAATTCCACTTTTTCTAAAAAACATTACTGTGGCCATTAAACCAGTAACTATAGCAATTATTAGACTAGATACCCCAAAGAAGTTCATAGATTATATTTATATGAGTTTAAAATGATCTTCCTCCTTTCAGCTTCTTCTTTGCTAAGTTGAACTTTCTCGACAATTAATTCTGCAACTGACATTACGGGCAATGAAAGCCACCAACGTTTAGATTCTTGAAAGAAATATTTTTTTCTAAAGCCCCAAAAATTTTCTTTATCATCTCTATATGTTATCAAAGAAATTAGATAAAAAAGTGGTGTTGGATCTCGCCACCCCCAAAGTCTCTTTAATACGAGAGGGATTGTACCTTCTTTATAAATCAAAGATTCAAAAACTGGCATTCTTAACCACTTAAAAAATAAAAAAGGAATTTCACCTGGTAGATTCGCAACTGGATTATGCATATCAATTAGAAAAAAATATCCTCCCGGCTTTAATATCTTCAGTACGCCATCTAATACCTTAAGCGGGTCTTTAATTCCTCCAATACCAAACATTTGAATTATCGCATCAAAAACATTATAATCGAAAGTTTCTAAATCATTTTTAACTTCATAAGTACTATTGTGTAAATTCATTGCATCACCCATACAATACTCTATTTTTATATTACCAATCTCCGATGCTGTAGTTTTTTTAGCAATTGAAAGCATATTTACATTATAATCAAGAGCTATTATTTTTGCTTTTTTATAAAATTCATTTAAAATAGAAGCTACCTCCTGAGTGGTTAAACCAGTTCCGGTACAAAGATCTAGTATTTTTAATTCATCTTTATTGTCCATGGTACTTAAAAACCATCCACAAGATCTTCTCCAAACTAAATCCATGCCCCGTGTTGTAATATGATGTTTCAAATTGTAAGAAAATGCTTCACGACTATACACTTTATCAACTTCTTCAAGATTAAGTTCTCCTACTCTGCCAAGTCTTGGTCTAAGAATTACCCAAACGAAAAATTGAAGCATTATCCTTATAACAGTAATAAATATCCTTTTAGTTAAGCCGTATTCTATAACATTGGTTTCTAAAATATAACGTGGGAAATGTTTCCTAAGATCTATTTTTGTTATATTATTGTCTTTCAAAAATTTATAATCAAAGTTTAATATAGGTATGTTGGTGTAGAATTTTTTAATCATATATAATATTATAAAATCAAAATGATTTATCTCTAAAATCAACCTTTATTGCATAACTAATCAATCTAGAGAGATACTCTTCTTCTACAGCTGGCGAGGCTCGATATTTATAATTTAGAACTTTTTTCAAATTATATGCCCCAAAAATAGACTCATGAATAATATAGGGAGAATAAATATTAAAAATTCTATTTAAAATGTCAAATTCTTTAGGCAATTTTGTTGTTTTTACATTATCACCTAAATTGACTCCTTTAATACCAAGTTTTTTTAGGGCATATTCAAATACGAATTTTACTTTGGGAGGACTATCATTAACCAAATGGAATACTTGACCAGTTGCTGGATATTCAATGAGGTTTACAATATTATTAGCTACCCAATCAAGAGGTACTAAATTCAACGTAGAAGTACTTGAACAATTAATATTTATAGGAAAAAATAATTTATCGTCTTCGTCGATTCTGCAAATATTTTCTATCATTTTTTTTTGGATACTATTTAATGATTCTATTTTTTGTTTTAAACGCCAAAAAACTTTTAAAAAGCCATAAAAACCATCAAAAGAAGAGATTTGACCATTATAAAAATTCCCAACTAATATAGAGGGCCGATAAATTGTAAATGATTTATTGAATTCTTTTCTAACCAATGCTTCAGCTTCTTTTTTTGTTCTCTCGTACGGATTTCGAAAAATTTGGTTCATCTCAAAATCATTCTCATTAAATATTGTAGCATCTCCCGCTACATAAGCAGTACTTATATAATGGAATGATTTTGCTTTTATTTTTTTTGATAATGAAATAATATTTTTGGTACCATATATATTGATTTTTTCTATTTCATCTGCGAATTCTTGATCAAACTTGATGGACGCCGCAGCATGTATAACAATATCCACATTATTATTTATCAATTGTAAATCATAATTACTAATTCCAGAATCTAATTCAGTTATATCACCACTGATAACTATAACACGATTATCCTTATTCCCAATAATAACACTTAATCTTTCCTGAGCTTCAAAATTTTTTTTTGGTCTAATTAGACAATATAGCTTGTGATTATTTTTGTGTAGCAGTTTCACTAACTCTGAACCAAGGGTACCTGTTGCTCCGGTTAATAATATTTTCATATTCTGTAGATTTAATAACCAATCACGATTTTAATAATTGCTTGAAAACATAATTGAATAAATATACATTAAAACTCCGAAGGTGAACAAAATACCTATGATCGTAAAATCATATGGTATAAAATAATAAGAACTTAGACTAAAAATAATATTCGCGATAACACCAACCGCTGTTCCGATAATTATCTTTTTTATTTGGACTCGATGTAGTCCAGTACTGTTTAGATATTTATAAATCAAATTTTTAAACGATAAAATTGATAAAATTACAAAATATATATTGAAAAGAGTTAAGCCAATTAAATTTAGCTCTTCATAAAGAAAAGGAAATCTTAATTCTACATTAATAATATAAAAATTAGGAATTAAAAAACTTAAAGTAAATAAAGAAGTTATTATGTAGAGTAAAAAAATTATGTTGCTGTCTTTTTTGAAGGGATATGGATATTTATAAGTAAAGATAGCAAAATAGTGCAAAATCCAAAGACCAAAAATAAAGCTTAGGGTTGCTAAAAAATAAGTAGATAAAAATAGATTTTGAATATAAGTTAAAATTGTTACTAATATCCACAGTCCCAAAAACAACGTGGCCATGCCAAAATTAAAATAAATCGGATTTTTCCAGTCGCGGCGGAATAATAAAATATAGGCGAAAATAAAACTGGCGATGGCTAACGGAATATCTAAAATAAGGATTGTCGTAAAAATTATTTTCAGTATTTCCATAATAAAATCTATGTTAAAAATAATGTCTTTTCTGATATTTATTATACCACAAAACAACAAATTTTAAAAAATAACAAATAAAGAAGACTGCCCTTGACAAAATTATTTAAAGTGATAAGATAAGACTATAAATTAAATAAATCAACCGGCAATTTTGGCGGCATTAACATAGCGCATAAAAAGCGCTTTTATTTTTATAAAATTATTAAATATTGTGAATAGCATAAATCTGATTAAAAATTTAATTGAACAAAAAAATAAAGATGAGTTAAATCATTATTTAATTAATATTTGGAATCAAGTCTGGTCCGATAAGAGCCAATTTAATTATGCCAACTTGCGATTATTTAAAGCCATAGATAAATTAAAAAATCTTTCAGAAATGGGGATAGATTTCAACAACAAATATGTCTTAGATATCGGATGCGGCAACGGCGCCACCCTTTTATATCTCCAAAAATATTTCAATATCAGAGGTTTAGGCGTTGATATTTCCGACCAGGTTGTAAACGAATTACAATTAAAATTAAAAAATAATAATTTATCTTTCGCGATTAATGATCATCGAGATCTAAGTAGCCTAGACAGCAATCAATTTGACATTATTTTAAGTTTTGGCGTTATTGAACATTTTGCTGAATATGGTTTAGCCCTATCTGAAGCCAGAAGGGTTTTAAAGCCGGGGGGTAAATTAGTATTAATTCAGCCGCACCTGTTTTCATTTGGGGTCATCCAAAAATATTGTCTTAAATTTAAAAACAAATGGAAATTTGGCAAACAAAAAGATCTTTCTTGTTTTTATTATTGCCAGTTTTTACGTAAGCTGGGGTATAAAAACATTAAATTCAAAACCATGCCACCTTATCCGGATATGAAAATTACCAGAATCTTTGATTTAACGATTAGAAAAGTAATCCCATTTTGGGGTCATTATTTATATTTGATTGGAGAAAAATAAATTATGAAATTAAATGAGATTCAAAAATTTTGTAGACAATTATTGGCCAAGGTTTCTTATCCTAGAATCGGTACCATTATTGGCCTGCAGGAGGAGCTTGGCAAATTAGCTGAAGAAGTAATGAATATTGAAATTTATGGCAAGCCATTTGACAAAAATAAACTTGAAAAAAAATGTTCGGAAGTCTTTTTTAGCTTTATTGATTTATGTAATTCTTATGATGTTGAGCTTGACCAAATAAGCATAGACAGAGTTAACGAGATAAAGAAAAAAATTAATCAGTGGGAAATAGAACACGGCAGCATCCTGCAAGACAAAAGAAAGAAATTAGATTAATATGAATAATAGAATATATAAAAATGCATTTAATCTCTTTCTAAAAAGGACGAATGAAAAAGAGGTAATTATAAAATTTATTGAAAAAAATGTTAATTTAGACAAAACCGTCAATTTTCTTGATATTGGCGGTGGTGACGGATCTTTGGCGACAATAATCGCCAAAAAAGTGAATAATATATTAGTTATTGAACCAAATAAATATTTTCAAAAACACCTTAAAGGCAAGGGATTAAAGACAATTAATAATAAGTGGGAAAATATTAATTTAGATAAAAAATTTGATTTCATTTTGGCCGCTTATGTTGTAACTTACTTTTCACCCCAAAAAAGAGAGCAACTGATAAACAAAATGTATAATTATTTAAATCCCGAAGGCAAAATTTTAATTCTCTCCATTGACTCAAATAAAGGTTCTTGGCGGTCAATTCACACTTATTTTTATAAACTAATTGGATTAAATCACAATTCTTCCGATGATAAACTAAAAATAATTATCAATAAATATCCAAACTTATCTAAACAATTAAAAACTAAAATTATAGCCAAGGACGTCGATGAAATGTTAAATATTCTAACTTTTGATTTTGGGAGATATGCCAAAGATTTTATAAAATTTAAACCAAATCTCAAAAAATACTTAGAAAAATATAAAAATAAAAATGGTGAAGTGATGTTAGAAATGGTGCATAATGCTTATCTTATAAGTAAATAATCCCAGTAAAAATATGAAAGATAAATTAATAGAACTGGAACTCCGGGCCGAAGTATCTTTAAGGAGATATAAAAATTTAATTAACCAACTGGCGGTTTTAGGAAAACTTCATTCTCAAGCTAAACGTTTATCAGTTATGTATTTTGGCAAAATCAATGGCAAACAAATTGACTTGAGGGTGCGAGTCACTAATGGTAATTGTGAAGTTGTCGTAAAATCAGGTCCCTTTGGCTCACCGGAGCGAATTGAAATAAGCCAAAAGATCAAACCTGAACAATTTTTAGGGATGGTTAAAATTTTTGAGCAATTTGAATTCACCACTAAGGTTGGGGAAAGAAAAATCTTAAACTATTCCTTGCCAAACCACATCACTGCCTCCTTAGTTTTTACCGGTTTAATTTCTTATATTGAGCTTGAATGTTTGTCTAATTTCAGTGAACTAAAAAACAATAAGCATAATTTAATGAAACTCGCAAGGCAATTGGACATCAAAATTTTAAACGCAAAAGAATTTAATTTGCTTTGCCAGCGCTTATCAGATAGTGTTGACTGGGCATTTGAAGGAACGGCCGCTCACTATAAAAAACTATCAACCATTTTTAACCAATATCTAAAATTAAAAAATAATTCAGGCAGTTAAAAAACGGATAGGGGTAAGCCTATCCGTTGACTGGCTGCCTTAGGATAATAGACTCTATTTTTCTAAAAGTCTCATCCCAGGTTTTAGGAGAAAAGCTGACATCCACCTTTTCGCAGGCAAGTCGGCTTATCTCCGAGAGGTAAAGGTGAAGAATATCACCCCTCTTTTTAATTTCGGCGGCTGATTGAGTATTACGACTTAATAGTCTCTGCTCCAGCCAAACCGGATCATCGGGCAAAAGAGCAATCACGACGGCATTAGGGATAATAGCCTTTACTTTTTGGCAGCCAGTCGGCGTCAAATCCAAAATTACGCCTGAATGGCTAAGATCATTGGCCAATGTAGCTAGACTATCCAGTAAAGTGCCATAATAATAATCGGAGTACTTATCCCATTCAATAAACTGTCTTGAGTTTACTAATGCCCAAAAAATGTCTTCGCTAACATAGCGGTAATATTTGTCATCATCAATCCTTGGCTTTCTCGTTGTCACAACTTCCGGCAAAACAAAATTATGCTTTTCCACTAATCTTTTAGCAAAAGAAGTTTTGCCGACCCCTGAAGGCCCGACCAGACAGACGATTTTATTTTTCGTCTTCATTTTTAACTCCTAAGGCAATTTCAAGTATTTTTATTTTAACTTGTTTGCCCGCAATTTGGCCTTCAGTGCAGTCTCCTTTGTGTTTACCTATAAGTAAGGAGGCTAAAGGAGTATTGTAAGCCAATAACCGAGAATCAGGGTCAGATTCCCCGTAACCGGCGATTTCCCAAACTGCCTGTTTGCCATTTCTTAAAATAGTTACTTGCGTACCAATCACTACCTGATCAGTATTCTTTGGCGAAGCAATAATTACTGCCCGATTCAAAATATTATGGGCTTCGGACAACCGATGATCAATGCCTCTTATTTCAATGACCAGCATTTCATAAGAAGCGTTATCATGATATTGATTGCCACCAACCTCCGCCGCATGAGCGGTTTGAGCTTGTAAATCATTTAATTTTTTTGTTAGCTCATCAATTTTCCTTTTCAATTTATTATAGCCTCTTTTAGTGAAAAGAAGTTTATTCTCCATCAGCTTACCCTTTCTCTTATCCCAGGTGTTCTAATGCTCAACTTTTCTGAAAACTTTTATTATCTTGAAGTTGTTAAAGTGCAAAAAACAAAAAACACAGCTAAAACTCGCGCTGTGTTGATTCACTTTAATTGTGCTTTTATCTTAGCAAAACACTAAAAATTTGTCAAATGCAAATTTTACCTAAATCTTCTTTATCTGTGGTACTCATCCGTAAATATCATGATCGCCCGCTGAATGAAAATAAACTGTTTGTTTATCTTTGCTAAATTCAAAAATTATCCTGTATTTATGGCCGATGGAAAAAGATAAAAATCCGCGCAATCTGCCTTTAAGCTTATGGGTTTTTAATCTGGCGTCAAAAGGATTTTTGCGAAAAATGCTTTCTTGTTTTTCGGCGATATCTTTAATAGTTATGGGCAATTTTTTATATTCCCGGGCGAATTTTGAACTATAAATTATTTCTTACCAAACGTCTCTTTATTTATAAAATCGCACATCTGTTGCAAATTTCCTCCGGAAATATGAATGATGCCTAGATTATTTACCAAATAATTAATGAGTTTGACTCGTTGTTGGTGGAACTTTAATTGATCCAACGACGGAATATAGCCGATGCTATTACCGCCAATGCCACCCAAAAATGGTATTACGGATGATCCGCGTATATAACGTGAAAAATTCTCATACAGGCTAACTTTGATCCAGCCACCAGACATTTTACCTTCAAAAAAATTTTCCTCTTTGTTTGCGTGCAGGTGGCAAAAAAACACCTTACTTATTATCATTTTTTTATTCTCTACAAATACATTAATCTCCTTCGGTAAGATAAAACTTTTCGTTGTCCAAGAATCCTTGATTTTTCCCGAAAAAAATCTAAGTAGGTCTGGATGATGCATTTTAGCAGCCGTATGGCGAAGACCAAAAATTTTAGTCCCGTCATTAATAAAAATTTGGTTGCGCTTTTTGTCAAAACCCAATAGAGCCAAATCATTGGCAATTATTTTGTAGCCGTATCTTCGACAAAGCGCCAGTAAAATTGAAGTTTTGCCGGCCCCGCGTTCTCCCAGCAGCATAATACCTTTCCCGTCCTTAGAACAGGCTGCTAAATGAGCCGTGGTCTCATTATTTTTTTGTCGATCAACTTCCAGCAACGAATAAACTAGATACGCAATAGTTTGTCCATCGTTAAAATATTCTTGCTCGCCGTAGACTTTAACTGACTGCCTATTTTTAGAGTAGACCAGGTTGCTTCTTTTTGACGGAATGTAAGTAATAGAATATTTAGTCTTAACTTTATTCGTTGTACACCGCCATCCGGGAATAAACGGAATATACTCTTCGCGCCCTAAAAATAACGGCAAAAAAAAGTTGATGCGGCTAAATATATTAACCGAGAGATGCCCCATTGAAATATTACAAACAAATGGCGTCTTCATAGTATTATTTTGTGTCTAGTGAAGCAACATACCCATTGCCGCCGCCGGGAACCGGTAAGTAAGGTTTTTCTAAAATCAGCTCCTCTACAAGACTTCTTCCCAGTACCTCGGCCAGCATCGAAGCGGCTTTCTTTTTATTCATTATCCTTCTACTAGTCTGAATAATGACGTGGCGCGGCAGCTTGAGATCATCACCGTTTCTCGATGATATAAAAACATTACATTCACATTGGAATTCTTCAGCAATAGATTTTGACAACAAATCAGCAACATAATTATAGACTTTGCCTACATAATATGAAGGATTTTTACCGTGAATGCCTTCCATGCTATACGGCCGGGAATTAGAAATCACTCCCCGAGATCGATTACCGCGTCCGACAACGCCTTCTTCGCCGGAATCCAAGGCCGACCCGGATATGACGAAATAAAACCCCCTACCTTCGGAAGGATTTTTTATCATCTCGTCCTGAGTGTTGACAGCCAGATTAACGTTATATTTTCCTTTGACAAAGGATTCGGCTAAATTTTGCAAATCATTGTATATTTTCTTTTTCCGATCAAAATATGTTTCGGGATCCGGAATCTGCGCAGAAAAAAACGGAATGCACATTGTAATATCAATATCTTTCTTTTTTCTGATAGACATGACTTTGATATCCTGGCCGATAAACGGGATGCGGGGATCGCCATTATCTTGGTAAAAATAGCGTTCCATTAGTAGGGTTAGTTGTTCGGTGGTGGATAACGGCCAATATCCTACAGCCGTGGAAGTATCATTAGCATAGGGCTTACTGGCGTCCGGAACGTCAGCGAGTGTTCGCGGATGAAACCAGTATGGATTCTTCGATGAAGTAGAGGTATAAAAAATAAGGTTCAGCCATCGCTCCACGTCTAAGTATGGAACAACTTTTTTTAAATAATCTTGTGTTGCTTTTGTGGCTATAGTTTTGTAGTCAATTTTTTGATCGCCAAAATTCTCGGTAATTCGCCCGTTGATTATTAAATTCCATGGCCGCAGCATTTTACCTCGGCTAAAGCCAAATTCGCCGCTGCCGCCGATAAACATAATTTTATCGAGAGTTTGATGGAGAACGGCTCCAAAATTGTCATAACAGTATTTAGAAAAAGCAATTGAAATCGCTTCAGCAGCTCCGTCGGCAAGAGTATCTGGATGCCCCATTCCTTTGCGCTCAACTAGTTCGAAAGATTTCTTTTCGATGGGTATTAAAGTAGGATCAAATAATAAATTACTCATAGGATTAATTAGACTTAATTAATTTTTTTCGGAGTCTGAACGCTTCATTACATATAACATTTTCCGCCTCTTTTGTTGTCATATTTTCAATCTCCAGCCAACAAGATGCCGCCCGCCATCGATAAATCGGAATCAATATACGTGAAAGAGTTGATAAATTTTTAGGATCAAAGCTCTTTTGGTAACATTTTTTTAACACCGTCGCTAAAACATCGGCCCACAGATCTCCAGCCAAGTTAGACTGGCCGCCTCTTATCACCCGTGACACTTTTTTGGTCAGTCCATGTCCAAGATACTGATCATAATACCCTGATTTTTGATATCTTAAGAAACGAGCCTGAAGTTGTTTAAGCAGCTTACTGATTACTTGCTTGTGCGGAAAGTACTTAAACTCATCAATGCCGGACGATCTATTACTTAACGCAATTTTCCCCAGGGTGATTTTTTTATTGCGATGTTGCATACTAACAAAGACACCAGATTCAAAAACCTGTCTAAATGTTAGCTCCATGTGGTAAAAACTTGGCGCGTGTATTTTTTGTCCCAAATAGACCTCTTTGATATTAAATCCCCCGACGATAGCGTTGCATGAAATAAATATATCAATCCCATACTGAAAAGTCTTTTTCTGTTTCGGCTGCCTTAAAAGATATTTGCAAAATCTTTTACTATAGCCAAATTCCCCTCCCAACGGCTGACGCAATCCGACAGGATAAACGCTATGTAATAATGGATAAGCGAAGTGGTTAGTAATATTTGACTCAAAACGATTTCTCGTATAAACGGGAATCGTGTAATCAAAGCCAGCTTCTAAGGGATGAATGAGTCCGTAGACCCAGTCTGATTTTATTGATTTAAGATCTGCGTCAATTGTAGCGCAATATGGGATGTCATTTTTAACGCAGTATTTAAAAAAATGTAGCATCGCCCTGCCTTTACCAGGAGGGGTTGTCATCGACTCCTTTCGGGTTGCAGTCTTTGTTGATAAAAAAATTTTTCTGGTTCCGTCAATGCTATTGCTGTCTAAATTGAAAATAATGCACTCTTTCGGATTAAAGCATTTCTTAATTCCCGCATCTACCTGTTGCAGAACGAACCGAATATAATCAGCTTCATTGTAAGAAGGAATTCCGATTGCTATTTTAATCCCCATATTTATTTATTAAAGTTATATCCACCGGATTATGGACAATGTAATCAAACTTCATGTTTCTAATTTTTAATGGATCGATGTAGCTAAAGTTAACCCTCCTACACAAATCAGCATCGATATTTTCCGAAGAAATAAATACTTTAATTCGCTCTAGGCATTTACCAACCCTCATCATATGGCTGGCGACTACCACGTCGTTTAATTTACCCTCGGCGATTAACTTACGAAGTTTCGCTCTTTTCTGATAACCATATTTCTCGATAATCTTTCCGTGAACCGGGGAAATTTTATCGGGCAGCAATCCGCGTACCACTATAAATCCGCCCTTGCCTATAGCTCCGACGCAATTATACACTGCTTTAGATGCTTGCCAAAAATCGAGGCTTTTGTCGTCAAGGATCGCCAACACGCTATTGCGCGGAACAATTTTTTTGATAAATAATTGACGGCTTTTTTTCGCCGCCGCTTGGTAAACTCTAAAAAAATCTCCCATGTATGCGGCTAAAATTTTTTCTTGCGCCGAGACAAAATTTATTGAAAAAAAATCCGCCTTGACTTCATCCTGCAACATCTTAAATACTCTGTTCAATAAATCTCTCATTGGATTATTTACTTGGGCAACAACCCTGCTTTCACTGATGGAGTTACTTAACCAATGACTATAATCAATGAAATCTTTATTTCCGGTTCCGATACATATCAATTTGGGACCGCCGGAAAAACCCATTACTTTGTGCGGCAAACTGTTACTAATTCCGATCACAATATCAGCGTCGGCAATTGCGCTATTTACTTTAAAAATGACGTTACAGACCTTACCAACAGCGACTAATTGCTTATCGTCGAGTGCATCATGATTAATCAGCTGAATATACTGGGTCTGCCGACGAGAGATCCCTAGTTTCTCTATCATTTCTTCCATAGTCATCGACCGATGGGTGCCAAGAGCAAAAAGAACCGCTATGTCATTCGTTTGGGTATGAACGTATTGCAGTAAACGCGGAAAAAATAAATTGATCGGCGTAGATCGGGTTATATCTTCACAAATAAACAAAACCTTTCTATTTTTAATATTCAGAGATTTGATAAAACGCTCCACTTTTTTCATTACGGCATCAGTCGATAGCGGATGAATGTTATTTAATGAAATAATTTTACTTGGCATATAAAAAAGGTCACAGTCGGACAAACCGTGACCGAATTGCTCACTCCCACACCTGATCTTCAGCAGCGGGGCGAAGGAGATCTTGAATCTTGACCTCCTCGGATGGCGTAAAACCTACCCCCCGAACGACGATGACCGGATAGCCTTCATCAGCCTGGCCCATTAGAATTGACGCAGCAGCAGCGATTTCATCGACCAGGGCGATTTCCGGATTGATTTTTCGGCCGCTTAAGTCGATCTTCTGACCGGTCTCAAGGGCGCTGATACCGGCAAGGCCTATGGTCATACCAACAGAACCTTTCCGCCATGGACGACCTAGGCTATCGCTGATGACCACAGCAATGTTAACCTCTAGCAACTTTTTAACCGTTTCTCGTATTCTCCGAGCGCTTAGATTAGGATCTTCCGGCAATAGAATCGCCGTTTCTCCTTCCTGAGAACCGGAATTCGAACGATCAATACCTGCACTCGTACTGACAATACCAAGCCGATCTTCGGTGATAACAGCCCTACCGTTGCAATAAAGGACTTTACTGTGATCAAGAATCAGTTGGCAAAGTCGTGGATCACGGCTAGTTTTTTCTGCTAATTCATTAGCTTCGGCAGTTGGTGTGATACTATTAAGCGGCACAATCATATTCTCTGCTCGAGAAACAATCTTCTGGGCAACAACGAAAACATCACCATCCAAAACCGAAAGGTTTTGACGCTTAATACAATCAACTATTACGGCACCAAGATCATCACCCGCCTTAACGAAAGGGATGTTCTCAACAACTTGTAATGATAGAAATTTCGGCTTTTTCATCTTAATTGGGCTCCTTTAAAGATTTAAAGATCGTTTAAATTTAATCAAACTAGTTAGCATATATATAAACTATAACATAAATTTTTATTAATGTCAAACTAAAAAATAAAAGCGCCTTTGGGCGCTATGTTAATTTATTTTATTGTAATTTCATCTTAGCAAAACGCTAAAATTTTGTCAAATCAAAAATTTAGAATCTTATTTTAATCTTAATCTCATCAACATAAATGCCGTAGGTGATAAATAAAGGATAAAGCCAGACAATAAGCTGGCCATAAGGATAACCGCCGGTTAAATCCATCACGAAATTGGAAACACCGCCGAGAAAACCAAAAAGCGAAGCCAAAAGGATATAAAAAATCTGACGGCGCCTGAGGCCGTCGCTTCGCCGATAAACCGAAAATAAAAGATAAATGCTAAAACCGGCGAAAAACAAAAAGTAAGCCAAAAATAGTTTGAAGCCAAAATTAGTCACGTCTTCATAATAGCCAAAATTTTCTAAATACTTTGCCCCCTTGATTACAAAATCAGTTAGGGTGTTTAAAATCAAAAAAATAAAAGCCAACGCGTAGCCGGCATAGATCAGATAGTTAAATTTTTTGTTTAAAAATAAAAACGCGCTGACAAAATGAAAGTATAGAATTGGAATTAAGGCCGCGCCGAAGTAAACTATCCGCAAACTCAAAAAACCATTGGCACTGTCAGTGGCCAAAAGTGTTTTAATATAACCAACGCTCCAAATGGTAACCACCATACTCATTAAAAACCAAAGCTGAACAACTTTAGCTTTGGGATTGCGGACTAAACTAAAAACACCTAAGCCAAAAGACAAAATTACAAGCAAGGCCGTGGTCGTGATTAAAATATTGAATAGCATAAAAACAAGGCGTTTGTTCGCCTTAATTATACCTAAAAAATAGGAATAAGTAAAATAAACCAGGATGAATAAAATTTAATTTAAGCTTAATCTAAACCCACTCTCGCCCCGCTCCAAGACATTAACTAAAAACAGATTATCTAAACTAAATAAGCCGCTAGGCGTTTCCGGGGAAAAATGTTTAAAAATTCACAAACAAAAAAATTCGGGCTTGGGGCGGGGTAGCACAAAATTAAATCTTTTGTGAAAGCTATTATTTTGACTAAATAAATGATAAAATTTAGTTAGATATATATTAAAATTTATAATCAAAATATGTCAAAAGTAAACTGCCTAATCTGCCAACGGATCAAATCAATTAAAAAAGGAAAGAACCCTTATTTTATCAGGGAATTAAAAACTGGCTATGTAGTCTTGGGTGATTACCAATTTTTTAAAGGATATACGCTATTTCTGTGTAAACTGCATAAAACCGAAGTCCACCAGCTCAGTCCGTCTTTTCGCCGGCAGTTTTTATGGGAAATGAGTTTAGTTGCCGAAGCGGTTGATCTGACCTTTAAACCAAATAAAATCAATTATGAACTTTTAGGCAATACTGATAAACATCTCCATTGGCACATCTTTCCCAGATATAAAGATGATCCAATCCCGACAAAACCAGTTTGGCTGATTGATAAAAAAATAAGAGAGAAAAAATCATCAAGACCTTCTAAAAATAAGCTTCTAAAACTTAAAAAAAAAATAAATAGAAAATTAGAAAACATAATTAAAAAGCCTCTGTATAAAAATTAGACAGAGACTAAACTGCTTGAAAATCCGAGGGATTAGCAACATGCTTCCAATCTTCTGAAAACGGAAAGCCAATGATTGAATCACCAGACTGAAACTTCTGAAAAATAAAATCTGGAATGTTTCTTTCTCCTTTATAGTTCATTTCTCTTAACTCCGAGATTAATCGATAAGGAAAATATCGAACTCCGACATCCGCATATAAATTTGCGAAAGCGCCTTTATCTCCTGAATAATCGGTAAAATAGTTATAACTAATTATTCTGTTATCGATTAATCTCACCCGCCAATGAGTTGGCGCTTTTTTTATATTTGGCGACAGCAAAAGGATTAACTGCTGCTGATAAAATCTTGTAAATCGCAAAAATCTTTTGGATACCGAAAAAGGAATCAAACTATCTATCCCACAAACATAATATCCATTAAAAGATTCATCTAAGTAAGGTATTGCCACCATTAAGCGATTTAGTGTTCCCCAAATGTATGGGAAATCCAATATCCTTATATTCCCTGAATCAAGTTGATCGCTATAGTAATTAACACAGATTTGCCAAACATCTTTCCCTCGATAGCCAGTTAAAATATTTATTCTGCCTATCTCTTGAGTTAGCAAATCGTTAATCACGTGAACGATCAATGGTGTGCCGCAAAAACATAACGCTGCTTTCTGTTTCTTTTTGGTCAAAGCACCTAAGCGTCTTCCTCGCCCGCCGGCTAAAATTATCGCCTCCATATTAGTAATCCTTTCAATTTATTTTAAAGAGCTACGGTTATACAAAAAACGCCAAAATGGCGCGCTGTGTTGACCCGCCTAAGTTTTTGCTTGTCAAAAATTTTGGCGGGTTGATTCACTTTAATTATGACTTTATCTTAGCAAAATCCTAAAAATTTGTCAAATTAAAATACTTGTGGCGAATTCAATCTATATTGCCCCACCCCTTGAGTCTTAGGCTTAGCTTGGCTAAAATGAGCCACTATGCTAAAGAATTACTTTTTTTGAAAGGCAGATCATTGAAAGTGGTTTGCGAGCTGGCAAGTCGGTCAGAGCTATTGCCAAATGCCTAGGTCGTGATCACCGAGTGATCCAGAAAGAAGTTAACCGG
>Ga0209541_10007027_pt1 | contig 19000 bp, 21 predicted proteins | sample RifCSPlowO2_01_FD_184027 | JGI IMG/M metagenome (GOLD analysis project Ga0209541, IMG submission 184027) | Groundwater microbial communities from Rifle, Colorado - Rifle CSP2_plank lowO2_0.1 (SPAdes) (version 2) | ecosystem: Environmental > Aquatic > Deep subsurface > Groundwater | place... | reverse complement strand
ACTCAACATTATCGTGCAAAAGATATAACAACCAATCGCTTAAACTTTCTGTGGCGGGAGACAAAATCCGCGTTCAAGGTAAAAGGAAACGCCTAAATATCTATTGGGATGTTGAATCGGTACAAAAGAAATTTGGCGATAAATTGCCCGCCCTGGTATATGTTCTTGCTGATACAAAAGAAATTAAAGGTAGGGAACATTTTTATTTCAACGAAGCTTATTTATTGAGCGGTTTTGATTTTGAATTATTTAAAAAAATGGTTAAGAAAGATCATATCGTAGTTGATTTTCGTATGTATTACCGTCCAGACGGAAGCGTAAGAAACCACGGAACTGGTTTTAGGGTAAAAATCAACAAACTCTATAACTGTTTTAGGAGTAAGGTGCGGCTGATCTAGCTCTTGCGTAAAACAACAATACTTTCCTTATTCATTGTTTCTTCAAGCGCGCCAACAATGTTTGTCGGGGAATTTTTAATCGGCATTCTTTTCCCTGGGATGTTTCGGACAAAAATATCTTCGCAAGTAAAACCTATTTTTTCTGCCAACTCGGCGATAATAAAATCGGTAGGAATACGAACTTGTTTTACCAGCCGGTTGCCAATAACAAGGCAAAAATACTTTTTCGGTTTTAGTATTTCATGCGCTCTTTTTAGGCAATCGTTCAAGCCAATATAAAAACTTAAAACATCTTTGGCGCGGCTCTCGTCTTGTTTTGCGATTTTGTCTAGCGAGTCGTTGAGATAATCTGACGAGAGAATATGGGATAATGTTTTGGTAGCTCTACCGCCAAGCAATTCACTATCAACACCGGAAGCCTTGTTTGGATCGTCAAAAATATCAATCCATTGCGCAGAAAGCCTGGAAAATTGTCCGTACGCGACGGTTGTTCTGCTATCACCGTATGGCGGAGAAGTGATAATACAATCAATAGAATTTTCTTTTATGCCGTTGCTTTTTGATGAATCCCCGAAGATAATCTTTGTCCAAACGCCCCTTTTTGCTTCTTTGTAAAATTCTCCAACTCCCGTAATGTTCGCCTCCGCTTTTTTTCGGAAAATACCAAAAACATCGGGGTCGTGCTTTTCTAATTTTTCTCCTTTAATTCTCACTAATTTGAACTCACCGGTTTTAGTGTTTGAGGCGTAGCGCGCAGTTTCGCTGAAAGCGACCATTAAAAAATTTCGTATCACCTCATCCTCAATTTCTTGTATTGCCTTTTTGAGCTTTGCTAATTTAATTATTGCTTTTTCCTTGAACCAAAAATCAAGATTCTTGAAGTTAGGTTTTTTAATCTCGCCGTCTTTAATTTTTTCTAATCTACTTAACAAAGCAATATATTCTCTCGCCAATTTTTGAGGATTGATAGGTGCAGTTTTTGCTTTGGCAAGAAAAATCGCCAACGGATTTAAGTCAATGCCATAAGCGTTTCTATTCAAAACCTTACTCTCAACGAGGGCTGTGCCGGAACCGCAAAAAATATCGCAAATCGTATCGCCCTCTTTGCTATAAGTTTCTAACAATCTGCGCGCGACTTGCGGGATAAACATCGCGGGGTAAGTGTGTATGCCATGAGTATATGTTTTAGTATTTTCTCCCCGATAATCCCATGAGTAGTCTATTCGGCGGGTGTATTTTTCATTTGATTGCTCTTTGTCAGTTTGCGATTCAAGGTTGCGGATTATTTTCACGACGACGCCGCGAATTTCTACCTCATCACGATAAATAGGAAAGAGGGTAGGATTTGCGGGCTGAAGCCTGAATCTATCTTTTTCTCGGTATAGTTTTTTGAGTGTCGCTTGGTTATCGTCAATAATAGCGACTACTGTTTGCCCATTGTCCGCCATTTCTTGTTTTCGGATAACAACAATGTCGCCGTCAAAAATTCCCTCGTTGATCATACTGTTGCCCTGCACACGCAAGGCGTAATGTTTGCCCTGCTTACTTATTTCGTCTTTGGTAATTGTGATTGTCTCGTCCGGCACCTCAATTGCTTCAATCGGCTGTCCGGCGGCGATTGCGCCTAGGATTGGTATTTCTATCGTTTGTTTTTTATCAATAGTTGAAACAGCGCGTGGCTGATTGAATTGCTTTTTGAGTTGTCCGGCTTCTTGCAGCTTTTTTAAGTAATAATGGGCGGTAGAAACAGAGGCAAGTCGAAATCTATGCTTGATTTCCTCGAGAGATGGGGCGTAGTCATGTTTGGCGCGATATTCTTTCACAAAATCAAAAACTTGCTTTTGCTTTTTCGTTATCACAATGCTATTATAGAAAATAATTAGAAGGTATACAAATGTAAGTTATACACATACAGTAAAATGTGATATTCTTCAATTATGCCCGAAAATAAACGAGAAAGAATTACCAAAAAAATATTGGAGTTGCTGGAAAATAATCCGGGCGGTGTTAGATATTCCGACATCTTCAGAAAGCTTCACGAAATCTTTCCCGAGATGCCAAAAGGCAACATTCACGGTACAATTTACAACTTGAGAACGAATGAGAAAATAATAAAACCGGAGAGAGGATTATTTGTGTTGAAAAAATATGCTGGAGAGATAATGGAACGAAGACCTGATACTGCGGGTGGGGTTCATTTACCAAATGAAACATCGTTTTATCAATCATTCGCTGATTATCTTGAAAAAAATCTAGAGGAATGCACCAAAGCCATACCTTTAGGCGGAAATAGATTTGGCGATAGATGGGGAACACCTGATGTATTCGGAGTGTATAGATTTGCTGAAACCGACATTTTTCGTCCCCCCGTTGAGATTATCAGTGCGGAAATTAAAACTGACACAAACTAACTAATCACTGCTTTTGGTCAAGCGTGCGCTTATAAAATTTTTAGCCACAAAGTTTATTTAACCGTTCCAAGAGAAGCTGACACTGGAAGAATTGGAAGAATTGAATCTTTGTGCGCCCGTTTCGGAATTGGTCTCATTCTGTTTAACAGAAATGACTCTCAAGATCCGGCGTGGGAAATTCGTACTCGCGCAGTAAAAAGTGAACCGGACTATTTTTATGTAAACGAGTATTTGCAAAGATTAGGAGACGAGCGAAGGTTATTATTTTAATCAGCGCCAAGAATCCCGTCCGTCCGAGCGTAAAACTGAAACGCGACTATTTGTTTAAATGGCCGGGTCGCGGATGGTCGGCGGGTTAGTTTTCAACTCCTCGGTGCGGGCGGCCTTGGCGTCAAGCCAGTCGGCCACGGCCTCGAGCCCGGCCTCATCAAGCTGTCGCGGTATCGAATTCTGACTTTGGAGCCGGCGCCAGCTCGCCGCCTCAAGGAAAGTCAGCTCGCGGTAGAGGAGGTAGCCCCCGGCCAGGGCCGCGGCGGCGGCTAAAAGAAAAACAGACGCCAGCCAGCGCCAAGCGCGATCAGGACAAAATTCTGACTTAGTCGCGATTTTAATCCGCGATTTGGCTAATTTAATTTTGAACATAATCATCGCGGAAGCTGTCGAGAACGAGAGAAATATCCCCCGACCAACCGGCCGCGGCGGCGGCGCTTAAATTTATTCGCTCAAAAGTCAAAGGGTAAGGCAAATTTTCCAAACGCGCCAGCCAGCGGTAGAGATTAACGAATGAACCGCCAACTTTCAATGAAAGCGTGAGGGAGGTTTGTCCAATCACCGGCTCGTCGAGCGTCAAATCAACGCCGCTCTCGCGGGCGACTGTTTCCAATTCTTCGATAAACTTAATGAGCGATTCGCGGCTGACAAAAACCGATCTAACCTTGGCCAAGTCTCCGGCGCTTGCCTCGAGCGTCTGACGCCAATTAATCAGGTCGGCCTCGGCTCGGGCGGCGAGATACTGCTCGGCGTAAGCGCTAATAACCGTGTCCGCATCGCGACGGATAAGATAAGCGAGGGCCAGACTCCCGGCCAGAACCAGAACATTCAGCAACCATAAAAATAGCGCGCGACGAGTTTTCATTTTGGCGCTGGTGGAAATTTAACCGTCACCCCGAGTGTGAAGGAGAAATTTTTTTCCTGAATCAAATTTCTGACTGGCGAATCGATCTCGTCGAGCCCAGGATCAGTCCGGAGCGCTTCAAGGTAGACCAAAAATTCCTGCCGGGTCGGACTTTTGCCAGCCAGCTTAACCATCGGCGGCGCGTTCGGCGAGGCGCTATAAGCAATCTTGCTGATGGTTATTGACCCGCGCCGGTCGGTGAGACGACGAATAACCGCAACCGGCAAGAACATCGTCGTTTCCGCCCGCAAATGTTTAGTCAAGATATTCGCTTCTTTAATCGCGGCGGCCTGTTTTTCGATCTCCGCCGCCGCCAAAGTGTCGCTCTTAACCGACGTCAGCGCCTCGACGGCCTCGGCCCGTCGGAGACGAACAAACCAGTAGAGCGAGGCCGCGCTAATGAAAATAATCACGAGCCAGATGAGAAGCAAAAAACCCGTTACCGTGAACAAACGATGCCGGTAGTCGGCGCGCAATTTCTGTTGATCGTTTGGCAGAAGCAAATTAATCATGGTCGGGCAATAAGCCGCGGAGTGCCAAACCCAGGGAGGTGGTGTAACGGAGAGACTGGTTGAGATTGATCGGCGGAATGTGCGTTTCGAGTGAGAAAACATTCGACCAGGGATTGCCGAGCTCCACCGGCCAATCCAAATTCAAATTTAAATAATCAATCAATCCCGGCAGTGTCGCCTGACCGCCGCAAACCACCACCCGTTCAATCGCCCGGTCGAAACGGCTATGATCGCCGCGACGGCTATCCCACCAGGAGAAATGCTTAATGATCTCATCGCGGAGCACCGAGACGATCGGCAGGATTGAGAAAAAGAGTTCTTGATGTTTCTTGATCGTCAGCAAGCCCCGTTCAATCTTCAAGCGTTCGGCTTCGTTATAACTTAAATTGAGATTTTTTTGAATCGACTTGGTCAGATCCTCACCGCCGATGTGCGCGGCCGTAGCGGTGAAGAGGACGATAGCGCCGCTAGCGATAAAAAAACTGGTTCTAGTCTTGCCGAAGTCCACGATCATCGTCAGCCGCTCGTCACCCCGGCGCACGACCGAACGGGCGATGGCTTGAGCTTCGATCTCGGCGGCCAGCGGCGTAAGTCCAGCCGCCGCGAGGGCGGTCGTGTAGCTCGCGATAATATTTTTCGGAAAGGCCGAGAGACTCAAGTTGTAATCGCCGTGGGCATCGTCCGGCGCGGTCAAAATTTCATAATCAAATACGATCTCGTCGGCCGACAACGGGATGTGCTCTTCAAGCTGCAGTTCGAGACTGTCTTTGAGCTCCGCCGGAGCGACATAAGGAAGGGCGAGACGAATCACATAAGCCTCTTCTTCCGGTAATGACATCGCGACATCGGCTAAACCGTGCTCGACCCGAAGGGCCGCCAGCACCGCCACCAATCCGGCCTCGTCTTTGATGATTCCCGCCTCAATCGCCCCGGCTGGAATCGCCTGCTCGCCGTATCTAACAATCTTCAAGCGGTCGCCCGAACGGGCCAGCTCGATGAATTTAATCGACTGATCAGAAATATCTAGACCGACGGTCGGCCGAGCCAAATATTTCGGTGTTGGAAAAAATTTGGGGAAAAAATGAACCATCACTTTTCATTATACCGTAAGTGCCGAAAGGCGGGAATAAGAGAAAAAATGATGATGACGGCAACGATTACTAGAAGATATCGGTCCACCCCGGGAACGATGGCGCCGAGGAGATAGCCGAGAAGCGGCAAACCGGCGCCCCAGACGACTCCACCGGCGAGGTTATAAATAAGAAAAACGCGATACTCCATCCGGCCGATACCGGCCAAAATCGGCGCGAAGGTGCGGACGATTGGCACGAAACGGGCCAGAACGATTGTTTCTTTGCCGTGCCGAGCGTAAAAGGCCCGGGTTCGTTCCAGATGCTCGCGGCGAAAAAAGAAAGAATCGGGGCGAGCAAAAATTTTAGGGCCGATCTTGGCACCAAACCAATAGCCAACGCTGTCTCCGAGACAGGCCGCGGCCATCGTCCCGATGATTAAAAGCCAAATATTCAAATAGCCCTGGGAAGCCAGAAAACCAGCCGTGAACAAAAGCGAGTCGCCGGGAAAAAAGAAACCAAAAAAAAGACCCGACTCGGAGAAAATGATCAGCCAAACGCCGAGGAGCCCGACGGCGTTGACTAAAAAAAGAGGATCAAGCCATTGGACAAAATTAGTCATCGTCGCCGCTCAAGATAGTTTCTCAAAATAATCGCTGCGGCTCGGGCATCAAGCAATTCGTCCCGACGGCCAGATCCATCGCTCGCGCCAGTCGAGGAACCGAGACCGCGGCTAGCTTCTTTGGTCGTCAGCAATTCATCCTCCAAAATAACGGCGAGGCCGGTGGCCGTTTCAAGAGCGGCTTTAAATTTTAAAATTGGTCTCATAATCGGATTCCGGCGGCGGCGAAAATTAAGCGATTCGCCGAGCACGATCTCACCCACAACTTCGTTAGTGCAAATCGCCTTGAGGCGAAGTAAGAGCTTGCCGTCTCGGGGGAAAACCACCAAGGGGTAGGCAAACTCGCCATCCTCATCGGTCAGGGCAAGACCGACCCGCTTCGAACCGTAGTCAATTCCCAGCCGCCTCATCCACCAATCATACACGGTAATTGCGCCATTGGTAATAAACATTATAATCGAGACGGAAGGGTGCTCCGAATTTGGTAGGGCACTGGTCTTGCCTGCTCGTCTCACTAAATTCGCGAGCGGGTCCGCGCACGAAGACGCGCGGAAAAACTAAAATAAAAATTGGGGTCGAAAGATTGAGGCGGGGTGCCAGAGTGGTTGAATGGGCCGGTCTTGAAAACCGGAATGTCCGTAAAGGGCATCGTGAGTTCGAATCTCACCCCCGCCGTTTGCGTCTTTGCCGGTCTTATGTTAATTTATTTAAAGAGAGAGGTGGCGATAGTTTACCTCTGGTGGCTGACACCTAACTTCGCCACCCCGATGGATCTTTGAGCATAGGAGAACAGTCATGATGGATGTCAACGGCAACGTAACAGAAACTCACAAACTGGAATTTGTGGAGGGCGAGCCGAAAAGCAAACTTCATCATCCACAACACATCCACACCTTGAGTTTGCCGCCAAGGCATGGCACTGACAATCGGGAAACAAGGAGACTGAGAGTTCACCTCGTCCGCGAACCGGCCTCCGGGCTCTATCGGGTTGATGTGATTATCCATGGCCAGTTTCATCACATCTACCTGCCAAGACATCTGCAAAGTGGTGTGACTGAAAAACATTTCCGCGGTCCAACCCACAATCCAAACGGAACAAACGATGAGGAGATTTGCGTTATGGTGCAGATAAACGATCATCAGGTCTCTGTAAAATTATCGGCCAGTGACGATCCGGAATACCACAAAGAGCTCCGGTACACACACCCGGTGGTCAAAATGTCGCCAGCGGTCGCCAAAAGAGAAAAGGCGATCGGGGAAGGAAGCAAGCCGACATCACAGGTGTGGCCCCATCACGGCAATACTTGCTGACCTAACCGGCCAAACCAAAACTGGCTAACTCTCTGCAAATAAAGAGCGGTTAGCCAGTTTTCTAGTCATCGCCGAGTTTGTTCTGTTAAAAGCCAGACCGTGGAAATCAGATATCCGCACAGATATCTGATTTCCACACCTTGTGATTAGGACCTTAAAAAAACCATTGCCTAAATAAGGCAGAAGGAGAAAACATTGTATCGGTGGGCGTGTTCCGTTCGGATATTTTCAAACAGACACCGCCAGTTAGGAAATGAAATTGCAATTTGATATAATAAATTTATGAACTACGAAACATTGGCAAAAGCGGAAACGGTTAATAAAACTATCGCTGCCCTGGCAGAGCGTGGTATCAAAGCGGTGGTGGTGGATAATCGGGCGGAGGCGCTGGAAAAGGTGAAATCGCTCATTCCCAATGGCGCCTCAGTGATGAACGGTGGCTCACGCACCCTTGAGGAAATTGGTTTTGTCGATTATTTAAAATCAAGGGGGTCATGTCTGGAAAAATCTGCACGCGGAAATCATTAAGGAAAAAGACCCGGCCAAACAGGCGATACTTCGCAAGCAAGCAGTTCTCTCGGATTATTACCTCGGGAGCGTTCACGCGGTCGCCGAGACAGGACAGCTTGTTATTGCCTCGAATTCCGGCAGCCAGCTACCGCATATTGTTTTCACCTCGCCGGGCCTCATTTTCGTTGTGGGGACGCAGAAAATCGCGCCCAGTCTTGAGGCGGCGATTTTACGCGTGCGCGATTACGTTCTTCCGCTCGAGGACAAACATATGAAAGACGTCGGTATGGGTGGGAGTGCCATCTCCAAACTTCTCGTCTTCGAGCGAGAACCAGTCTTTATGGGCAGGAAGGTAGACGTTGTTTTCGTCAACGAGAAGCTCGGGTTCTAGAACTTTTACCCACCCCTTCCGCAAAAAGGAAAAGGGGGTTAGAATAAAAGGGTGCAATTTGAGTGGGAAACATTGGAATACGAGCATTATGAGAAGAGCCCTCGTTGGTTCTGGACCATTGGGATCGGCGCGGTCATTCTGATTCTCGTCGCCATCCTGACGAAAAATCTTCTGCTGGCGATTCTCATCCTCTTGGCCGGCTTTGCCTTGATCCTCTACGGCGTCAAGCCGCCGGATAAAATCACTGTTACCGTCAGCCGCCACGGCGTCCAAGTGCGCCACCGGCTCTACCCGTTCAAAACTCTGCGCTCGTTCTGGGTCCACGACCATCCAGCCAAAAAAATCACTCTGCGCTCGGAAAAGGCCTTTATGCCACACCTCCACCTGCCTCTCCCGGAAGACTTGAATCACGAAACGCTCCGCGTCTTCCTCCTCGAGCATCTGCCGGAAGAGCGCCACGAACCAACCTTAATTGACGCGCTGGTAGAATATCTATAAATTTTGATCCGCTGTCCCCGTAGTTCAACGGATAGAATGCAAGCTTGCGGAGCTTGTGATCGGGGTTCGATTCCTCGCGGGGACGAAATTAAACCTTGAGCTTGGCTCCTGCCCGCGCCAGACGGGATTTATAGCGGCTGGCGGCGTTGGCTTTGATAACACCGCACTTTTTGGCCTTGTCTATCGCTTGATAGACTGTGGGTAAGAATTTGACGGCTTCTCCGGCCGGCCCGGCGGCGATCATTTTTCTGATTTTTTTGACCGCCGCCCTCATCGCCTCCAGCCGGCGCAAATTAAACACCCGGCGGCGGCGGGAGACACGGAGCGCTTTCTTGGCTGAACTCGTGATCGGCATAATTGGATAATATAAGTTAGCATAAGAAACAAAAAGCGTCCACCGAAACGGCGGACGCGGTTGTTCAACAGACTGCCCCTGAACCAACTACCAATAATTTATCAGATTAGTGAAAAACAGTCAAGTGCGAGGAGCGAAATCGTGCGGTAAGATGGGGAGATTATGATTGCGGAACTGACAGGAGAGTTGAAAAGGAAAGACGGACAGAGAATAGTGATTGATGTCCAAGGCGTCGGCTACCGCGTTCATGTGGTGAAAGAGTACGGGCAGAAACTCGCGGTCGGAGCGAAAATAACATTGCTGACTTACCTCGCCGTCCGCGAGAACGCTCTCGATCTTTACGGCTTTGAAAACCTCGAGACGCTCGACTACTTCGAACTCTTGATTACCGTGCCGGGGATCGGACCGAAAAGCGCGCTGGCCATTCTCTCGCTCGCCGCGCCAGCAGTGCTGCGTCAGGCCATCACCGCCGAAGACACGGCTTATCTCACGCGCGTCTCGGGCATTGGCCAAAAAAACGCCGAGAAAATTGTCCTGACGCTCAAAGATAAACTGGTCCCGGCCGCAACGCCGAGCGGCGAGACAAGCGTTGATCTCGCCACCGAAGCTGACGCGCTCGAAGCGCTTAAGTCTCTCGGCTACGCCGCGGCCGAAGCGCGCGAGGCCTTGAAAAAGGCCGGTGGCGGCGATACGAGCGCTAGAATCAAAGCCGCTCTCCAGGCCCTCGGCAACCGCTAGCAACTTATGGAACGACTGCGATCCGTCTACCACTATCTCTGGGCTCTCGGGGCGGCGGTCTGGCACCGTTTCCCATCACGGCAAATTTTCGTGCTGGGTATTACCGGCACCAAGGGCAAAACAACCACTCTGGAATTGATCGCCGCGATTCTCGGGACGGCCGGTTATCGGACGGCGATTGCCTCAACTCTGCGGTTTAAGATCGGTGAGCGCTCGGAGCCGAACCGACTCAAAATGACGATGCCGGGCCGGGCGCGCCTGCAAAAGTTCTTGCGCCAGGCAGTCCGCGCCGGCTGTGATTACGCCCTCCTCGAAATGACTTCCGAGGGGGCCAAGCAATTCCGTCATCGCTTCATCGAACTTGACGCGCTGATCTTCACCAACCTCGCGCCGGAACACATTGAGTCGCACGGTTCTTACCAAAATTATCTGGCGGCGAAATTGGAAATTGCCCGTCAACTTGAACGTTCGTCAAAACCCGATAGAACCATAATCGCCAACGCCGACGACCGGACCGCCGGACGCTTCCTCGCGATCAGGGTGCCAAACAAATTAACTTACCGCGCTCGCGACGCCGCGCCCTGGTCAGTGAGCGAGAGTGGTTGCCGATTCACCTTCCGCCAGACCGAGATCAACTCGCCTCTCGCGGGCCGCTTTAACCTTTACAATCTTTTGGCGGCGGCCACCTTTGCCGCCGGACGCGGTCTCGGCCCGGTAACGATCAAGAAGGCGATCGAAAATTTCCGCGGCGTCCGCGGCCGCCTGGAACGAATCGAGGCGCGGGCCATCAATCCGCGCCAGCGGGATTTCTCGATCATTGTAGATTACGCTCATACGCCCGATTCGCTAAAACAGGTTTATGAGATTTTTACCACGCGTCAGAAAATTTGCGTTTTGGGCGCGGCCGGCGGCGGCCGCGACAAATGGAAGCGGCCGGTGATGGGACGAATCGCCGGCGATCACTGCCGCAAGCTCATCCTAACCAACGAAGACCCTTATGACGAGTATCCGGAAGCGATTGTTCAAGACATCGCTCGCGGCCTGACCCGGGCCGACCACCAAGTGATCTTGGACCGCCGGCAAGCGATCCGAACTGCTCTCAACCAAGCCCAAACCGGGGAGGTGGTGATCATCACCGGGAAGGGTACGGATCCGTTTATCATGGGGCCGCGCGGGGCAAAAATCCCCTGGGACGACGCCACTGTCGTCCGCGAGGAACTAAAGAAAGATGCCTGAATTGCCAGAAGTGGAGACCCTAAAACGCGAGTTGGCGCGAGTGTTGCCGGGCCGAGTGGTAAAATCAGTCAAAATCACTTGGCCCAAGACCGTGGCGCCGCTTACTCCCCGCCAATTCGCCATTCGACTCCACGGGCGAATAATTACTGCCGTCAGCCGGCGGGCGAAAATTTTGCTCATCTCTCTGACACCGGGCCAACTGATACTCGCGATTCATCTCAAGATGACCGGGCAACTAATTTATTATCCCCAAGGTTCGACCTTAAAACCCGCCAAGGTCGAACCTTTAATTATCGGCGGCCACCCTCAAGCTCGCCCCTTCAGATACACTCGCGTCATTTTTAATTTCACCGACGGGTCACGATTATACTTCAACGACCTGCGCAAATTCGGCTGGTTAAAAATTCTGCCGGCCGGCGAGGTCAGGCAAATTCATGAACAACACGGCCTGGAACCGCTGTCGGCTAATTTTACTTTGAAAAATTTTGCGGCCGCGCTCAAGCGCTACCCGCGCCGCCGACTCAAACAAATTCTGCTTGATCAAACCGTGATCGCCGGTCTCGGCAATATTTACGCCGACGAGGTCAGCTTCGCCGCCGGGCTTCGGCCGACCCGGCATGTCAAGACCTTATCCGCCAACGAAATGAAAAAGCTGCGACGAGCCATCAAAAAAGTTCTGCGACGAGCCATCAAAAAAGGTGGTACTTCGTCCAGAAATTATGTCCGGAGCGACGGCGCACCGGGCGGCTTCGCCGCTTATCTCAAGGTCTACGGCCGCGCGGGGAAGCCCTGCCAATATTGCGGCCAGCCGATCGTCAAAATCAAACTCGCCGGCCGCGGCACGCATTTTTGTCCGAGGTGCCAGAAGTGATAAGTAGAAAGTTAAAACAATCGAAAAAGGAAAATGCCGGCGGCGACGGCGACATTGAGGGATTCCTTGCGGCCGCGCATCGGGATCTCGGCAATCGTATCACATTTTTTAAGAATAGCTGGATTTAATCCGCGCACTTCGTTGCCGACGACAATGGCGGCTGAACGAGTCAGTTTGATTTTTCGGTAATCGATTGATTTATCTGATTGTTCCAAAGCTATCAGCTGAAGGCTTTCAGTTTTCAGCTTAGAAATTAGTTTTGAGATATTTTGAAACTTTATCCATTCAACAAACTTTTCCGCGCCGAGCGCGGTTTTGGCGATGGCGCGATTCGCCCGGCCGAAGCGGTCGATCGGCGCGGGCGTGTAGCCGGTCAAGTAAATCTTTTTTACCCCGACGGCATCGGCCACCCGGAAAAGCACGCCAACATTTTGGGCACTGCGGAGATTATGAAGAATCAGGCAAATTACTTTATCGCCTCGAGCCATCATGCTAGAATAACAAAGTGTTGAGTATTTGGCCAAACCTGTTTGATTTCCGGATCATCGCCCCGCTTATCTTGCGCGTGGCCCTCGGCTTGTCTTTCCTCTCTCTCTCACAGCCGAGCTGGCGAAGCGCCAGGGGGATTCTCGGCCTGCTCGCCAGTGGATTTATTCTCATCGGCCTCGGCACTCAACCGGCGGCGCTCGTCGCCGCCCTGCTCCTGTTCGAGGATATTTGGAGTAAGCGGCATAGCCGCACCGCTGTCCTTCCCCTCATGGCTATTGCTCTCTCGCTCCTTGTTCTCGGTCCCGGTCTCTTTGCTTTCGACTGGCCGTTGTAATTTAAATCCGCCTCGTAAGAATCTGACATGTTTCTATGCCACTCTTGGCAATAGTGATAAAATTAGGTCATGGGCGTGATTCGTAATTTTGACGATCTAGCTGTGACACGAGAGTGCCACGATGCCCTAATGATTGTCGAGGCGGGGTTGGCCGCCATTAATACTGGGAAGGTGATAAAGGAGAATGTGCGCCTTACTAACAATCAGTTGTGCGTAACCAGTCAGATTTGTTCGGTGATGGAAACCGCCCGGATTTTTGTAGTGGCCGTAGGTAAGTGCGCTGTGGCCGCCTCTCTAGCGTTGGAGGAAATTTTAGCTGATCGTTTGACGGCTGGTATCGCGCTAGATGTGAAAACACCAGCAATTTGTACGTTAAAAAAGATTCGTTGTTTTGGCGGTACGCACCCGTTGCCCTCGAATCAGAATATTGAATACACTCGCGAGATCGTTAAATTGCTGACCAGTTTGACCAAAGACGATTTGGTCGTGGTGGTGGTTTCTGGCGGCGGTTCAACATTACTGTGTTTACCAAAAACTGGAACCTGTCTAGAAGAGCGCGCCGTGGTTGAGGTTCTGTTACGGGCCGGCGCGACGATTCAAGAAATTAACACGGTGCGTAAACATTTGTCTCTCGCCCGTGGTGGACAACTAGCTAAACACGCTTATCCGGCCCAAGTGCTCGGGTTAATTTTTTCAGACGTGCCCGGTGACGATTTCTCCTTCATCGCTTCTGGTCCGACCGTTAAAGATGAGACAACGACGGCCGAGGCAAAAAATATTTTGGTTAAGTATGCGGTACTTAGGACCTGCGGTTTCGAGCATTGTGGTTTGATCGAAACACCCAAAGACGATCGCTATTTTGAACGGGTCACAAATATTTTATTAGTTTCGAATCAGATTGCACTCGAAGCGATGGAAAACGAGGCTCAAACCTTGGGTTACATAGCTCAAATCGTCACGCGTGAATTAACGGGTGAGGCGCGGGTGATGGGTGAGGCTTGGGCTAAACGAGCACGCGCACCCAAGAGTTGTTTACTGGCCGGTGGCGAGACCACGGTGACGGTGAATAATAAGTTAGGTCAGGGTGGACGAAATCAGGAATTAGTGTTAGGCGCCCTGCCGTACCTACCCGATAATGTGACGATTATTTCTTTGGCTTCGGATGGCCGTGATAATTCTGAGGTAGCTGGCGCGATCGGTAATGCAGTGTTTTTCCATCAAGCGGTGGCGCATAGACTCGTTCCGGTTGACTATCTGCGTGATAATAATAGCTATAATTTCTTTGCCGCGGTTGGTGGCCAAATTTTCACTGGCCACCTGGATAGCAATGTCTCGGATCTACTGGTGTTGCTCGTCGGCGAGACAAACAAAAATGACTGACAAGGACCAAAGACTAATTTTGTGGTTTGATCAAATTGATAATGCCGATGTGGCGTTGGTCGGTGGCAAGAATGCTTCGCTCGGTGAGATGTATTCTCGATTGACATCTCGCGGCATCCGTGTGCCCAACGGTTTTGCCGTAACGGCGCTTGCTTATCAAAAGTTTATCGAGAACAATAGATTAACAGAGTTTATCGATCAGACCCTAAAGGATTTGGATACCGGCAATTTAGCCGCCCTGCAAAAATGTGGTGCCGCAATCCGTAACGCCATCGCGGCCGCCGAATTGCCCGGAGATTTAATTGAACAGTTAGGTCAGGCCTACCGTGATCTCTCTAACGCTTATCACCTGAGTGAAGCGGATGTGGCCGTGCGTTCTAGCGCCACCGCCGAAGATTTGCCTGGCGCTAGTTTCGCCGGTGAACACGAGACTTACTTAAATGTCGTCGGCGAGGAAATGTTAGTTAAAGCCGTGAAGTTGGCTATGGCCTCGCTCTTTAACGACCGAGCGATTTCTTATCGGGTGGATAAAGGTTTTGAGCACTCTAAAGTGGCCCTATCGGTTGGCGTCCAGAAAATGGTTCGGGCCGACCAGGGTGTATCAGGCGTAATGTTTACGGTAGATACCGAATCTGGTTTCCGCGACGTGGTTCTGATCAATAGCGTGTGGGGTTTGGGTGAAATGATTGTCCAGGGTCGAGTCACACCCGACGAGTTTTTGGTTTTTAAGCCCTCATTGGCCGCGGGTAGCCCCCGGCCGATCATTGATAAGGTCTTGGGCGACAAGAGACAAAAGATGGTTTACGCGTCCAACCATGTTGCTCGGGTGAAGGCAACTAAAATCGTGGCCACCAGCGCGCGCGAGCGCGCGGAATTTGCGCTGACGGACGAAGAAGTTTTGGAACTAGCTCGCTGGGGTGTTGAGATCGAGAAGCATTATTCCGAGCGGCATCAAACCTGGACGCCAATGGATATGGAATGGGCTAAAGACGGTGAGTCGGGGCAACTTTTTATTGTCCAGGCAAGACCAGAGACAGTTCAAGCGCGACGCGATTTTTCCAAGTTTACTGAATATTCTCGGACGGGTGAGAGAGAAATCCTGGCGCGCGGCATCTCGGTGGGCAGTAAAATTATTTCCGGACGGGCTCACATTATCCTAGACGCCAAACACATCAATCAGTTTCAAGCTGGCGAGGTGCTGGTAACTGACATGACCGATCCGGACTGGGAGCCGATTATGAAGATTGCCGCCGCGATTGTCACCGACAAAGGCGGACGCACCTCCCACGCGGCGATTGTCAGCCGCGAGTTGGGCATCCCGGCCATCGTGGGGACCGGTAATGCCACCCGGGTAATCAAAACTGGCGATGAGATGACCGTGGATACTACCGGCAGCGAGGGATTAATCTATGCTGGCCGATTACCGTTTACGGTCAAGGAGTATGACATTGGCGATTTACCTGCGACTCGGACCAAAGTGATGATCAATATCGCTACGCCCGAGATCGCTTTTGAAAAATCTTTCTTGCCGGTCGTTGGAGTTGGTTTAGCCCGTGAGGAATTCGTGATTGCGTCACGGATCGGCATTCATCCTTTGGCTCTGATTAACTACGATGAATTGAAGCCGGTCGTGCGCCGCCAGATTGACCGGCGCACGACCGGCTGGCTAGACAAAAAACAGTTCTATGTGGACAATTTAGCCTTCGGCATCGCGCGGATCGCGGCGGCGTTTTACCCCCGTCCGGTAATCGTCCGCTTTTCGGATTTTAAGACCAATGAATATCGTTCTCTTTTGGGCGGTGCGACCTATGAACCAACCGAGGAGAATCCTATGCTTGGCTGGCGCGGCGCCTCACGTTACTACGATCCTAATTTTGCGCCAGCGTTTGCCTTAGAGTGTCAGGCGTTAAAAAAAGCCAGGCAAGAGATGGGACTGACTAACATCATTCCCATGATTCCGTTTTGCCGTACTGTCGAGGAAGCGCGCAAGACACTCAAGATTATGGCGCAAAATGGTCTGACGCGGCCCCAGGTGCCGGTCTATGTCATGTGTGAAATTCCAGCCAATGTGCTGCTGGCCGACCAGTTTCTGGATTTGTTTGACGGCATGTCGATTGGTTCTAACGATCTAACACAATTGACTCTTGGTTTGGATCGCGATTCTAATCTTGTTAGTCATGTCAGCAATGAGGATGATCTGGCCGTCAGAAAGTTGATCGAAGAGGTAATAGAGACTTGTCAGCGACGCGGTAAATATATCGGCATCTGCGGCCAGGGGCCATCGGATCTGTCGAACTTCGTCCAATTTTTGATCGAGCGGGGAATCGAGAGCGTCTCGTTGAATCCCGACACCGTTATCAAGACGATTAAATTGATTGCCGATTATGAAAACAGCATTCTTCGGAATTAAATTGTGGGAAAAGGAGTATTTGTGCGAACGGGTCGCCAACCGGAAGCTCGAGATCGAATCGGCTTTTATAACGGAAATTTTAACGCCGGATAAATTACCGGCGGATTGTACGGCCGAGATCGTTTCAGTGTTTGTTGATTCACTTATTGACAAAACAGTGATTGACATTTTCCCCAACTTAAAATTTTTAGCCCTGCGCTCGACTGGTTTTGATCATGTGGATCTGGCTTCGGCTCGGGCGCGCCAGGTTGCCGTCTCTAACGTTCCCTCCTACGGCGAAAACACGGTGGCCGAACAGGCGTTTGCCTTACTCTTATCGTTGTCGCGTAAAATTTTCCAGGCCTATGATCAAATTAAAGAAACCGGGAGTTTTAAGGTCGAGGATCTGCAGGGTTTTGATTTGAAGGGTAAAACGATCGGAGTCATCGGCACCGGTCGCATCGGTCGGCATAGCATCTGGATCGCCAAAGGTTTTGGTATGAGCGTGGTAGCTTACGATCCCCTCCCTAATCCCGCTCTGGCCTCGGAGTTAGGATTTGAGTATTCATCATTTGACGAAGTTTTAGAACAGAGTGACGTGATTACGATTCATGTGCCCTACCTGCCGGCCACACATCATTTATTCAATCAAGAAGCTTTCCGTAAGATGAAGAAGGGCGCCTATCTTATTAATACCGCGCGGGGTGCGGTTGTTGATACCCAAGCTTTAGTAGCGGCCCTTAAAACGGGGCAACTGGGCGGCGTCGGTCTAGATGTCTTAGAGGAGGAGGGTGTTATTAAGGATGAACTCGATTTTATCGCCCATGGTCGAGTCGAGGGACATGATTTAAAAACGGTCATCGCCAATCACGCCTTGATTGATATGCCCAATGTGGTGATTACACCGCACAACGCTTTTAATACGCGCGAGGCGCTTCAGCGTATTCTCGATACAACGCTCGACAATATCGCCGCGTTCATTACTGGCCAGCCGATTAATATAGTCAAACAATAGTTAGTATGTCCAAGATTGAGTCTTTGCGAGCGCGTCAGATTTTAAATTCTCGCGGTGATTGGACAATTGAAGTGACAGTGCGGGCGTCAGGTGGCGTCGAAGCGAACGCTTCGGTGCCGCAAGGAGAAAGTCGCGGATCGCATGAAGCGGTCAGTTTGCCGGCCGATCAAGCGATTAAGAATATTTTAGAAATTATTGGGCCGGTGCTTAAGGAAAGTGAGTGCGTTGATCAAGCCCAGCTCGATGCGCGATTAATAGAATTGGATGGAACCGCGACCAAAGAACGGCTCGGCGGCAATGCTTTGCTCGGAGTGTCGATGGCTTATGCGCGTCTTATGGCTCTCTCGGAAAATTTACCTTTGTGGCAGTATCTTCGGAATATTTCCGGACTTGAGCTCAATTCACCAACGCCGCCGCGACTGTTGGCATTGATGGTCGAAGGCGGACTTCACGCGCCGGGGGCGTCGCCATTTCAAGAATATCTTGTTTTACCTCGGGGGTTGGCCATTACCCAATCGATTGACATCGTGACGAGAATTTATCAATCCTTACGCCAGATTGTAAGCGAGCGTTTCGGTCCCGCGGCCACCCGGTTGGGAGATGAGGGGGCTTTCGCGCCGCCGACCACCCAACCGCTTGAACCGTTCAATCTGATTATCGCCGCCGGGCAAGCGGTTGGTCTCGCCGAAACATTTGATGTCGGGCTCGACGCGGCCGCCAATAATACTCCGTTCACTGCCGAAGAACTGATGATTTATTATCGACAGATGCGCTCGACTTATCCCCTCTGTTATCTCGAAGACCCGTTCAAGGAAGACGATTTTATTCACTCAGCTTCATTTTTAGCCGAGTCCAACAAGGAAATGATGATTGTCGGGGACGATCTCACAGTGACAAATATCGAACGAATGAAAATCGCGCAAGCCGAGAGAAGCGTCAACGCGATGATTATCAAACCCAACCAGATTGGCACGGTTACCGAGACGCTCAAAGCGGCGAGGCAAGCGCGCCGCTATGGTTGGAGAATTACTGTCTCGCACCGCGGACAGGAAACAAATGATGATTTTATCGCCGATCTGGCTTGGGGAATCGGGGCGGATGGCATCAAGCTTGGCGCGCCGACGCGCGGTGAACGAGTATCTAAGTACAATCGATTACTGGAAATCGCCGCCCAAAATAGATAGTAGTCCAGTATTCTTGAAATAGTGCGAACCGTTTTCGCCGCCGCAAGCGGCGATGAAATCCCCCCGCGAAATCCCGAAATCGCGGCGCCTGCCCGCCGAAGCCTCGGCGCAG
>Ga0209541_10007024_pt1 | contig 19007 bp, 24 predicted proteins | sample RifCSPlowO2_01_FD_184027 | JGI IMG/M metagenome (GOLD analysis project Ga0209541, IMG submission 184027) | Groundwater microbial communities from Rifle, Colorado - Rifle CSP2_plank lowO2_0.1 (SPAdes) (version 2) | ecosystem: Environmental > Aquatic > Deep subsurface > Groundwater | place... | reverse complement strand
CGGATATATAATTATTGATGATTATTACTATTGGGATGGATGCAAAAAAGCTACAGATGAATTTATAAAATTGAGGAATCTTAACGTAGAGATAATTCCACAGGATCTTTCCGGAGCATATTTCATCAAACCTAATAGAACAAATAGATCTTAAGGAGCCACTTTCAAAGTAGTGAGAAATTCTTTATTGTTTTTGGTTTTTTTCAATTTTTCGGTCAGCGCCGTTATTGCCTCTTCCGGACTAAGAAGACCCATCATCCGGCGAAGTGTAGCCATATGAGCTAAGGCGTCCTTGTCTACCAGTAATTCTTCATGGCGGGTTCCGGACTTGAGAACGTCGATTGCAGGATAGATTCTTCTATCGGCAAACTTACGCTCGAGGTGAACTTCCATATTTCCTGTTCCTTTGAATTCTTCATAGATGAGGTCGTCCATCCTCGACTCTGTTCCCACCAATGCTGTCCCGATAATCGTGAGACTTCCGCCCTCTTCACAATTTCGCGCCGCGCCTAAGAATTTTTTGGCAGGATATAATGCTTGAGCATCAATTCCACCTGACATGCTTCTTCCGCTGCCTGAAACCGACATATTATAAGCCCTGGCAAGACGGGTAATTGAGTCCAGTAAAACTACCACCTTTTTACCCATTTCAACCAGTCTTCTTGCGCGATCAAGAGCGAGATTAGCGACTTTAACTTGTTGTCTTGGAGATTCATCGAAGTTGGAAGCGGCTACCTCTCCCTTGATGAATCTTTTAATCTCTGTTACTTCCTCAGGTCTTTCGCCAATTAAAATAGCCATTAAATAAACTTCCGGATGATTTTTTCCGATAGCTTCGGCTATTTCTTTTAAAAAAGTGGTTTTTCCCGCTTTTGGCTGTGAAACTATTAAAGCTCTCTGACCAAAACCTATAGGAGCCAGAACGTCAATAATACGGGTTGATAAAACATCTTTTTCAGTTTCAAGTTTTATCTGCTTATCAGGATGCATTGAAGTAAGCTGATCAAACTGCTTCCTGGTGCGGCTTTGTTCTTCTGTCAATTCTTCACTGTTGATTTTTTTGATTAAAAGCAATGAATGGAAGCGCTCTCCTTCTTTGGGTGGACGGGCCAGTCCCTCTACTTCATCTCCGCGGCGAAGCCAAAACCGGCGGATCTGAGAAGTCGAAACGTAGATATCCTTATCTGGATTTAGGATATAATCCTGTCGCAAAAATCCGTATCCCCCAAAAGTAATATCTAATATGCCTTTGGCTGTGTAACTTATCTTCAAATCTTCTCTTAAGCGTTCTTCTACAGGCCTGTCCCCAATCATTTGAGTTTGAGCTATTTTTTGCTCTACTTTTTTCACAATCTCATCTTCCTTGTCCTTCGAAGCTGCTTCCTTCGCCGAAGTGGCTACGGTTGCAGGGTCTTTAACCATAATTGGTTTTTCTTCATATTTTTCTAATAGTGAAGATACATCAAGCGCTTCCTCTGACTTTTTTTTCTTATCCATAAGATTAAATGTTAAATCTCAAATATAAAATGTCAAATCCAAATCTTAAATCTGAAAATTTCTTAGGTTTTAAGTTTTTAGATGTAGTTTTGAGTTTTGACTTTTCACATTTGACATAAACCAACATCAAAATCAAGTAATTTATCGCGAAAGCATCTCAAACATAAAAGGCTGAAGTTCTCTTAAGTAATAGTATTATATAGCGATCCTCCGCGATAAGGTAAAAACTGACTTTTTCCCTCTGAAGCAATGGGGGGATCTGTCTATCCCGCTTATCGGGTCAAGAACGCGATCCCATTTTCCCCGAAAAATTTCGGGGCTTTACCCTAGTTTGTGATAACGTTGAGAAAAAGTTTGTCCTTGCTTTTCAAGGAATCTTAGTCCCTATCAGGAGGATCAGAATCAAGTATACTAAATATATTTAGCCAATGTCAAATGATTTTATAGTCACTAATCTTCCATCGGCTCAATAATTATTCTTTTTTTATTTTCCTCAAGTCGCATCATAACAGTTGATCCCGGCTTAATACCTAATTTTCTTCTGAATTCAGCAGGAATCACTACTTGTCCCTTTATCGAAACTTTCCGAATCTTTTGCTTTAACATAGTTTTAATTTTAATTCAGCAGCACATTTATTCTAGTAAAACTTATCCCGACTATCAAGATCAATTGCGCTTCCCTCCTGCACTTACCTCAAGACTTAACTCATCGCTACCTGCCCGCAATGCTACGCAAAGCGTGGCAGGCGGGTTCGCTCGTCGTCTTGAGTTGCGTTTTATGGCGGGTGCGACGAAAATAACCAATTTTACTGTTAATTTTCATTTTCCTCTTGAAAAGAAGAAGAAGAAGAAATATAATTGGATTTATGTCTAAGGCAAATACGTTGACAGAACAGACTAAAAGTAAAGATCCTGTCAAAGAAATAATAGCATCACATGGAGATTATTATTCTAAATTAGCTCAATATTATAGAGGTTTAGGTATGGTATTTGAATTTCATTTATTTAAAGAAGCTGCAAGGGAACTTCATCGTATGGCTGGAAAGTTACGAGGCGGTCAGGATAGAAAGTAAGCTTTTGATTAACTTTACCTCTATAATATCTCCATAATCTTAAGTTTAGTAAAATATTATTTGTGAAAAAATATTGGGCTGTTTTGACTGTAACGATCAAGGAATACTTTGTCTACAGGCTAAACTTTATACTTTGGAGATTCAGGGTTGTCTTAAATATTCTTTTGCCGCTTTTTTTGTGGAGTGCAGTTTTTGATAAAAGCGCTGTTGTAGGAAATTACAATATGAGCCAATTCATCTCCTATCTGGTCTACGGTAATTTAATCGGAACATTTGTCTTTGGCACGCGGACTTTTGATATCTCTTCCGATATAAATGACGGGAAAATTATTAATACTCTGCTCAAACCTGTTTCCTTTTTTACTTATAGTTTTGCTAAGGAATTGGCGGATAAATCAGTCAATGTTTTTTTTGCATTCATAGAGATGTATATTATAGTGTCGGTTTTTAACCTGAATATTATTCCTCCCAAAAATCTGCTTTTATTCATACCTATTTTTGTTAACAGCATCCTCATATCTTATTTCATTAACCTTACCCTATCTTTTCTCGGCTTCTGGACAACCGAAATCTGGCCAATCAGATTTATTTATGTAATGCTTTTATCATTTATTGCCGGCAATTATTTCCCTCTAGATATACTTCCTCAATCTTTGTACAACTTTATTATGCTAACTCCCTTCCCCTACATGTTCTACCTACCATCAAAGTTACTTATTAGCAATATAGCAATACAACAATATAACAATTCTTTTATTATGTCTTATCTTTGGCTCATTGGAAGCTATTTAATTACCCGTCTTACTTGGATAAAAGGTATTAAAAGTTTTTCCTTCTGGGGAAGATGAAAAGATCTTTAAAAATATTTTACCTTTATGCTCTTTTGTCCTACAAAACCATTTTTCAAACAAAATTAGGGGTAGTGTTTCTTATAATGGGAAAAGTATTCAGATTTTTATTTCTCTTTTCCTTGATTTACCTCATCTTTAGTAAGACTAAATTAGTGAAGGGCTACACTCTAGATCAAATGATAATTTTTTACCTTACTTTTAACATCATAGACTCAACCGTTCAAATTTTATATAGAGAGGTCTATCGATTTAGACCTCAGATTGTTTCAGGATCTTTTGACCTAATACTCTTAAAACCACACCATCCTTTTTTTCGTATTCTTCTGGGAGGAGTAGACTTTCTCGATATTATTTTGATTATTCCTTATGTGCTACTCTTAATTTTTTTTGCTTTAAAAATAGAGACGATTTCTTTTGTATCAATTATTTCTTATTTAACACTGATTCTTAACTCATTTATCATTGCTACCTCTTTCCATATTATTGTTCTGGCTCTTGCCATCTTAACAACCGAGGTCGATCATACAATCATGATCTACAGAGATATTACAGGTTTAGCCAGATTTCCTTTGGAAATATATAAACAGCCAATTCAAGGTATATTTACATTTGTAATCCCCGTTGGTATCATGATGTCATTTCCTGCCAAAGCTCTTTTAGGGTTATTAAATCCTGCCACATATCTATTCTCGTTTTTCTTCTCAATTTTATTTTTACTTATTAGTTTAAAATTATGGAAATCAGCCTTAACCAAATACCAGAGTTGGGGCGGCTAGTAAAATCGATGACCACGGATTACTGACGGATGTCCACTGATTCTGATTATCCGTGGCAATCATATTTATGGGAAAATTATTATACGAAGATTTGACATATCAAATAAGAAAGGGTTGCTTTAATATATATAATAGTCTTGGTTTTGGTCATAAAGAACATGTATATCAAAAAGCCTTAGCTAAAGAATTAAATTCTTTAAAGCTTAATTTCGTAGAGGAACCTATATTAAAAGTAAAATATAAAGAAGAGGTAGTTGGAACTTATAAGCCAGATTTTGTGATCGAAGAAAAAATTATTGTTGAACTAAAAGCTGTTGAATTTCTGCCTAAATCATTTGAAATACAGTTACTGTATTATCTTAAAAGTACTAATTATCAATTAGGATTATTGATCAATTTCGGCTCACCTAAATTGTCAATTAAACGCCTTGTTTGGACATCTAACCATCCGTGGCAATCCGATCCGCGGCAATCCGCCAGTCATCCGCGGTAATCATATGATTAAAGTAGGCAATTTAACTAAAATCTATAAATCCCCAGTCAAAGGGAAAAATTTCCTAACAGATTTATTTAACCGTCAATACAAGGAAACAAAAGCAGTTGACAATATTTCCTTTGAAATTGGCGAAAACGAACTGGTTGGTCTTATCGGTCCAAATGGTGCCGGAAAAACTACCACACTAAAAATGTTGTCAGGTATTCTCTACCCTTCATCTGGAAACGTTAACATCCTTGGTTTTAACCCTTTTGAAAAAAACTACAAATTTCTAGAAAAGATCTCTTTTGTCATGGGACAGCGCAATCAATTAATTTGGGATCTGCCGGCAGTAGAAACATTTTATCTTAATAAAGAAATTTACAATGTTTCTGAAGCACGCTTTAAAAAAGCAGTCGGGGATCTGACAGAAATTTTAAGAGCTAAAGACTTACTTACTAAACCTGTTAAAACTCTTTCTCTTGGCGAAAGAATGAAAATGGAACTAATCGCAGGGCTCATTCATAATCCGAAGATTATTTTTTTTGACGAACCAACAATTGGTCTTGATATTTTTTCCCAGGAAGTAATCAGGGATTTTATCAAACAATACCATAAGGAATTTAAAGCAACAATTATATTAACAAGTCACTACATGGAGGATGTAAAAAGGTTGGCTAAAAGATTAATCGTCATAAATAAAGGAAAAATACTGTATGACGGATTACTCAAGGAAATCGTGGAAAAGTACAGTCAAGAAAAGCAAGTTGTAGTAACCTTAGAAAAGGAAGTTGATGCTAAAACTTTATCATTGGTCGGCAAACCACTATCATACACATTTCCTAAAGTTATCTATAAATTTAACCGCTCAAGAATTCCCGAGAAAATAAATTTGATAAATAAATTACTTCCCTACATCGACTTAACCATCGACGAAGAACCTATTGAAGAAATAATCAAAACTTTATTCCGCGAATGAATTAGAGTTTTGGAGTGTTGGAGTGTTGGTCGTCATTGCGAGGAAGCACTGATTAGGTGCTGACGTGGCAATCTATTTTATTATTTTGAGATTGCTTCGCTTCTTAAATCATCGCTCGCAATGACGTAAAGGACTAAATGATATTAAGTACACGTGGGTCAGATTGAATCCGTCTTGATTTCTCTAAAAAAACAGTTTATCTTTAAGATACTAATATAGTATTGTAGTATTGATTAGTTACTCAACTTTACGCAGAACGCAGAGTTTTATAGTTCGAGCGTAGCGATAGCGGAGTCGAGAACTTCTCGACTAACCCGCCTCGCCGAAGCTTCAGCGAGGCGAGTCGCTCGAAGTATAAAGTGCGTATGGTGAGTTTTGCTTAGATATTAAAGTAGTAATTCATGAATAAACAATTTAGAAAAAGAGGTATCGCTCCGATTCTTCCATTAATTGTAGTTGGGGTTATTTTAATCAGTGTTATTGTGCTTTCTTTTTTCTACAATAAGGATTCACAAGATTTTCGTCCGCGTGCCCAAACTGCTCACCAAGTTGCCTGTTGTCGTGATGACCCGAACCCTTATGATTGTATAGCTGCCGGACATCCTGCCGGGACTAAAGAGATAAGATTCGTCGGACTATATTATTATAACTGCGATTCGCCAAATAACAGTTACGGCTATGTTTCACCCTGCAACCCACAAAGTTTTAGAGGATTTAAATGTATTACTCCCACTGTGCCTCCTCCACCGCCACCGCCTCCTTTAAATCCTCCACCTCCAACTTCAGGATTCAATTGTGTTTCTCAACCGTGTTCAACATGGACTACAAATACCACTGGAACATATTATGCAAAAGTTAAAACTGGCACATTTTTTTTAAATGACCCTAATCCATTTTACAAAGACAAAAACTCTTGTATGAACGATGTTAGTAGTCTTAATGGAGTAAATGATCCGATGAAATTAAATGTATGTATCGTACCTCGCGTTATTCCTCTGGCTCAAGCATGTAGAAGACAAGGACAGGAAACCTATCAAGTGAAAGAATACCGCTGTGACGAAACAAATAATATAATTAGTCAATGCATGGGTAATGATGTATGGGTTCCGCTTGGAGCCCTTTGTGGAGAACGAAAATGTACTAACGAACCGACGAGTTATACTTACCGTTGCCTAGCTCCAGCCGAAACATTAGTTCAGAATAATAATGGTTATTTTCAAATAAATATCGCTTTAGTTCCGGAAAATTATCCTGATTATAATTCATTCAAATCTGATGCTAAAATTGCTGCAGATAAAATAATTGCTAGAGCTGGACTAGAAGCAAAGTACGTTAATATTTATATAGTAAATGAATATAATCAAACTTATCATACCAACTCTGGTAGCTTTGATTTAAGTAAAATAAATAATATGGGGGCAAAATTGATAGGTGCAGATTATGCAATATTAATTGAAAATCCTAACTCATGCCATAATTATCCTGGCGGTAATTATGTATGGGGTTTTGCCGCTGTCGCTTGTGGACCAAGTAATGCTGCTGAAAGCATGCCATCCCCAATGCATATATTTCCATTTATAGCCGATTTTTTTAATTAATTTATACCGTAAATATTAATTTACTATGAAATTAAAAAAAATATTTTTAAAAAAAATCTTAACGATTATTACTATTTCTGCATATCTATTTTTTTCATCACAGATTCAAGCTGCGCAACCGGTCTCTGATTTTAGATTAAATACCGCTATTAATCAATCCAATAACTATGTATTAAATTTCAGTACCATTGGACTTGAGACAGGACCTTATGTCAGTTACGGTATTGACTTTTCCAATAATTATTATGTAATTAAAATACTTGATAAGAATAATACTGAGCTTTTCAGCGGAAAAACTCTCAAGAGTTATCAAGATAGTCAACAAAATAGTCAAACTGTCATCATCAATCCCCTCAACCTTTATCTCCCTTACTTCAACGAGGCAACCAAAGTCCAACTTTTTGATGAAAACAACAGTTTAAAACTAGAAATTAATTTGGCTAACCATAATCTCGTGGGATTAAAGTATAGATACACAGCCTGCGATCTTTGCGGCTACTGTCCTCCGGATAAATTACCATCAAGTTGGGAAAGTTGCCGCAAATGTCTATATCCTAGTGCCAATCCGACCCCAACTATGGGCGATACTCTTCGCATTACCGATCCTTCAACTAATGACGGCCCAACTCCCTTTCCTGAAAAAACTTATACCGGAATAGGGTGTATAGGTTCAACGCCGGAAAAAGCCTCACAGGCTGTATTAAATATTATCTTTTCGATCGTTGGTGGCTTGGCTTTCCTGGCTCTGATGTACGGAGGATTTGTTGTTGCTACTTCTCAAGCTGAAGCTGAAAGACTGAATTATGGCAAACGAATTATCCGCGGAGCCATAATTGGAGTTGTAGTAACCTTATTATCTGCATTCATTGTTAAATTCATTGCCTCCGGAATTCTTAAGATACCGGGATTTAGTTAAATCTAACTTTGTGCTAAACTTATTAATACAAAATGAAGAAAACATCCATTATTTTTTTACTAATTCTTATTGTTATTTTGGTTTTTATCATTGGTGTAAGACGCGGACAACAGGTAGAAAAAACCAATAAAATAATAAATTATTTAATAAGTCTTCCTCCAAGCCAGACTCCTCAACCAACGCAAAAACCCTTGGAATTTAAAACTTATAAAAATAACGTTTGTGGTATTCAATTTCTCTATCCAATACAATTTAATAAATCTTCCGAATCGTCAGATAGTGCTCACTTTTCTGAGAAAGATGAAGTTGCCTTAAGTTTTAGTTGCGATAAAGCTAGTGAATTGAAAAATATCCTAGAAGACGAAACTGGTGCAACTTCGGAAATAAAACTGAAGGATAAGAAATTAATTGCTAAATCAGAACCTATTGGAAGTAAAGATATTATTACTTTTCAAATTAAAAATCCCTTTAAAAATCTCGCTATCTATGTATACATTGATAAATTGATCTTTCCTCTCTTCGAAAAAACTCTGGAATTTCTACCATGATTAGAGCTTAATAGCGACCCATATTCCACCGCTTCGGTGAAACTTGGCCTGGCACAATGCTATAATAAGTCTATGAATAAGTTAAAAATTGCTTATTTTGGCACGCCTTACGTCTCTTCCCGATTCTTAGAAAAATTATTAACAGACACTTCGATTAAACGTTTAATCGAAGTGAAGTTCGTTATAACTCAATCTGATAAGCCCGTTGGTAAGGAAAAAATCATAACTCCATCTCCAGTAAAGAAGACGGCTAATAAATATTCGATTAAAGTTTATGATCAAAACGTCAAAGATATTAAAGATAAGATTAAAAAATTAGACTTTGTTCTAATTTATGCCTACGGTTTTAAACAATATATTCCGGCTGATATTCTAAGTCTGCCAAAAATAAAATTTTCAGATACAAATTCCGGTTTTATAAATATTCATCCGTCGCTACTACCCTTATACCGTGGAGCTTCACCAATAGCTTATCCTTTAATATTAGGAGATAAAAAAACCGGTGTTAGCATTTTTGTCTTGGATGAAAAAATGGACCATGGACCGATTCTGGCTCAGGAAAAAATAAATATTGAACCAAACGATATGCGATCTGATTTAGAAGTTAAGCTCACGGATTTAGGTTTTGAGATGTTTAAACGAATGATACTAAACAACGATTCTGGGGTCGTCCCGACTCTGGCGGGACTCCCCGGAATGACGGCAACAGTTCAAGATCATTCGAAGACAACCCATGCACGATTTCTTACTAAAGACGACGGATTTATTCCGTTACCTCTTCTTAAGCAAGGGTTGGATAATTTAACTTTAAGTTTTAATGAACTGCCAAACATCATAAAGGAATTTATTACCAAATATTCAGTATCATCTATGACACGATCGTACAAAGATGATACATACCAAGCATCAAAAATTATATTTAATCTATTCCATGGCCTCTATCCCTGGCCAAGTTTATGGACTTTAGTAAGAATAAACGGTATAGAAAAACGCTTAAAAATAATTGATATGAGGTTTAAATCTAATCAACTAAGTAACCAAGCTTCTAAGCTAACTATTCATAGAGTTCAACTGGAAGGGAAAAAAGAAGTTGACTTTAAAACTTTTAACTCCGCTTACGCGATATTTTAGCTTTCACAGGTTCCGGAGCACTACCTTTTATATTGTTAAGAATATACAAACCTATTAAAGTAAAAATTATTAATCTTAAAAATGGAAATTGAATATTTATATTTAGAACGCTCAATAAAAGAAAAAAAGGTGTAATAATTGTCGCCAGGTGAAGATCTATCTGATAACTTTTTAGAAAACTTATGGGATAAGATATTAACTTTGCTCCTAAAAACAAGGCCAGAGCAACAAATAAAAAGTAAAACAACTGTCCAAATACAAAAAACAAAAAACTGCCGATTAATAAAAATGGCAGTAAAAAGACCGGCACTAGATTCAACAAAGGTATAAATTTATTTAATTGGTTGCGGACAAAATTTTGATTAAGAGTGAAGTTTTTTACTTCCTCAAGAGGTACAATCTCTATTCTACCGTCATCTTTATAATAAGAGATGTAGTTTCTGGATAACAAAGCATACGTTTGATATCTCTTCATATCGTCGACACTCGCATTTGTATCAATAACTAAAATATTTTTGATTTCGTCGGATTTTAACCCTTTTACATCTTCCATTTCTTTAATCCCCCGCTCTAATTGATCTACTGAAATAAAATAAGGTTCATTAACATTCGTTGTGACTACTCCGTTTCTAATTCTTATTTCCAGTTCAGCCGGATAAACTTTTCCCAAAGTGCTGGGAAATCGGTTAATAAAATCATTGAGTGGATTGAATATCTTTACGCCAAGAAATATTGTTGTAATAATAGATAATTGAAAGCAAAAAAATATGAAGTACTTCAAGCTGAAGCTGAAAGGAGCTTTAATTACATCTTTATAATATTCAGACGAACTGAAACTATTTCTCCAAACATAAAAGAATACTTTAAAGTAATTCATTATCTTAAGTATATTTAATGATTCCGTTTTCGTCAATTGCCTTTTGAGAAAGTTATGCGCTTGACAAAATGTATACTTGAATGTATATTTAAGTATATATGCAATTCATCACTACAACCGATTTAAGAACCAAGACTCCCGAGCTTATTAATACCCTTAAGCAAAACGGGGAAGTTTCTCTTATCCATAGATCAAAGATCGTAGGAATAATTAAACCGGTTGAAAATCAACCTAAACTCTTTGATGTCAAAGCCTTCAAACGGTTAGTCATAGACTTAAATCTTCCAAAAACTACCTATAAACAAAGAGAGAGTATTTACAGAAAGCATTTAATGAAGAAATATGGCAAAAATCTTTCTTGATGCTAATATTTTTATCGATTTTGTAGAAAAAAGAGGTATAAATATTGAAGATAAATTGGGGCAACATAATTTAGTCGTTTCTCCACTCTCAATTCATATACTTATCTACATAACCAAGAAAAAAATCCCAAATGAAAAATTGCTTAATATTATCAATCTATTTCTCATAGTTGATTTTAACAAAGTTATATCTGAAAAAGCCTTGCATGGTCCGACTAGCGATTTTGAAGATAACGTTCAGCTTCATTGTGCAGCTGCAGCCGAATGCGACTATTTTCTAACTAACGATAAAGGACTATTAAAAACTAAATTCTTCGGCAAAACCCAAATTATTAATAATCTATAATAATCCTATGAACTTGAAAAATAAATTCGCAATTGTAACCGGCTCTTCGACCGGTATAGGCAGAGCAATCTCAATTGCCTTGGGTAAAGAAGGTGCCTTTATTGCTTTGGTTGCCAGAACAAAGGATAGACTACAAGAGACAAAAAATCTCATAGAGAAAGCCGGGGGGGAAGCTGAAATATATCCCACAGACCTAAGTCTGATTGAATCCGTTAATCAGTTGATTGAAAAAATAAAAAAGACAACGAAAAACGTAGACGTCTTGGTTAATGTGGCAGGAATATGGCATGGGAGAAATGAAGTTTATGCAGGATGCAACTTAGAAAACTTTGCTCAAAAGGTCATTTTAGATACTTTTATGGTTGGGGCAATTGCTCCAACTCTACTTGTTCATGCTTTTGTTCCTTTTATGAAAAAAGGCTCAAGAATAATTAATATTTCCGGCACTTTTGAAAATGGTGGGAAAGGTTGGTTGCCCTACTATGTATCCAAAAGAGCTATCGAGGACCTAACGATTGGATTATCTCAAGAACTAGAAAGGGAAAATATTTACGTAAACGCTGTTTCTCCTTCCGACACAGCTACTGAAGCTTATAAAAAGTATTTTCCCGAATATATTAAAGATGCGATCTCTCCAAATGAAATAGCAAAATTTATAATTCATCTTTGTTTAAAAGAAACCGACGGAGTAACGGGAAAGGTCTTTATATTAAAAAAAAATCAAAAACCTTTTGAGAGTTTTCATTATTAAAATTTTCACCACTTCTCAACTTTTAAACCTTTTATCATTTTAAAATGTTTCAAATTACCTGTGATAAGAATAAGGTTATATTCAATAGCCGTTGCTGCAATAAAAGCATCAAACAACAAAATTCCTGATGCTAAATGATGCTCCTCTAAAATATCAAGGGCTTTTTTTGAAATAAGTTCATTCGTGTGAATGACTTCAAAGTTTTTAAGCATCTGATTAATATTGCTGAGAGCTTTTTTATCTCTCGCTCCTTGTAAAAGCTCTCCGACTGTTACAGCAGATACCTTTATTCGGGAACGATCTTGCAATAATTGAAGTGACTTTCGAAAGCCTCTTAAATAATCGATAAAAATATTACTATCACAAAGATAAGTGTTCATTTTGATTCGTAGATTCTTCTGCTGTTTTTTTCCCTGATCATTCTCACCCAGGCTGCCGAATCTTTCATATCCTCTCTATCCTTCCACATTCCAAAAGCAGGTAGCTTGCTTAAATCAATTTTTTTTAATTTTTTCTTTTGTTCTTTTTTAGGAGGAATAATTAAGGCTTTTTCTTTGCCAAATTTTTTCACACGGAAAGATTGCCCGCCAATAGCGACTTTTTCTAAAATCTCGGCTAAATTATCTCTTAAATCCTTAGTTGAAATAGACTGTATATCCTGCATAATTAAATAATATTACAAAGTTGCAATTTTGTCAACTTTACACTAAAAATTTGTGACTTTAAAAAGGCTACCGATGAAGTAGCCGACAATCGCGGAAATCATTCCAATTAGCATCATCTCGATCCCCTGCTTTAATAAATTCCTGCCGAGTGTCTTCTTGGCTTTGTAATAACCTACTACGAACAAAGCTGCCGAAGAAACTATTATGGCAATTACTATAGCAGGTTTTATCGCTAAAAAGAAAAAAGGCAGAAGCGGAATAAACGATCCAACAAGCGCCGACAGTCCAACAACTATTCCATCAGAAAAAGCTTTTTTCCTATCGACAGGTTCAAGTTTAAGCTCTTGTTCCATCATCACCTTCAACCAAACATCTTTCTTTGAAGTTATTTTCTCGACTATTTCATCCAATACCTTACCTTTAAATCCATAGTTTTCGTAAAGGGCTTTGATTTCTTCTCTTTCTCCTTTCGGCACATGCTCAATCTCCCATTTTTCCCTTTCGTATTCCGACTGATAATAGTCTGCCTCTGCAATTTTAGAGGTATAAGCAACCGCAGCCATCGAGATACTTTCAGCAAATGTAGCAGCCAATCCGGCAACAAGAACAATTTGATTGGATGAAGTAGCGGCCGCAACACCAAGAATTACTCCCAAAACATTTACCAATCCGTCCTGTCCACCAAGTATAATTTCAGGAAGATTAAACCCTTTTAAATGCGCTTCTTCGTGATGAATATCATTATGTACAGCCTCTGTCGTATGGGCGATTTTAATCTGCTCAACATTATTCTGCAAAAAAGCCCGCCTTGCTTTATCAACACGATTCATATACCTATATTATAGTGAAGTTTATTTGTAGTGTTCACGCACTTGAAAAAGAATATAAAGAGAAAGGAGTGAGCCAATCAGCAAGCCTCCTAAATTGAATGTTACAACGTATTGTACAGCTCCAACCAAAGTTGCATAATAAACCAGATTCCAGGCATTTCTGCTATTCTTAAATAACCCGGGAATAGCCATAGCCTCAAGTACCATTTGAACTGCTGAAAATACAAAGGTAATTACAGTATTTGTTCCGGCAGTTACTCCTCCCATAAAACTAAATGGAACCATAAGCGCACCCAAACCAAACACAAATAAAATAACCGGCAATGTTAGAATAAAGATAACTAATATAGCCCAAGGTGCAAATTTAACTATAGTTTCTTTAATATTTGTTGGAAGAGCAGGCGCTTTCTTAACTAAATATTCATGAAGAAGATCCTCAAGTTGTTTCAAATAACTTTTGTAATTGGTACTCATTATAAATCAAAACTATTGACTCATTTTACCGACATACCACAAAAGCAGCATTGCTGCTACAACAACAAAGACTACTCCAACCTGCATTACCGGAGAAAGATCATTTTTCGAGCTTGAACTTGACCTTACGGGTGAGCTTTTTGTTCTTTTAACTTTTCTAGCCATAAAAAAAGGATAAAGAAACACACTGTCAATGTCAAGCGGAAAACATAATTATTTTTTTAAAGCTTATTTTAAGGCTCTAAAGCTCGATTTTTGTGGTATACTGTGCACTTATGTCACGGCTGAATATTTATTTATTACTCGTATTGGCTTTTCTTCTTATTTTTGCCCACCAGGACTCGGCTGTCGTGGATAACTCGATTAATCGGGCTACTATGGCGCCGATATCTTCTCCAACCACCACCCCAACCCCTACTCCAACAATTCCGCAACCACGCCAATTTAACATTCCAAAAATTAACGTATCCGCTCCAATCGTACCGGTCGGCGTAGATGAGAACGGAAAAATGCAGTTACCGGAAAATATAAATGAAGTAGGTTGGTATGAACCAGGGTTCAAACCGGGAGAACAAGGAAATGCTGTAATTTCCGGTCACCTTGATTCAGCAACAGGTGAGGGCGCAATTTTTTATCATCTCCATGAACTTGAACCCGGTGACAATCTTATAACTACAGACGAATTTGGTAATCAATATACTTTTGCAGTTACCGCGAAAAAAGCTTATGAGTTTGACAAAGTCCCTCTTGAAGAAGTTTTTGGAAAATCCGCAAAAAAACAACTTAACTTAATTACCTGCACAGGCCAATGGATCGCAGATCAGCAAAATTACTCTCATCGTATGATTATATACTCAGAACTTCAGAGCGTTTCTCATTTTCAAATTTCTCCCACAATGTAAATTCAAAAAATTCCTTTTTCTTCAGATAATTTTTAAGGATATATTCTGAAACTATATGATAATTTGAATTTTCCGGAGGTTCATTGGTTAAAATTAGCCGGATACGTTTCTTCTTTAAATTATCTACCACTTCTCTTTCCTGTCCAGGAGAATGAAGTCCAAGAGGCAGATTAATATATCTTGTTGGATTTTTGCGGTCTGTAAGAAAATAAAACATGGGAGCGTTGGGAAAAATAAAAATATAGTCGTTTTTGGTTGAATTTTTTTTAATTTCACCGACCACTTCGGGAATAACCCTGTTAAATTTTTGGTCGACAAATATTTTTGCCTTTGTTTGGTCGCTAAAACTATTCTGTTTGTAAAGGGGGGAATCCCAACGGTAATAATTTTTAAATAATCCGGTGTAAAAACCTAAAATTATTATTACTAAAATCGACCCATAAACCAGGGTGTTAAATAGATTCTGGACAAGTCTTTCGACAGGCTCAAGATACTGAGTTTGATCGAAGTGCCGGAATGATGTTCGCCTCGCTGGAGCTTTGGCGAAGCGGGTCATTCTGGTAAGCGATGATTTTTGGAGCGCATCCAGAATCTGTTTTGAGTTTCCTAAAATTAAAGCTAAGGGAATTCCGGTAATTGCCATTAAAACGGACAAATGTGGGTAATCAGATGTCGGTCTGATACCAAAAAGATAAAACAGCAAAGTAAATAATGGAAAAATTAACATTTTAGGTTTTTTTCTCAATAAAAATATTGCTGCAACAGAAATAGTTACAGGCAAAAGATAAAAAATTCCTTTTAAACCCGTAGGAAAGGATGTCGAAGCAACCCCTTCGAGTAAAAATCTTTTAACCGTGTAAAAGTAGAAATTATTTAAAAAACCTTCCAGAGAACCTGTTGATAAAAGATAAATTAGAAAAACTAGTGTGCCTACTGAAAAACCAAAAATAAATTTTGAAAAGTTTCTAAATTGTCTTATTTTTCCAATTTGTCCCATAAGACTCATTTGAATGATGACTGTTAAAAAAACCGCTATTCCGAAATTCTGTTTCAGAATCAATGTAATGAGTGTCATCAACCCTACAACTAAAAAATTGGGCCAGGCCAATAAAGTAGCAAGTCCTGCTGTTAAAGCAAACATCGACGGCCAGGGAAAATTAATATGTGTCGGCCCCCAGACAAGATAAATTAACACTGCCAAAAATGACCCAAAATAATTTTTTGTCGATCGAAAACAAATTTTGTAAACAAGGTAAACAGCTAACAAGCTAACCAGCAAACTTAATATTCTCCCCGCCAAAATACTTTCTCCAAATATTTTAAAAGCCGCCGCCGTCAGAAAAACCGTTCCGGGTGTGTAAATCAAATCAAAATCTCTATAGGGAAGTTCTCCCTGAATAACTCTTTGCGCAGCATGCAGAATAAATCCTTCATCATAATAGGCAAACCCCCGATTAAAGAAGAAACTTAAAACAAAAAATGAAAACAAAATTATAAAAAAGTTTTTAATAGTCAAAAAATTCATAAGGAGTAGGTCCGCTGATTAAACGCTTTACTTTTCCCTTGGAATCAAACTCAAATCTGGCCATTTCCCGATCAGATTCCCACTTACTACTATTAATTTTATCCCTGTATTAAGCTTTTTATTTATGTAACTGTCATCTTTCATAACTTATATTCTAACTTTTTTCACAAGATATTCCACTCTTTACTCAAATATTTCTTTCTCTAAACTTTTCGCCAAGTTTAAAAAAAAATCCTCCATTTCTTTTGGATTATATCGAACTAGAGCTCTTGGTAAGTCTTTTGTTTTTAAAAACTCTCCAACCCTTAAAAACTGTGATGACAAATTCATCCTATCGATATGCCAGTCGAATTTAGCCTTTGCATCAAGAATTAGCTTTTGAAGATTATAATTCTTTTCTATTTTAAGAATGTAATAAAGGTCAAAAAAGTCTCGGACTCTTGGCTTCATAAATATAGTGTGCACCTTATTAACTGCAATATCATAGACGCTATCAATCTCTAGATTTTTAAATATGAGCTTATAGCTCACAAGCCCTAGCATTTGAGAGCGATTTCGCTTGACAAGTTTCAGTTTTTTTTTAATTTTTTCTAAGAAAGAATCAGTTAAACTAGGATTAACTTCGACTTTTTCACAAAATAAATCAATATCTTCAGATAGTCTATGCTGGTAATAAAAAGCTGCCAATGCCGTACCTCCCGTAAGGTAATAATTTTTTACGACGTAGGGATCAGCTTGTGCCAGTTCCAGAAAGTTAAATTGGTTGGGAGTGAGTACAGTTTTCCCCATAATAAATATTCTACTGCCCGTGCTTTATAAGGATCAAGCTTGTCTTTTATATTTGGCCAGGCTTTTTTAACTTCTTCGCGGTTAAGTTTTTCTCCCTCATCAAGCCCGTAGTTAATAAGCTGAACCAAATACCATAATCGGTATTCTTTGGGATATTTCTTCTTGAAAGTTTTTTCATCCGTCGACCAATTCCACATATCATTATTTTACCAAATAAATCCGTTTGTTAACAGGCTTCACTCTTTTTTTCGACATCCATAATTTTTTTCCTGGTCACTGCATTCTTGATCAATTTTTCGTCTACATTTCCGCTGAATATAATTATGCTGTCGTATGATTTTATAGGGTATTCTAATATATTTTCAATTTTTTTACCGTTAACATAACCGGTTAAATTTTTGTTTGGTTTTATTTTGTAATTAATATTAGTAAAAAGATCTTTCCATTTTGCACCTTCTGCCTCGACGTGGACGACATCTTCCACTTTATCATGCAGATGAGCTTTTTCTATTTGTTCATTTTCCTCACTCCCCTCCTCTTCTTCACCACAGGGTTTGATTGACATATATTTTATACCGGAAAAGTCCTGAAGTTTATTATCTACATAGACCTGAAAACCAGCATGATAGTGAATTTTTTTTACACTCTGCTTCTTTTTTTGGTAGATAAAAATTCCAATTAATATTAAAAGAAGAATTAGACTTAAAATGACTAATTTTTTATTCATAATTTTGCTGGATTAATGCGGATTATTTTATCATCATTTTCTTTGGGAAATCCCCTGCCGTCTCTATTACTAGTTGTGATATACAACATCCCATCAGGCCCTTTAATAACCTCACGAATCCTACCAAAATCTCCTTTGAAATGTTCTTTTATATCTGCTTTTTTGAATTGAACATTAGTTTTATAAAAAGCTTCATAGAGAGTTTGACCTCTTAAACCCCCAAAAAAAAGCGAGTCACCAATAAATGCAGCTCCAGACGGTGCCCAGGTAATATTAGTTCCTGAATTTATAACTGGTGTCTCCATGTCGGATCTACTTTCATCGCCTTGAATCTCTGGCCAACCGTAATTTTTTCCGGGTTCAATTAGATTTAATTCATCAAGACCTGACTGAATCCCGGATCGACCGTGTTCTGTCGCCCAAAGTCTGCCTGAATCATCCCAGTCAATTCCCTGCGGATTTCGATGACCATAAGTATAAGTTCTATTGCCGAACGGATTATCAGTTACAGGTTGTCCGTTATCAGTTACACGAAGAATTTTACCTGCCAGAGAATTTTTATTCTGGGCAAGCGAAGGCTCCTGGGCATCACCTGTTGTTATATATAAGTTTTTATCAGGTCCGAATTTTATTCTTCCACCGTTATGATTACTATTGCCAGGAATTTGATCAACGATAATTTTTTCTTCGCTAAGTTTTCCGTCTAATTCCGTATATCGCATTCGCACTACTCTATTTAAAGTATTATTACCATTGTTTTGATACGTGTAATATAAATAGACAAATTTATTGGCCGCGAAATTCGGATCTAAGGTTATATCACTTCCTTTTAATTAGTTAATACTTGTTATCGTCTATAGGATTAAACTCTAGGCCACCAGTGGAATAGAGTCTTTGCGGTAATTATTTGTTTCT
>Ga0209541_10007022_pt1 | contig 19013 bp, 30 predicted proteins | sample RifCSPlowO2_01_FD_184027 | JGI IMG/M metagenome (GOLD analysis project Ga0209541, IMG submission 184027) | Groundwater microbial communities from Rifle, Colorado - Rifle CSP2_plank lowO2_0.1 (SPAdes) (version 2) | ecosystem: Environmental > Aquatic > Deep subsurface > Groundwater | place... | reverse complement strand
CTTTCTGCTCCGGCTGTCTCAAATGCCGCTCGCCGGCAGAAGATCCCCGCCTTTCGAGAGAGAGGTGTCTGGAAAATTCCAGAGAATTTTGAATATTAAAAATGAATATGAATATGAATATGAATATGAACTCCGATCTAACATTCATCACAAACGAAAATTCAATACGCCAGACGGATGGCGTATTGGGTGAAGATGAGGTTTAATGAGGTAGAATAAATAATATGCAAAATCTTTTGGAACAATTGAAAAAGGTGCTTGCCAAAGACGAGCGGCTCGTAAGCGAGGGCGAGATTTTGAAGAACAAGGTTATTGAACTTGCGATAAAGCTGGATAAGGAGTTGATTGAGCTTCTTTTGGCGGATAAACAGATGAAAGAAGTGTTTTTCGCGCAAGCAGGAAAGGCGACCATTTTTGATAAAGACAAATTTATCAAGTTTGTTTCCAATAAGCAATTTTTGCCTGACAGCTACACGGTGTTCAAAAATAAGATAGGCTTGACCAAAGACGAAGAATTTATAAGCGAGAAGAAAGAAGTCGTGCTTTCGTGGCCGTACAAGGATTGCGTGCTTGAAGGCGGCATGACCAAAGAAGACCAAAAACGCGATGTTACGTGCATATATTTTATTCTAACATAATAAAGATAAGAACAGAATAAGAACATTGTGGATTTCTAAACTTTCGTCAGTTTCGAGACTTGTGGCCGGTAGGTCAAAATTGGACAAAAAGCAGGTTCTGACTCCTGCCTGCCGGCAGGCAGGTACGCCGGAGCAAAAGAATCAAACCAACCCCAAAATTTTAGCATATAATTGGCCCCGTTTCAACTTGTGGAGCTATTACTTGATTGGTGGTAAGATATAAATATGTTAAAAATAGGCCTAAAAAACGAAAAATATAATCTCATTTTAAAAACCCTCCTCATTCTGGCGATTTTAGTATTTGCTGGGGTATATTTCGTTGGGTCAATTCAAAAAGCAGAAGAAGTTTCCATGTGCGGCTTTGAGATAGCAAAAGGAGAATTAGTTGTTACTGTAAGAAACGGCACCGTTGCACAATCCGAGAATATAAGAATCGGCGCAAGCATTGGAGCCGATAACTCCTCCAACCTCTCATTTTTTGATGGGGTAACGGAGAAAAAATTCAATGTAAAAGAATGCGATATGTTTGAATACAAGACCGGTCTCGATATTTTTTCCATTAAAGTTGCTAAAATCTATTCCAATACCAACTGGTGGAATAGAGCGTCAGGGAGCAGTAACGCATCAGTGGAATTGATCATTCTTCATACTATGGTGCCAGAATAATATGTGGTATATTGATAAAAAGGCAATCTATGGCAAGAAACTATGCCAATTAAAAAGTCAATTCTAGAGCAAAAATGGTACTATAGAATCGCGAAAGTGTTCTTTCTAATGCTTCCGCTAGTAGTTGTTGTTATATTACTAAAGAGCTACATAGATATTAGCGGCATATCACAAAATAATATTGTTGCTATATTAGAGAAAAACAGTGCCTATATTGTTTATGCAGTAGTAGGGTTGATCTCATATTACCTAATTTTAAAAGGAATTTGGAGAGGTTTTCTTTACATCGCATTTGGGGGGCTGGAAGATGACACAACGAAAAAGAGTGTAGGAGCAATTCAGCCCAATGATCAAGTTGTCCATCCGGTCACTCCCTCAAAGGGGGGAGCTCTTTCTGAAAAAGACAAAAAAGAAATAGGCTTCTACGTATTTATTCTTATAATGATCGGGCTTATCTATTGGATATACAATTACAAATCTCCCACGCCAAACTTTAATAATGGAAATGATAATAGGAATGGTACTACGTGTATCCCTACGGGGTGCGATACGCGGTGGCGCTGTACGGGAACTTATTATTTGAATGGGGTGCAGAAGAGGGTAGATGGATGCTTTACCTTAGGTTCGCGCCCTCGAGATATCTATTCAAGTTGGTCGGGTACATGCCGGCAGTGCCCTTAGTTTTACATAAAATATAGACAAAGCTTCATTTTATTTCAAATCAGAAATTAATAATCTATTCTCCAGGTAAAACCGCCAAATCTCCTCAACCAAAGAGGTTCTAATACTCCCCTTGTCCCGAAGCCGGATTGGACATCAAAAACTGGAGTCATTAACTCCAGTTTTTAGTTGGGTGAGGAAGTTGTATAATTAAAAACATGAGCAGTGCTTTAAATCGCATCTTTGCGTTTGTTTTCTTCGCGATAGTTTTGTTGTTGCTGCTTTGGATGCCCACCTGGACAAAAATAAACGTGGGAGATGCTCCGGGGGTAGTTTATAGTCCTCCATGGATTGGCTTTCTTGTTATTCTTATCGGTTTGGCATACGAAATGTTCAGGCCAAGCTTGAATCTAAAAAGAGATACAAATTGGAAATGGATTTTGACTGGAGTTTTTCTTTTTCTGATTATAATAACGATGATTGTTGTTCAGGAGATTTGGATGCCATACAAACAAGGATATTCCGTTTTTGGAATGAGAAGTTTTGAATTTCCTCTCGGAAGCGGCAATATTCGTATTTGGCCACAGCTTTTATGGGACTTTCTTAACGTCCACAGTACGGATACAACAGTTTTGGCTTTGCTGTTTGGGATCTTGTTCTCAACAAAGTCAACCCCGCAAACGTCAAAAAGTTATAAACTTATTCTAATCGGCGCAGTAATATTTACGGCGTTTTTGATGCTTGGACATTTTTCGTTTTTATTTTTTAACATAGACCCGACCAGTGGATATTATTCCAGATTTACCAGAATGGAACTGCTTAGCCAATGGTGGTTTCAGTGGGATTTTTGGTCCGAACTGGTAATTTTAATAGGCGTGTTGCGGCTGCTTTTTAAGGGCAAGGTGGTGAAATAATTTTATGCGTTTCGAAAAGGGCTTTGTTGTCCCGATAATCATACTTGTCCTTGGATTAGCAATAGCCTTGAGCGGCAGTTTGTTAATTTATCTAAATCAGAAAACTGAATCGGAAACTTCTTTGGATGAACAGAAATCAAATTCCGAAAAATGTCCGGATGGAATTTTGCGTTCTGTTGGACAAAATACCGCTGTCGTGGTATTTTATTCTCTGTTTTTGGAGGGGAATATGAAGAAGTTGTCCGAGCGCGATATCGGGGAATTGCCCCTGAAATCGCTTAATTTCGTTCAGCCCGGCGATCGGTTCATTGGCCAGACAAGGTGTCAGCGGATGACAACGCGCCGGTTCAGTGGTGTCCAGATCTTTGAAGCATACGAGCGGCCTTGGGACGGATTCCAATTCCGGGTCCGCAGAACAGGGGCGAGAGATGAACATTCCAAAGGATAAGAAGTACCCGGTGGACGCGGTCCAATGCGACGATTGCGGCGGATTCGGTTGCGCGACCTGCTACGACAGAGGGTGGCTCCTCTACGGCCATCCGAAAGGTCGGACGTGTGCTCGGGAAGGATGCAATACGCCGCTTCCTCCGAACCAGTACGCGGTCTATTGCACAAATGAGTGCGCTCATCTCGACGCGTAACGCGTCTTGGTCAAATAACCGGCCGGGTCCGCCACAGGCGATACCCGACCGGTTTCTTGTTTATATCCGCAGGTGTTATCATTAATGAGATGGGGATTTCAGACATATTGACCAATAAGCCGGTGCTGGTAGGTCTGCATCTGGTTTTTGCCATTTTAGGCATTGATTTTTTCTTGTGGCTGGCCGGCGAGATAATTGCCAACCCGGCCCGTCGGACCAGGATGCGCCTAGTCGCTGTTTTAGGTGTAATCAGTTTTATCGGAAGCTGGGTGGTAGGTGGCTATTATTACGTCAAATTTTACGGCAGTTTGGTGAAGCCGGTGATACAGGCCGGCGCCGCCCCCTGGGCCCACGCCATCGCTATGGAGGCCAAGGAGCATATCTTTTTATTCATCATCCCGCTGGCGCTGACGGCGACCTTTTTGTCTTTTTTGAAAAAGGAACAACTTGAAAACTACGGTCTTAAAAATGTTTTTCTGATACTGACCCTGCTTGTTGTCGCCATTGCCTTGTCTCTGGGATTGATGGGCTACATAATTTCAGCGGCCGCCCGGTGGGCATAATATGTTAAGAATCATTTATTCATCTTCAGTCGGAGCGACTATAGCGGTGATCTTTATCGCGGTCATTACGATATGGGCGGAACTTTCCCCAGCCCTTAAAGCCGCTCTTAAAACCTTATCCGGCCATCACTGGCTGACCAAAAGCATCGCCATTGTCATCGTTTACATTTTAGTTTCATTTCTCGTTCATCTTTTTGTCCGGGATCCTTCAGTTGTCAAAGTTCGTCGTAGCTTATACATGCTCATCAGTACGACCGTCTTGGCCGGAATCGCTATTTTGGGATTTTTCGTCTGGCATTATTTGCAATAAAGATAACCTCTTTCTAGCGGCTGATGACTAACGGCTATTTAAAAATTGATGGCCATGAAGTTACGGTTACCAACCGGGACAAGGTTTATTTTCCCGGAGAGGGTATCACCAAAGGAGATATCATTGACTACTATTGGTCTGTCGCCTCGCTCATCCTGCCGTATCTGAAAGACCGGCCGGAAAATCTGAACCGGCATCCCGACGGCATTGACGGCGAGAGTTTTTACCAGAAGGACGTTGACCACGAGGGACCGGACTGGGTCCGGACGGTCGGCATCCATTCCGAGTCAACCGGCAAAACGGTACGCTATCTGGTTTGCGACGATGAGGCCGCTTTGGTCTATATAGCCAATCTGGGCTGTATAGAAATAAACCCGTGGAACTCTCGGGTTGACAAGCTGGACAAACCGGACTATCTGATCGTGGAACTGGACCCGCAGAATATTGATTTTTCCGATGTCATCAAAACGGCCCAGGAGGTCAGAAAAATTTTTGAGGAGCTGGAGATTGAAAGCTATTGTAAAACATCTGGCAAGAGGGGGCTACATATTTTCGTGCCAACCGGGGCGAAATACGCGTATGAAACAGTGCGCGATATTGCCGAGCTGATAGCCAAGGAGGTCAACCGTCGCCTGCCGGAGATAACTTCAGTCGTTCGCGACCCGGCCAAGCGCAAGAGATTGGTCTATGTTGATTATCTCCAGAACAGCAAAGGCCAGACCCTGGCCGCGCCGTACTCGGCACGGCCGGTTCTGGGCGCGACCGTCTCCACGCCCCTGGAATGGTCCGAAGTCCGCGTGGGCCTGGACCCTAAAAAATTCACAATTAAAAATATCCTGAAACGGGTGGACAAAAAAGGGGACCTCTGGCAACCGGTCCTGGGCAAAGGCATCAATCTGGATAAGATATCAAGTAGATTAGAGCGGCTATAACGCCGGCCATGTTGGCCAAAAGGTCACGAATTGAATCAGGGTCAAAAAGCGTCCCGAAAAATCCGAAATGGAAATAGCTGGCGAAGAAGTATTCGATGTATTCCCAGGCGACGCCGGATGCCATTACAATGACCGCCGTCAGTAATGCCATGGTTATGACCGGCTTTCCTGATCTGATTCGCAAAAGCCGGGCGCCGAAATACACCATCAGGGCCGGGAAAACAAAGTGAACCAGCTTGTCGTAGTCAAAGCCGTATTTGTAAAGTCCCCAGGCACCCAAACTGCCGATGCCGTTTAGGGCCATACCTGTCGCCAAAGCCGTCTGAAATTGAAGCAGTTCTCTCCTGTCCCGCAGTTCCCTGAAGACCCAGGCCGGCAAGGCGATCAAAAAACTATAACCGATGGCCGCCAGACCCATCGGTATCGGTTTATAATAGTCAGGCAGATAATCCTTCGGTAATAAAAACAAGGTCAGCCCGGCGCATGCGAATGCCCATTGTGATATTATTATGAACCGCTTCACGATTCTATAGACGCTCCAATGACTTGAGATTTTTCTCCGGCAGATAGAGGATGAGGATGCCACCCACGATGCCACCCACGGCGCTGACGATATGTTCTCCGCCGAAAAATATGCCATCAATGAAATCAAGCAATATCCAAACTCCGCGCCATATCAAGATTATCCCGATGGCGATGGAAAGATTCTTGATGAAATAGCCCAGCCCGAAATGATGGTTCATCCCGTTGGAAATCACAACTGCGTTGTTTGAAAGTCAAACGTTTGACCGCAGTAATGACATTATTATTTATCGCCTTATCATCCTTATTGAACCCGTAAGGGGTGACTTCCTACGGGATTCATCCCACAATTATAATTTTTTAAAGATAAATAATCAAACCCGCCTAAATTTCGCGCTAGCGCGAAATTTAGGCGGGGCGTGTGCACCACCCGTCAGTTCATCACTCTCTGGATATCCCGGCAGCGCCGGGCCCAGTAGGTGAAGTTATCAGACATGTGTTCCATGATGAACCGATGTTCAGGGTCGTTGTAGTATTTGGCCGCTTTCTCAAAAAGAAAGCGGCCGAGAACGTCATACTGCCGGATGCTTTGCGTCTGGCGGACATGCTCCCGGTAGAACCCGTTCCAGAACAGGACCTGACCCGCGGCCAGCTCTATCAGCTCCGCGTCCCGGTGGCCTGCGAGGTCTCGCAAGAGTATCACGGTGACAACTTCCAGGTCCTTCGGTTTGAGCATGCCGTCTGAAGTGTCGATGGGCGTGATGGCGAAGTCAAACAGCACGGAAGTTACGAACCCTACCTCTTGTCTGGTCGGCCAGCGGACCGGTGGGTCCTCGGCCTCTTCAATCGCGTCCAGAAGGTGCTCTTTAAAGAACTTAAAGGTTGTCCCTTTGTCGCATCCATACAGCTTCGCAAAGGTAAGCTGGTCAGGGAGCTCTTCCATTTTCCCGCCTCCTGTCCGCCATTCTATAAGCTCATAAAAATAATTCAAGAAAATAATCCACATCAACATTCTTTCCCTTTTCTTCTCTAATTCGCGCGAATTAGAGAAGGGAGGGGGATTGTGATATGATGAGAACATGAGAGAGCTGGAAAAAGTTTTGAAAGCTTTGGCCAACAAGCGGCGACTTGAAATATTGAGATATATCAATAAAAGAGAGGCCGCGGTGGCCGATGTCGCTGATAAGATAAAATTGTCAGTCAAAGCTACGTCAAAACACTTAGCCATCTTGTTCTCGGTCGGGATTTTAGAAAGGGAACAGCGTCATCTCCAGATGTTCTATGTGGTTGGGAAGAACATACCTAAATCAGCCAGACGCATAATCTCCCTCCTCTAATTCGCGCGAATTAGAGAAGGGAGATTTAGGGGTTATATTTATATGGGAACTGGTTCAAATGACAAAATAGTGCTGGTGGCGGTGCTAAAAGACAGACGAGACAGAAACCTGCTGCTCAAGGAGCGTTGGTATCGGATTCCGCTCGCTCATCTGCCCAAGCGTCATTTTCAATACATTGCTTTCTATCAGCCGCTAGGGCTCGGTACCCACGGCAAGAAAATTGAGTATTATGCCAGGCCGGTTAAGGCCATTAAAACTAAACGGGTTGAACTGCTACCGAACGAGCTGGACCATCCGCGGGCCCAGGACGATTATCTGAAATATGAGTTTGAAAAAATAGAAAAACTAAAGCGGCCGGTCAGGAATGTCATCCCTCGCCGCATCTCATTTGGCTTTACTTCATTACATAAGTTATTGACCGCTGGAGATATTCTTCAATTATATGGCGTGACACCGGCCGAACAGATAATCCAAAAACGGCTCGCCAAGCTTGGCATTCAAACCAAGCCCCAGTTGTCGGTCGTAATAAAAAAGTGCAGATTCAGAATTGATCTGGCTGTTATCTCGCTGAACAATAAAATTGCCGTGGAATGCGACAACGCTAAAGCCCACGCGGGCAAGCTGGTGCTTACCCGCGACAAAATTAAAGACCGATATCTCCGCCGAGCCGGCTGGAAGGTCATCCGCCTCTCCGAGAAAGCAATTCTCAAAGACCCCGACGCCTGCGCCTTAGCCATCCAAAAATTAGCTTTAAGTTTTCGTAGATCCTGAGTGTGCCGAAGGATTGATTTTCCCGCCCAAAAGTTGGATAATCTGCTTGTTATGAAGATCATTTATATTGCTGGGCCATATATTGGAAACAGAGATAAAGAGGTGATTGAAAAGAATATCCGCGAAGCAGAGAAATACCAGATTGCCTTGGCTAACGCCGGGATAGGGTTCTTCTGTCCGCACAACCACTCCGAGCATTTTCAGGAAAAGGCCAAAGCGTCGGAATCTTTCTATCTCGAACTGGACTTAGAATTTTTAAGGAGATCAGCCGATGCCGTCTTAGCCATGCCCGGCTGGGAAAGGTCATCCGGCGCTATGGCCGAGGTAGAATGGGCCAAAAAACAAAATCTCCCAATTTTCTATCCAAAGTCACCCTCCGATATCCAAGAAATAATCGCCTGGGCGAAGTGTTTAACAAAATCGGGAAGATAAATTTATGAAAGGATTCGTAGAAAATATTGAGAAGCTGACGTTAGAGAAGATGAGGCAGAGCACTTTGACGGGCAAACTACAGAAGAATTATAATAACTAACAAGGATGTCTAAACTTAAACATTGGTTGGTCAATCCGCGGATGGCGTGGTTGTGGCTGGTGGTCAGAGTGTATGTCGGCTGGGTCTGGCTGGAGGCGGGCTGGGGGAAAGTGACTAATTCGGCCTGGGTGGGAACGGGCGCGGGCGGAGCGGTAAAGGGATTCCTGACCGGCGCTTTGACAAAAACGGCGGGCGAACATCCGGATGTTTCCGATTGGTACGCTTGGATGATAGAGAACATCGGTCTGCCGGGCTCGTTTGTCATCTCGCATCTGGTTGCTTTCGGAGAGTTGGCAGTCGGCGTCGCCCTCATTTTAGGCGTATTCACGGGGCTGGCCGCGTTCGGGGGCGCGCTGATGAACATGAATTTTCTCTTGGCCGGAACGGTCAGCTCAAATCCGACCTTACTCTTGCTTGAAATACTGCTCGTCTCGGCTCGACGCGTCGCCGGCCGGTACGGACTGGACAGATTCATATCAAAAGCCCGTCATCATCAAAGATGAACGAGCTTGTTTAGTTTTGGTATTGTCAAAAAAATTAAAACTGCTATAATGACGGGATGAACGATATTGAACCCATCCTGACCTCCTTACCCAGCGGCTCGTCAGGACCTTCGGCCCCTCCGTCTTTTGATAAGACAAAACTTCTCATCCCCGGCGCGATAATATTGGCCGGCCTTTTGGTGAGTACTTCCATATTGTACGGCCGTCTGTCCGCCGGCCTGCCTGACCAGCAGGCAGGCCAGGCCCTAGTCGGCGGGCTGGCGGAGCGGGAAGACATTGTTGAGGTAAGGACCGACGATGCTCCCTTTATCGGCGACAAGGGCGCTCCGGTCAAGGTGGTTGAGTTCGGCGACTACCAATGCCCGTTCTGCGAAAGATATTTCCAAAACGTCAAGCCGTCGGTCATTTCCGAATACGTTGACAGCGGCAAGGTCAAGTTCGTCTGGATGGACTACGCTTTCCTTGGCCAAGAGTCCCAATGGTCGGCCCAGGCCGCCCGTTGCGCGGGGGAGCAGGATAGATTCTGGCAGTATCACGATTACCTCTACGATCATCAAGGCGCGGAGAATTCAGGAGCTTTCTCTATTGCCAACCTTAAAAAATTCGCCCAGGCCTTAGGTTTGGATACAGCTAATTTCAATTCCTGTCTGGATAGCGGGAAGTACGCTTCAGCCGTCACCAGAGAGACCCAATACGGCAGTTCCATCGGCACGCCGGCCACTTTCATCAATGGCCGGCTCGTCGTCGGCGCCGTTCCTTACGCGAACATAAAGTCAATCATTGACGCGGAACTAAATAAATAATAATTTGGAGTAATTTAAAACTGCGAGCGAAGGCACTCCATCAGCTCACAAAAAGAGTCAAGGTAAGCTTGGAATCATAAGCTCGTTTGGTGTGGGGATGAAATGGTTAATCGCAATCGTGGTGGTGATTATAGGAGCGGTACTGCTTTTTGTGTATAACAGGGACCAGACGACCACGGCGACGCCGTCGCCAAGCCCGACTGAAATGGCCACGGCCAGTCCCGAAGCTACGCCGACGGCCACCCCTGAAACAATAACCGTCACTTATACCGACAGCGGCTACTCGCCGGCCACCGTCACCATATCCGCCGGCCAGGCCGTGACTTTCGTCAACAACAGCTCCCGCCAGATGTGGATCGCCTCGGCCGGCCATCCGACCCACACCGCTTACAGCGGGACTACGCTATCCGAGCATTGCCCGGATGCGGCCAACACTTCTTTTGACGCTTGTCAGGGCGTCGCTAAAGGCCAATCCTGGTCGTTTACGTTTACCAAGACCGGCACCTGGAAATATCACAATCATCTCCGCACGAGCGATTTCGGCACCATCGTCGTGAATTGACGGCATTTCCAGCTATTGCAATTAAGAACGATAAGGAGTACAGTAAATATATAGTAGGTTTTCTCGGGGAATGTTCCTGGCAGTCTCTCAAGACTAGTAGGGATCATGATCCCGTTAGAAGTCCGATATGCCAAAGGCACATCGGCAGACGCCTATAGCGTCTTACTTCTAACGGGACAAGCGAGAGGTCGCCCTACTGGTTAACAAAACTGACAACGAATAACAGACAACCAACAACATTGTTGTAAGTTGTAAGTGATAAGTTGTTAGTTAAGCAAGTGGCAAAACGATTATATATCGGCAACCTGTCATTCAACACTACTGATGACAGCTTGCGGGACGCTTTCGCTCAGGCGGGAGAGGTCACTTCGGCTACGGTCATGAAAGACAAGATGACCGGACGTTCACGAGGTTTCGGCTTCGTGGAGATGACTGAAGATGATGCCGCGGCCAAAGCGATAGAGATGTGGAATGGCAAAGAGCTTGACGGCCGCCAGTTGACGGTCAATGAAGCTCGGCCGATGACCGAGCGTCCTCCGCGACGCCCGGGAGGCGGATTCGGCGGCGGTTTCAACCGCGGTCCCCGTACTTACTCCAACGAGTAACCTAGTAATACAACATTGACCGCAGTTTGCTTCGCAAACTGCTAAGCCAAAAGCAAGTCAATGTTGATATACTAGGTAATGTAAAACAAAAAATACTGGCATTTGCCAGTATTTTTTGTTTTAATGGCCTCATGCAGTTTAAGGCCCCCAAGAACGATGCCAAGTATGCCTGGACCAATCATGTGGTCCGGAAGATGATGCACTATGGCCTGTCGGCTGACAGGGTCAAGCGTATCATCAGGAATCCGGCCCGCATGGAAAAAGGCATCGTTTCCGAGACGCAAGCGGCCATGCAGACCGCCGGCACAAAAGCCAGACCGACCGAGGTCTGGACGATGTTTGCCAAACGAGGTAATAAAAAGATTATTATCACCGCCTGGCGCTATCCAGGTATCAGCAAGATCCGCGACGAGATTCCCATTCCGGCCGATATTTTGCAAGAACTGCAAAATATCAAATACTAATCTCTAAACCCTAATCTCCCTGCCTGCCGGCAGGCAGGTAAACAAATGACCATCCAATATCAAAATTCAAAAACTTTAGGATTTAGAGATTATGATTAAAATTGGCTGTCATGTATCAATCGCGGGGGGAATATTCAACGCGCCGAAGAGGGCGGCGGACTTGGGCTGCGAGGTGTTCCAGATATTCTCCCGGTCGCCGCAAGGCGGTCCGGCAGCGGAAATAACGCTTTCAATTGCCGAACAATTCAAGGCGGCCATGAAAGAGCACGGTCAGGCCGAGTGCTATATCCACGCGCCTTACTATGTCAACTTCGCATCAAGCGACAACAAGATTCGGCATGGCTCGGCCAAAATAGTCCGCGAAGAGCTGGAACGCGGGTCGCTCATTGGCGTCAAATACGTGATGATGCACATCGGCAGCGCCAAAGGCATGACCCAAGAAGAAGCAATTGAACGCTCGGCCAAAGGCGTGGCCAGAGTATTGGACGGCTACAAAGGCGCAACAGAACTGCTTTTGGAAATTTCGGCCGGCACTGGCCAGATAATCGGGGATACTTTTGAGGAATTGGCCGAGATAATTGACAAGTCAGGCACGAAAGGCAAGGTCGGCGTCTGCCTTGATTCTTGCCATATGTTCGCTTCCGGCTATGATATCCGGACCAAGGAGGCCATGACCGACACAATGAAGAAAATAGAGAAGACGGTCGGTAAATCGGCCATCAAGCTCATCCATGCCAATGATTCAAAGATAGAGCTGGGCGGCCATCGCGACCGCCACGCTCATATTGGCGAGGGCGAGATAGGTAAGGAAGGGTTCAAACAATTGATGGCTGTGTTTAACTCGGACTTCATTCTAGAGACCGAACATGATAAAGTTAAATCAGATATTAAATTACTAAAGCAAATAAGAGATGATGAATAATTTCGGTTGGGGGGACAGTTATGGCTGGTTCGGGGCTCCGTTCGCGATTGGTTTCGGTCTGCTGATGATATTGGCTGCCGTATGGACGCTGGTCTGGAAAGGGCTGGCATTATGGAAGGCGGCCCGGCTGGATCACCGCGGCTGGTTCGTTGTCCTTTTGATAATCAACACCCTTGGCATTCTTGATATACTCTACATCTACATCTTTTCCGACAAGAAAAAGATGAAAAAGATAATTGAGCCGGCTAAACCTATCTCAAACGACGGGTCGGATAAGACCGACGCCACTGCTGTTTAGAGAAACTCGCCAAGGTTTTCTTCTTGAATCTCTGATACGAGCCGCGCGAAAGGGCGGCTCGTATGTTCTCCAGCAGATTGTTGAAAAACCACATGTTGTGCATCAGGCAATAACGCTGGCCCAGTATATTAACATCGACATGCCTACGGCCTCGCGAAGCGAAGGTCGATGTTGTATTACTGGGCTGGCCCTTAAAGCACGCTCGTATTTGAGCTCTTGTGATGCCACTTTTGCAGGCAGGACAGCCGCATCCCTTTTCAATCACTTTCTTATCGGTGGTATAAGCTCCGCGCCTGATGTCCATATGACCGGTCCGAGTGTACAGCCGTCCGTGGCGGGCCTCGCGGGTCGGGATGACGCAGTCAAACACATCAATACCGTTCTCAACGGCCTCAAATATATCATCAACTTTGCCGACACCGAGCAGATGGCGGGGCTTTTCCTCGGGCAGGTGAGGAATGACCCATTTCAATATCCGGGCTATCTGTTTTTTAGTGTAAGAGCCGCCGATGCCGAAGCCGTCAAAAGGCATTGAGCCGATACTCCTTGCACTCTTAATTCTCAAATCCCTAAATAATCCGCCTTGGACAATGCCGAAGAGCATTTGCCATTTACCATTTTTCATTTTCCATTTAAGACAATCCCTAGCCCACGCATCGGTGAGCTCAACCGCCTTTTTGTTGTATTCGTAGTCGTCCAGCGGCGAGGTGATGTGGTCAAAAGCAAAGATGATGTCGGCTCCTATCTTTTCCTGTATCTTCATCGAAAGTTCCGGTCCCAGAAATTTCCATTTCCCGTCAAACAAAAAATGCACGCCTTTTTCACCTATCTTAATTTTGTTTCTCTGGTATGAGTTGTCCTTCTTCGCGCCGTCTTTCATGAACTTTCCGACACGGTTCTTATCATCAAAAGCCAGCGAAAGAACCTGAAATCCGCCGCTGTCGGTCATAGTCGGAATATTCAGTTGAAGTTTATCAGTCAGAAAACTTTTAAATTTTGAATTGTCATTTTGACCTTTGAATTTTGACCTTTGAATTTGTTCCCATAGATGGAAAGTATTGGCAATGATAAGTTGGGTGCCGGTCTTTTTTATGTCAGCCGGCGAAAGATGGCGTATCCTACCATATGTGCCGACAAAGACATAAGCCGGCGTCTTTACTGTGCCGTGAGCCGTTTTCAGCAAACCCAGCCGGGCTTTTGTCTTCTTATCCCTCTTTAGTATCTGGAATCCTGAAGCAGAAGGGTTGAACATAATGCGCGCATATATTATCATGAAATGCATGAACCGTTCAATCATCATTTACACCACGCCGAGCTGTCATTTCTGTCACATGGCCAAGGAGTATTTTAAATCAAAGGGTTGGCAGTTCACCGATATCAATGTTGCCGGCAATGTTGAAAAACAAAAAGAACTTGTCGCCAAGTCAGGACAGTTCGGCGTTCCCGTCATAACCGTAGACGGCAAGATTATCATCGGTTTTGACCGGCCCAAGATAGATAAGCTTATGTCCGCGAGCTAGGCGAGTGGAAACAGAAGCTTACCCCCACCTTTCGAACGAAAGATGGGGGCGGCAAGTTTGTGACCATTCGCTACGCTCATAGACAAACATCCCGTGAAATTTGAATTACCTAAGCTGGGATATTCATATGATGATCTGGAGCCCCATATTGATACGCGGACGATGGAGCTCCATCACACCAAGCACCATCAGGGCTATGTTGATAAATTGAACGCGGTAGTTGAGAAATATCCCGACTTGGCGGATATGCCTGTTGAGACGCTTTTGATGAAGCTGGATTCCCTGAAAGTTGACGAAGCCGACCGCACGGCCATCCGCAATCACGGCGGAGGACATTCCAATCACTCTCTTTTTTGGCAATATCTAAATCCTAATAATAAAAAAGACGGCGAACTGGCGACCGAGATAGACATGACCTTCAGCTCCATAGATGAGTTCAAGAAGCAATTCACCGAATTGGCGGGCAAATTGTTTGGTTCGGGCTGGGTCTGGCTGGCGCGGGACGAGAATAAAAAACTTCACCTCCACGCCATGACCAATCAGGACTCGCCATACCTGCATGGCCACATTCCGGTTCTCGGTCTGGACGTTTGGGAACACGCCTATTACCTGAAATATCAGAACCGCCGCGCCGACTATATCCAGGCCTTCTGGAAAGTCCTCAAACTGATATGAACCGCTCTCTGGACCGGAGAGCGGTTTTGTGGTATTTTTGTATTTAGATCTTAAAAACTAACAGCCGGGAGGCCTGTGTATGCTCAAGATATTGATTTTGTCAGCGCTCTTTGGAGCCGCCGCGGCGATCTTGGCTGTGACGAACGGGATACTGGATGTGTTCCCATCGGTATTGATGAAGTTCGTCTTCGGACTCGTTGCCGTGATTATCACGGTGGCCGGATTTTTCGGCCGCTTGTTCTACTTGGCCGTGAGGAAAGGAAGGGTGCCATAATGTCCGGTCCCATGCTCTTAGCGGGTTTTTTGGCCGGCGTACCCGTCGGTGGAATGACCTTTTTCTTGTTCACTGACGGCGACTTGATGGGGTCTTTGGTCGCGGCGATCTCGGCCGCATCACTCGCTTCGGGCTTCGTTGGCGTGCTGGAATCTGGCCGTCGGCTTGAACGGCAACTTAATGAGGACGGCAAGACCAAGTACGACTAAGGCACGGAGGTGGAAATGAGAACGCCTGACATCAAGCCCTGGCCAACGTGGTTCGTCACGCTCGTTATTTGCCTGTTGGCGCCAATCGCTCCTTTGGTCCTGATTGGCGCCGGTCTAATCGCCTTATTATCAGTCATCAGGTCAGTCCGATGACGGGCGGTTCAGAAAGAGAGGACACTAATGCCGATACCGATTATCGTCTTCGGCTCACTGCTGGTCGGCGGATTCCTGGGATGGGGGTGCTCTCTCATCTTGGGTCTGAAAGTTGTCTGGGCGGCTGTTCTCGGCTTCGCGTTCACCGCCTACTTGATTTACACAGTCATCAAGGCGGAGCTCATCGTTCGGAAGCATGAGAAAACATACTTTTCCCGATGAGCGGCTACGGCTCCGCGCTCGTAGAGGGCTTCACACAGCTCTCTGAGTGTGGAGCCCTTTTCATTTCTTAATTCTTCCTGTCTCTAATTCGCGCGAATAAGGGATAGACGGATCATAAAATCGTGTTATTTTATCGCCATGAGGAGAGCCACATGCGGGCGGAGAAATCATTGACGTCAAGGGGTAGGCCGTAGGAAAGGGGAGCAAAATAGATGAATAGCAAAAATGCGGCGGTAAGAAGCGCGATGACGGTGTTGCGTGGTTTTTCCATCCTATTTAATGCGTAGGCAAACATGAGGATGGCAAAGAGCAGTCCGGCCAAGTAGTGATAAAGGAACATCACCCGGCCGATGCCGATGAACGGAAGCATGTTCAACAGCCAACCGCCCAGCAAGATATATATTATGGAATCTGGACTATGAACTATGGATTTTTTTGATCTTCGGCTTAATCCATAATTTATATTCAATAATATAAGGTATAACACTGCCACCGTGCTGCCCCACCAAACGACCGGATTGCCGATGAGGTATATTCTTTTTTGTGAGGGCGGGTTTTCAATGGAGGTCGGTCGGTCCTCTTCGGCCGGGCCGTTCCAATAGTAGACCGACCGGAGCATCAGCGGCCAGGTGTACCATTTGGAGCTGTAAGGATGAGTGGCGGTGAGAGTGGCGTTGGCCATGTACATCCTTTTATTAAGCTCAATGAATTTTTCAAAATTATTTAGCGGTTGGATAACAGGATCTTGCCAATCCTCACTGTCTATGAGCGTAGCCCGGAACTCGGGTGTCATGAACGCATCGCCTTCGCCTGATCTTGGAAGCAGGGAAAAATGAACAGTATAAACGGAAAAGTAAACGATGAAAGGCACAGCAATCATATAAAGAGCCGGCCTTAAGTAATTTGAAACCACTCGCCACTTGCCGTCGGAAAACAGCGAAACCAATTCAACAATGCCCGCCAAACCCAGGAAGGCAAGCCCGGTCCACTTGATGCTGGCCGACAGGCCGAAGAAAATACCGGTCCACAGCAGATTCCGGACAGTCCCGCTGTTTTTGTATTTAAAATAAAATAGAAGTCCGGCAAAACCAAAAGAAAGAAGGAACATGTCCAGCAGGATATAGCGGGACTGGGCCAGGAGAGCGTTATCAAGCACGGCCAGCATGCCGGCGAAGAATGCCAGTAGCGGCCGGATGCCGAGCTGGATGGCCAGCAAAAATATGATGATAGGCAAGAGCGTGCCGGCCAAAACAGGGAGGAAACGAAGGGCCAGGTATGAATTGTCGGGGAACGGCTGGCCGATGTTGGCAAAGGTGTATTCTGGCCGGAAATCAAACAATTTGCCAAATCCGGCGATGAGAAGCTTGCCCAGCGGGGGATGGATATCAAAATAATACTGGTGAGTATAGTAGGCCGAAGCGAATTTCCCGAAATGGACCTCGTCAAAGACGACCTGGTCCGGCTGGCCGAAAAAAGCGAAATGAACGGCAATACTGGCAACAAGCAATGTAATCAACAGGACCTTGCGGGTAGCCATAATACTAACTATGATATACTAAGTTACGCTTATGGAACAATACGATTTGATAATAATAGGAGGTTCAGCGGCTGCTACATCTGCGGGCGTCTACGCCGCCCGCCGTGGTTTGAAATTCAAGATACTGACCAAGGATTTCGGCGGCGAGGTGGCCACTTCGGGAATAATTGAAAATTGGCCGGGCGTCATTCATACCGACGGCATCGCTTTGGCCCAGCAATTCAGGGCCCACCTTAACTCTTACAAAGTCGACATAGAGGAAAATGTTGAGGTCCGGTCCATCGTTAAACAAGCCGACGGACTTTTTTGCGTCTCGGTCAATAAAGACGGGGGTACTATGGCTAAAGACAAGACAGAGGAAATAAATGTTGAGAATCCTCCAACTTGTAACTATGATACTAAAACGGTTATCGTCGCTACCGGCGTCCATCCTCGCCGGCTCGGTGTGCCGGGTGAACAGGAATACCGCAATAAGGGTGTAACCTATTGCACGACCTGCGACGGACCGCTTTTTCAGGGCCGGGTCACGACTGTCATTGGCGGTGGCAATTCCGCCCTGGAATCGGCCCTGATGCTTTCCGAGATTGCCACCCAGGTCAATGTCATAAATAAAAACTCGCAGTTTAAGGGCGAACAGGTCTTAATAGATAAATTATTGTCAAAATCAAATGTGAATATTATTTACAACGCTCTGACGACGGAGATTATGGGCCAACAATTTATTACGGGGATAAAATATAATGATGCTGACGGAAAGAGCAATGAGATAAAAACGGACGGCGTTTTCATCCATATTGGTATGGTGTCTAATTCCAGCATCGCGCCTCCGGAGGTCAAAAAGAACGAGGCCGGCGAGATTATGGTTGATAGAAATTGCCAGACCAATATGCCGGGGTTATATGCGGCCGGTGACGTGACCAATGTGCCATTCAAACAGATAATCATTTCTGCCGGCCAGGGATGCACCGCAACTTTGTCAGCCGTTCAATATCTGAACAGCCAAAAATGAAAAATTCAAATCTCAAAATGCAAAATGACAGATTAAAATTTAAAATGTTCGGTCTCCATAATTTTACACTTTGATTTTTAAATTTTGATTTTATTATGATCTATATCGGAGCAGACCACAGGGGATACAATCTAAAAGAAGCGCTTAAAGAGTATATGGATGAGCTGGGTATTGAATATCTAGACCTGGGCGCCTTTGAATTGGATCCGAACGACGATTATCCGCAATACGCCAAGCTGGTGGCCGAGCATATCCACGACTTGGATGACCGGGGGATCGTCATTTGCGGTTCAGGCGTTGGCGTGGACGAAGTGGCCAACAAAGTGCCAGGCATCAGGAGCGGCTTGGCCATGAACAAAGACCAGATCAAAGCGGCCCGCCACGATGATGACATAAACGTACTGGCGTTAGCGGCTGATTTTACATCCGAAGAGGACGCCAAAGCCATTTTAAAGACATTTCTCGGCACTGATTTTGGCAGCGAAGAGAAATACAAACGGCGAATAGAGCAGATAGAAGAAATAGAAGATGAATTTTGAAGGGCTTCAAATTGAGGGCGATATAATGGCCGATGAGGCCACGCTTGTTAAATATTCCCGCGATGCGAGCATCTTTTTGGTCAGGCCGGAAGCGGTCGTATTCCCAAAAAACTCCGATGATATTAAGAAATTAGTGAAATGGGTAAGCGAGAATAAGTCGGCGTATCCGGAACTGTCGCTGACGGCGCGGGCCGCCGGGACCGATATGACCGGCGGCCCGCTGACCGAATCC
>Ga0209541_10007021_pt1 | contig 19015 bp, 12 predicted proteins | sample RifCSPlowO2_01_FD_184027 | JGI IMG/M metagenome (GOLD analysis project Ga0209541, IMG submission 184027) | Groundwater microbial communities from Rifle, Colorado - Rifle CSP2_plank lowO2_0.1 (SPAdes) (version 2) | ecosystem: Environmental > Aquatic > Deep subsurface > Groundwater | place... | reverse complement strand
CAATTTGAGCTATTCCAAATGGTAATTGCATTCGAGAAGTTTGTTGAACAAGTTTAAAATCCATGAACATTCCTTGGGCAGTTTCCCCTCTAAGATACGCAACAGAATCATCTTGTTCACCAACTCCTGACGGTCCAACATTTGTCTTAAACATCAAATTAAATTTACCCTTACTTTCATACACGCCGCCGCACGAATCACACTTAACCTTTCCAAGTTCATTCTCATCTAATTTATTTGTCTTCCCACATTTCTTGCATTTAACAAAAACATCATTAAAATTTTCAATATGCCCCGACGCTTTCCAAGTTCTTGGATGAGAAATTATCGAAGCTTCAATTCCAACAATATCTTCACGTCGCCGAATAAAAAAATTCCACCAATCATTCTTAATATTATTAAACAATTCAACTCCCAATGGCCCAAAATCCCAAAACCCAGAATACCCCCCATAAATATCTGAACTTCGGAATACAAAACCCTTCCTTTTACAAAAATTTGAAAGTTCTTCTATTGTAATATTTTCTCTTGTCGTCGTTTTTTTCTCCAGATTAACTTTTTCTTTTTTCATTTCAACAATATCTCCTTTCTCTCGCTTCTCCAAAATCTCTTTCATTTTCTTCTCAGCCTCTTTCTTATCCTTGCCTAAATAAGCTAAAAAAATAGATTTCACTTTCTTGCCTTCTCGCTTGCTTTCCCGAAGATAATAATAATCTTTTCCTGAAATTTTTTTCTTAACAATAAATGCCATATAATTACTCACTACAAGATTATTTAAATATTCTGCACAATTCGGCTTTGTTGAAAAAGTATGAATTTTTTGAGTTAGGTGAAATTTTGGCAATTCAAAATACTAATAAGGGTGGGCGAACGACTTCACGTTTTGGGGTTTTCGTTCGCGGGGCGGAGTGAGGTCGTGAGTTGCCTGTCGAAGACAGGCTTTAGCGGGCGATTACTAACTCAAAAAATTCCAATAAAAAAAGATTTTCAATAAAGCCACACAATCCCCTTAAATTTTTTTACATACATAATAAGTAACATTTATAAGGAATATTACATATATAATAAGTATGTGTGGGGTTAGTGAAATAAAAAAAGAAGTAGCAAAGCTCAAGGAACAATATGAAAAATGTAAAAGATATAAAAAGCAGATTAAAAAGCACCACAAAGCATTACAAAAGAAATTAAGAAAACGTCGCATAACTCATTCTCAGCATAGAGAAATTTTAAAAAAGAAAATAAAGGGAAGGACAACTCAAGAATGGCACGAATTCTATGATACTCACTCAAACTTAATTGAGCAAAAAATCAAAGCGCATAAAGAAAACATAAAAACACACAGGAAATTTAAGTTACTTCCGCGATTAATTCCCATAATCTTTTTGGTTTTTCTTTTTTCTTTTTTGATTCTTTTTATGATTAACGTTCGTTTAAACTTAACAGGATTTGCAGTTCAAGAAGGAATTGAAACAAATGAATATATAGATTCTGTTAATCTGAAATTTAATGAATCAGCAGAAATAGAATGGATTCCTGAAAATCAAGGGGTTTTATCGTCATTAAAAATTTCCGGAAGTATTGAAGGTAATAGCGAGCGATTTCGCATAGGAGAAAATAAAACAACTGATAATCATGCGGGGTCGGGAGTAGAAGTAAAAATTTACCTTGATGATTTATTAATTTTCAAAAGAGAAAAAATAGAAGGAGTTCTTCAAAACAATAATGAAACTAACTCTACAGAAGAGCTCCTTCTTGTAGAAAATTTTGAGAATTTTGAAGATGTTTGCGAGGAAACTTGCGATATATCAAAATTAAATTTAAACAAAAGCTCCTACAAAATAAAAATAGAAATCTCCGACGCTGAAATAACAATTGATAAAATAAAATATGAAATAATCTCTCAAATAAAAGAAACTCCTGAAAAAATTAAAAAACCAAAGCAAAACATCACTGAAATCTCGCCAGAAGAAAACGAAACAAAAACTCAATTCCAGGCAGAAATAAACAAGCCGGTTAAATGGAAAGAGCAAATTAAGTCAAAAAATATTGACGAGGCGCGAATCAAACTTCCAAAAAGAGCAAAAATAATTAATGAACTGGAAATCTCAAAAGAACTTTTTGAAGTTGAATATGAAACTCCTGCTCCTCATGTAATTGAAGAAGAAACAGAAAAAGGAAAAATAGTTTACGTGAATTCTCCAGAAGGTTTTCATTATGAAAATGTTATCGCATATACAAATCTGTCAGAATCATTAAATGTAAAATCTCCTTCAAAAATAAAAATAAAATGGGTTGAGCAAAATGAATTTATCACTCCTGACAAAATTGAAGACACCGACGCCAATGGTATTTACGATTACATTGAATGGACAATTCCTTTATTGAACAATCAAACTTTTGAAATAATAGTAATAATAAAAGCAGAGCATCTCGATTCAAACAGAGAATTCGTTTCAGATATTTATGAACAAGTTAAATCTCTCGACGGAATTTGGAGTGAGACAATTTCCGACGGAGATTATGTGAGAGTTACTTTTGAAATTCCTTTAGATAGTTCAAAAGATATAACAATTTATCCTAAAGTAACAAGCGGAGCTCCAAAAATAGAAGTTTATGAATTTAATGGAACAGAATTAATTGCAGAATTTTCATCTCTTAATTCAAATGAATACAATAAAGTTTTCTTGACAAATTTAGGGCAAGGACAGTGTTATGATTCTGAAACAGAGGTTTTGACTGAAAATGGATGGAAATTATTTAAGGAACTAACAAAAAAAGATAAAGTTGCAACTCTCAATCAAGAAACAGGAGAGCAAGAATGGCAGTTTCCTTCGGCAAGGCAAGAGTTTGATAATGATAAAGAGATGTTTAAAATTATTTTAGAAGATGGCTCTGAATTTTTAGTTAGCGAGAAGCATAAAGTTTATGTTGGCAATAATTTAGAAAGCATTTCTCTTGGAGAAAAAACTTTAATATCCTTAGAAGATAACATCCCTTTATCGCCTGAAAATATAGGGCAATTAAGCGCAAGTGATAGTGCAACATATGGAGAATCTTTGTCGTGCGGAGCTAATTGTTTTGCTTTAGGCAACAATTTTATAAACCCTTCAGAAGGAATAAATGATATTTCTTCAATCAAAAAATTATATGAGTCTTCAAATTCTTGTTCAGACATTTTAGTTAATCTAAGTGCTTTTGATTTATGCTTTTTGACTTCATCAAGTAGGAATTCCGGGGCGACAAATTCAAATTTCTCAAGAAGCGAATTGAATAGAAATACTGAATGTGTTACACCCTTATTAATTAAAGATGAAATAACTACATTAGCGTCAACAACAAATTTATCAGACATCTTTTACAATAATGAGTTATATTTATTAGATAAAGATTCACTTATTTCATTTGCCAATTCGTCTGCTTGTAATTGTGTTAATTTAGATTTTGAAACTGCTTGCTTGAATCGAACAACTCTTGAAACTTTAGTCTTTAATAAATTGCTGACTAATAAGGATACTTCTATATCTGGAATTGATTTGAACTCTGATTCAAGTTCTTTAGGAATTTTAACTCTTAATTCTGTCATAGAATTAATTGATAAGCCAAATTTAAATAACTTTGGGTTAAAACCAATAACAGAAGTTTATTCTTATTTTGAAAATGGAAAGGGGGTTTATTTCTTAGATGAAAATAATAAGCCAGTGAGAATAAAATCGATTGCTAAAGAAAAATATAAAGGAAAGATTTACGACGTTGATGTTGAAAATGATATTGTTTTAGTAAGAAGAAACAACAGCATTCCTGTTTGGAGCGGAAATTCAGAAGGATATTCTCAAGACACATTCGACTTGAAAATCACAGGCGGCAGCGTCGAATTTGAGCATATAATTGACCCTGTAACAATAGAAATACTTTATGTAAATGATTATAATAATACATATTCTGCTTGGGATACAGCAACAAATGACCCTTATTTAGACGATTCAGATGCAAGCTTAATAGATGAAACTTCAACAGGTGCCGCTTTACATGGTAATTTCTTTTTTGCAAACCTTTCTGCAGGAATACAAGTTCCAAGTAATGTTATGATATATTTTGAAGCTAATAATGATGATGGTGCTGGTGATGATGGATTCAATGTATTTCTTTCTCCAGGAAATAGTGCAACTTATACAGATATGGGATTAGTGCAGCCAACAGGCACAACATATGCGTGGTTTAGCATTAATGTAACATCTCTTTTAAACACTCGGGAAAAAGTCAATGATGCAAACTTTTATGTAAGTTATACTAAATCAGCTGGAGGAGACAATGTAAGAATTAGAAGAGCTTATTTGAATGTAAGTTTGTTTGATGTAGACCTCGAATATCCGCAATTCACAAATCTCAAAGAGGCGCCTTCAAATAATACAGCTTATGTCTTCGGACAAATCTATGAATCCAATTCAACAATAACCTCGACAAATGGAACAGCAGGAATAGAATTCAATCAAGTTAATTACACAGCATCAAACATCTTAACAATATTTAATTCAACAATTTCAAACTTAAACGCAAGCGTGCATTCCTACTATTGGTGGAGTTATGGAAATGGAACAAATAAATATTTTAACAGAACAATAACACAATTTTATACAATTACAAAAGCAGCACCAACAGCGTCGCTGACAAACGATACATTATGGACAAGAGCATATAATAGAAGCGGAACAACAATCGGCGTAAGTGAAAACAACAACGGCGACGGCGGTGTAACTTATGTAATTTTCCAAGAAAATGTAAGTCAAGGACAATCAGATGTTGAAGGCAGTGTCGGAGCTTATGTCTATGTATTAAACACAACAGGCGGAATGAATTATTCATCGTCGGCAAGTTTGGATTCTAAAACATTAACAATAACAGCAATCGCTTCATCAATAAATTTAACCTTAAACAACTCGCAAAGAAATGCAACAATCACGCAGGGAAATTCAATTGATTTAAATGTATCAATAATATTAGGAGATTCAGGAGCTTTTTTATTATTATACAGAAATGGAAATTTAATTAATAACGGAACATCGCCAATTAAAAATTCAACAACATTCAACACAATTCAGGAAGAAAACATCACAGCTTATTATTCTCCGTCGCGAAATTATACTTTAATTTCACAAACTTTTTATGTGAATGTTACTCCTACTTTAAACCAAGCTCCAACAAACCCTGCTTTTGTAAACATAACAAGTGCCGACAAAACAAATTTATCGTCAGTAAATTTAAACTGCTCTGCACAAATTGAAGACCCTGACGCTGGCAGCACAATTAATGTAACAGTCCAATGGTACAATAATTCAAAAACAACATTCACTTATGATTACAATGTAAGTTACGCCAACAACACTTTATTAAATTCAACTCTTAGCGCAAACTATCTTGAAGCATGGGAAAATTGGAGTTGCGGTATGCGATTATATGACGGAGTTGCTTATAGCAGTTGGGTAAATTCGTCTATAAACATAACTATCTTAAGCACACCTCCTCGAGTAACAAATGTCTGGAATAGTTCAGTTAATTTAGCCAACGGTCCAAATGAAGCAACTTCAACAATCATAACAATCAACTTTACAGCATATGATATCGACGGATTTTCAGACCTAAATGACGCAACTGCAAAAATAAACGTGACAGGCGATTCAACTCCAACAGTAAGAGACAATTCAACATGCCAGCGATTGACAACATTTGATTCTTATTACGCAAACTATTCTTGTGCAATAGAAATGTGGTGGTGGGACGCTTCAGGACAATGGAACATCACAGCATATATCCAAGACGACGAATCAAAATCTGCTTCAAATAATTCACAGGATTTCTACGTCGGTTTAAGAACTTCTTTTGCTCTTGGTCCTTCAATTTTAAGCTGGCCAGGAATATCTCCAAGACTAACAAACCAAACTTCAACAAATGACCCAGTTCTATTAAACAACACTGGAAACGATGATATAGTTTCAGGACAAATAGGAATAAACGCAACAAACCTTCTTGGAGAAGAAAACTCAAATTTAGGATTATGGGCAGCTAATTTTTCTGTTGGTATAAATACAGGAGGAGTGTCATGCGTCGGAGCAGCATGTACAGAATGTGCTGGCACACAAATGAGTTCATCTGTTTACACAAATGTTACAGGAGCATTGCTTTCAAAAGGAAACTATAGCATAAATGACGGAACAGCAGGACAAGAGCAATTATATCTTTGTTTAAGATATACAGGAAGCGAACTCATAACCCAAACTTACTCAACTGGAGCCAATGGAGCTTGGACAATAAGAATCTTACTTGTTTCAATAACTGGTGCAGGTGCAAAAACAGGAGTAATAGCAAGCAGAAAAAAGAAAAAGAAAACTAAGAAAAAACTTATAGAAAACCTGACTCTGCCTTCGGCAATTTTCACAAAGAAACTTGGCTGTTTAGAAGCAATAACCAAATATATGAAAGACAACTTAAAGATGAGTTATAGTGAAATCGCCAATATATTAAATAGAAATGAAAGAACAATCTGGACTGCATATAAGAAAGCAATAGAAAAAGAACCCGAAACCATAAACTTAGAAAGAACAATAATGCTGCTGCCAATTATAAAATTAGAGAAGATATTATTAGTATTTCCAACCTCAATATTTGAGAATAAATCTCTAACGACATTAGAATCAATTATAATTTATCTGAAAGAAAATGGAATGAAATACAGCGAAATATCTAAATTACTAAACAGAGACCAAAGAAACATCTGGACAATTCACTCAAAAGCCATAAATAAAAAGAGTAAATTGTAAAAACTAAATATTTAAAAATGAGAAATTCTTAATTAAAAAATGAGAAGAGGTGTGAAAAAAGAGATGGAAGAAAGTAAAACAAAAAGTAAAAAAGTTTTAGTATATATTTTGGTTTTTGCTTTTCTTCTAATTATTGTTACTCTGATGATTATTGAAAAAAATAAATTAAAAATAACAGGCAAGGCAACTCAATCTGTAACATTAAATATCAGCGTCGGAGCACCGCAGATAATTCGTGTTGAAAACATCAGTGCTGCTGTTACAGCTGGTCCAAACGCAGCCACTAACACTTACGTTTTTATTAATTTTACAGGTTATAATTCAATCAGTGCAGGAAATTTAAACCACACTTCAGCAAAAGTTAATTTCTCAATTTCTGGAGGCACTGAAAGGTTAAATTCAACTTGCAAGGTTGCATCAATTTTTGGGACTTATTATGTAAATTATTCTTGTGCAGTAGAAATGTGGTGGTGGGATCCTACAGGAACTTGGACAATCTCTGCTTTTGTCAGAGATAATGAAAGCAACATAGCAGTAAATACTACTCAAACTTTATATGTTGGAGAAAGAACATCATTTGTTACAAGTCCAGGAATATTGACTTGGGCAGGGCTTAGTCCCGGCGCTGTAAATCAATCAGCTACCAACGACCCGGTTCTATTAAACAACACTGGAAATGATGTTATTACTCCTGGAAGTATATTTGTAAATTCATCAAATCTAAGAGGAGAAACTACTGCCACACAAGCATTATGGGCAAGGAATTTTTCTGCAAGCTGGAATAATGGCTCAGAATGTTATGAAACAGATACAAATTTAAATTTAGGGATATCAATGAACGGAACTTTCGCAAATATGACTATTGCAAATTTAACAGCTGGAAATTACACTCTTAACGACGGAAAAACAGGGCAGGAATGGCTGTTCTTTTGTTTAAGATATGCAGGAAGCGAACTTTCAACACAAGCTTATTCAACTGCAAATGCATCAGAAGGTGCATGGACAATCAGGACACAATAAAATGAAAATGAAAAACACAAACAAAATAATAGGAGTTTTGATAGTTGCTGCTGTTTTATTAATTAATTCTGTATTTGCTTTTGGCGTTGGTTCTGCTTATCATTCAGATTACCCATTAGAACTTCCAAGCGGAGGAACACAAGAAATAACATTTAATATACAAAATATTGTTGGCAGCGAAAATATTGAAGCAACAGCCAGTATAGAAAAAGGTTCTGAAATTATGGAAATAATTGACAAAAAGGAAATTTATCCTATCCCAGTTGGCAGTGAATTGGATATAAAAGCAAGAGTAACTATTCCAGAAGATGCAAAAGCAGGGGATGTTTATCCTGTGACAATAACTTTTACTAATATGCCAACAGCAGGTTCAGGGGCGTTTTTTGGAGCAAGTGTTTCACGCAGTTTTAATGTCGTCGTTATATTGTCAGCAGAAGAAAAAGCTCAAATAGAAAAGCAAAAACAAATATGGACTTATTTAGTTATTGGAATAATAATTTTAATTATTTTAGTAATCGCAGTAGTGCTTTTGAAAAGAAGAAAATCAAAAACAATTCAAAAGAAAAAATTAATTAATTTTAAATAGACTCCTTTCATTAACTATATATGAAAAAAAGAGATGGTTTATTATTTATTTTAATCTTTTTTATTATAACAACCTTAACAAGCATAAGCAGTATAGACATGACTGGAGAAGCAACAAGCGGTGTCAACATGAATATTACTGTGACAGCGCCATCTCTTCCAACACTTAATTTAATTTCTCCAAAAAATTTTACTTATACAATAAATCAATCTTTGCTTTTAAACTATTCAGCAGCAAACGCGCAGGCTGTTTGGTATAAATTAGACAATGGAGTAAACATAACAATAACTTCATCAATAAATTTCAACATTTCATATGGAAGTCACACACTCTTTCTTTACGCGAACAGCAGCTTCGGAGACCAAACTTCAAAAAACGTGACTTTTTATGTTGGTTCAGGTATTTTCAGTATGAATTTCAGCAAATTCCAAGGAAGTTATAAAGGAGATTCAACGAATTTTAATTATTACTCTTATGAAGAAATGCAGAATTTAAGCAGCATACAATTTGAAGACACTAGATACGGAAAAATATATTTTAATAATATGATAAATCTCACAGATGATGATAATTTCTATGATTATGAAATAGAAATAGACAGATACATGAACATAACATCAAACTTTATATGGATAGATTCAAATTACTTGTCAAATTTCAACACCTCGGCAACTCTGACACTTACTGGCTTGACTCTCACAACTCCGCAAATATTAATAGATGAAAACGTTTGCCCTTCAACAATATGCACTCAGCAAAGTTACTCTTCAGGAACTTTAATCTTTAATGTAACTCATTTTTCATCTTTTTCATCAGAAGAAACTCCAGTATCTACAAGTCCTGGAAGCAGTGGAAGTTCTGGTGGAGGCGGAAGTTCAACACCAATTTCTGTAAAATCATACTCAATGTCTCCAAAAGACATCAAAGTTAAATTAAAACAAGGACAAACAATCGCAAAAGAAATAAAAATAACAAATACTGGTACAAAAGAATTAGAAATAATTTTATCATCAGAAAAAATATCTGGATTTTTAAGATTAAGTGAAACAAGCTTCACATTAAAACCACAAGAAACAAAAGTTATTAACATAGATATTTTAGCGAGAAAATCAACGATTCCTGATTTATACATAGGAAAAATAGTTTTAAGCGGAGACATAAACGAAGAAATTCTTACAGCAATAGAAGTTGCATCAGAAAAATCTCTATTTGATGTAAGTGTTGAAATTCCTCAAAGATTTCAAATTGAAGGAGCCGGAAAAGAAATAATTGCCAACGTAAAATTATTTAATTTGGGAGGAATAGGAAGAACAGATGTTCTTGTTGAATATGAAATAAGAAATTCTAATGGAGATTCTATTCTAAAAAGTTCAGAAACAATTGCTGTTGAAACACAAGTGAGCTTATCTAAAATATTTGCTATCCCATTAGATACATCAGATGGTGATTATGTCTTGTATGTAAAAACAACAACTCCTGAAGGCGATGTCGCCAGCTCAACCGCATGGTTTTCTGTCGGAAAAGTTTTGCTGACTAAAACACAAATGTATCTTTACATATTCTTGGCATTTATCTTTGTAATAATCCTATTTATGATTTATGAAATTAGAAAGATTAAAAAACAAGTTATTCTTCATTCAAGGATAAATGAAATGGCTCTAAGGAGAAGGGGTCTGATAAAAATTAAAAAAGAAAAAGGAGGTAAAAAATGAATCACTTGAATTACATAATTCAACCAATAATAGTTTTAATCTCTTTATTTGGAATTTTCATAGGAATAATTGTTTCTATAAAATGCTCAGGAAAATTAAAGGTGTCTATGATTCTTATAGTAACTTCAATTATTATAATCTTTGTATATAATTTCCTTGGAATAATGGGCCTGACAGGAAACGCAATAACTGAAAATCTTTATATAAAAGATATTATTCAAACAAACAATTCTGTTAAATTTATTCATCTTATATTTGTGTTATTTTTAACTATTTCATTATTATTGATGAAAAAGATTGTGGAGGGCGAAGATAAAAATACAGGTAGAAAGAGAAGATAAACTATCGTGAATTCTGGTAATTGGTATAAAAATTTATCCAGAATTCCTGTGATAGATAATTCCTAAAACAATATAACAATCAAGGGAATTATCTATATTAGTGAACCTTAAAAAATCTTTTGACAAATCCCTCTCTTCTTCGTGGATTAACTTTTTTCCTTAACTTCAAAATTCTAATCACCATTACGACGGCAAATGCTAAAAATAAAACACCTATCACCATGCTAATAATAGTATTAGTCCCGCCAAAATTATCAAAAATAGTTAATCCAGTTGTTTTAAATTTTCCCAAAACAATATTCTCTTGAACAAAAGTTGAATATGTATCTGAATTCAGATTAACTAAAAGACTCAAATCACCACTCAATAACGCGTCAATAGGAATTAATGTTTCATATTCTTCTTTCCCATTAGCTGAAATAGTTTTTGATTCAGATATTTCAGCAACTCTCTCATTATTAGAATCAAAAATAATAAACTGAAATTCTAAATTTTGATCTAAACCAGAAAGTTCTTCGACAGAATAAACTACTCTAACTTTATCTTTATCACTTCTTTCAACTTTAACCAATTTTAAACCTAATTCTTTATTTAAAATATCTATCTTGAAAGAAGTTGTTTTTGTAACCTCTTTGCAAACCAACGATAAAATAATGTTATATGAACCTGACTCTGCATCGTCTGGAATATTAATATCAAAAACAAAATCATATTGCTCTCCTGCAGATAAGTCTTTTTGCCCACCATTATCTATCCATGATTTTTGCAAACCACCTGCTAAAAATTTACAATCATTCAAAAAAGCAGTTCCAATATTTTCAACACCCCATGTAACTTTCTTAATATCTCCAGCGTCTGCAACAATATCTGAAACTTTTTCTACACTTAAATCAATAATAGTCGTCGCATTTCCAGGTTTAATAATTGTAGTTGAACCACCTCCGCCACCACCTCCGCCACCGCCTCCTGAAGATCCTCCTCCAGTTGAAGTTGTAACTGTAAATGCTTTTGATACAGAGTTTTTATTTCCGGCAGAATCGTTTGCAAAAAAACTCAAGATATAATTTCCATCTGTTGCAACAAATGTCGTAGAACTTCCAGAACTGCAATTAACAACATTAAAATTACTTCCTATTAACTCTCCTGTGGAAAAAGTTTTATTATACCAGCAGGTATTCAAATTATCATCTGTAACATTCCATTGAATTAAAATATTTGTCTGTGAAGACTGTGTTCCACTCGGCTCGTTTAAAGTTAAATTAGGAGCTGTTGTATCAACAACAAATGTCTTGTTTCCGTTAAATGCAGAATTTCCTTGAGTATCATTACATCTTATATTCCATAAATAACTACTATCAGAAAGAGTTAAATTAAAATTATTAACAGCATCACTAAGTGGAGAACTATCGGTTTGATTTACTTTCCATATTCCATTGAAATCCCCCCACATTTCGCAGGAATCCAAATCAATATCGCTCGGCGTGTAATTAAAAGTAACATCATTATAATTTAAATAAACATCAATTGGAAAATATAGAGTTATCGTCGGAGAACCAACAGAAACAGAAAAACTCACAGAATCATTTGACAATTCCCCATTTGTATCATTCGCATAAATCTTCAAAAAATGAGCCTCATTTGAAACATTAAAAGTTGTATTCTGGCAATTGCCATTAGTTCCTAAACTAATATTCACTCCGTCATCTATCCAATACCAACATGACTCTAAATTACCGTCGATATCGGAAACAGAAAAATTCAAAGCCAAACTTTCGTTATACCCATAAGTGTTTCCTTCTTGAGGCAAGACTATTGAAATAACAGGTGCAGAATTAATAATTGTATAGTCGATTGAGACATTATGAACTGAAGGAATGATAGAAGAATCAGGACTTGTAAAATCAACCTTATACTGAAAATATCTTCCTGTTAAATTTATATTGCTTAAATTAATACTTTGCCAATTTCCATCGCCACAATTTGACAAAGAACAATTTTGGACTTGAAATGTTAAACCTGAATTTTCAACAATTGAGTTTAATCCAAAAACATTTCCGCTTCCGCCATTGAAATTCAAAGCAACCAAATTAAAATCAACTCCTAAGTTTGTTGACTTGAAAACATCTTCGCTTCCATCTATAATATAAATATTGCTGTCAGAATCAACATGCAAAACAAGTCCATCATTACTGTCTCCAGCCCCATTTATGTCATCATTAATTAATGTCCATGTAACTCCATTGTCATTAGATCTCCAAAAATCTTGTCTATCAACAATATATAAATTATTATTTGAATCAATAACAATATCATCAGCATTGTTTCCTATAACTCCATTAAAATCATCTTTGACTAAATTCCATGTTGCTCCTTGATCTAAAGAATTCCAAACATCTGCTGCTGAATCAACCGCAAAAATAGCTCCGGTACTGTTAATTGCCAATCCAAAAACAACACCATTTCCCCCATTAAAATTTGAAATTAACTTTGTGAATGAAGTTCCTCCATCGACAGATCTCCAAACATCTTGATCTCCTTCAATAATATAAATATAATTATTTGAATCAATTCCTAAAACATCTGCATTCTGACCCTCTGCACCGTTATAATTATTATTAATTTTATTCCACGTCACCCCTTTATCAGAAGAACTCCATAAATCTTGGTTGAAAACTAAAATTAAATCTGTTGAATTTTTTTCCAAGTCAGTTGCTCCGTTTCCATCCCCCCCATTATAATCATCCACTATCAAACTCCAATTAGAACCGCTATTCACTGACTTCCAAACATCTGCTGCACTATCAACAGCAAACAAACTTATTAATGAAGGAGTTTCAGAATTAAATGTCAAATTATTCCAAACACTTTCAGAACCAGCGTCAAAAATTCTTGAAGTAAAAGTTCCTGTCAAATTACTTCCGACTAAAACAACAGCACTTCCATTATAGATAGTATTAACATAAGTTCCATTATCAAAATTAGCCTGATTATTATCCGAAAAACTGAGTGCTTGAATTATTGTTAAACCAGTTACCACAAATAAAAATACAAACCACACATCTCTTTTCATATATAAATAGATATAACATTATTTTTAAACATTACCAACAAAAAGAAATCTTTAAATAACTCAATCTCCTTAAGGTTTTATGAAAAAGAGCTTAACAATCGCATTATTATTTATCTTAGTATTGCCCTTAGTCTTAGCTCAGGGAGAAAAAATCTCAATTGAAACATCTCTGGAAAAATATGGACCAGGAGAAAAAATAAATGTTAAGGTTTCATTATTAGATTTTGCAAACAAACCACTCAATAACCAAGTTAATTTAGTTTTTGAAGACGCGAAAAAAATCACGAAAATCGAGAAAATAATTTCTTCAAATCAATTTATTGATATTGACTTAGGCGATAATATTCCTCCAGGGGATTGGACAATAACAGCAACATACCAAGAAGCAAAAGCAACCGCCCAATTTATTATTGAAGAAAGCGAAACAGCAACTTTTGAACTTAACGGCGACAAACTAATAATAACAAACACAGGAAACACCAGATTTGTTGAAGACATAAAAATAATTATTGGCAACACAGCAAGCGACAAAAATATTGATTTAAACGTCGGCAAAAGTTTAACATTCAGACTAATCGCTCCTGACGGCAATTACGATATAAAAATAATAAGAAATGGTGATACAGAAATATCTCGAAGCAATGTAGCTTTGACAGGGAATGTTATAGGAATTTTAGATGAAAGCACTTCTCGACAATCCGGAATTACTGGCGGATTGCGTCCAGATGAAGAATCTAATTTTTCCCCATTAAAAAATAATCTTTTTGTTTACGTTTTTGTCCTCGCAGTTTTGGGCGCAATGATTCTACTCGCAATTGAAAGACGATATAAGAAGAAAGCGAAATAACTCTTTTAGAAAGCCCCCGCCCCATGTTAACCTAAAATTAATATTATCATCATGCTCAAAGTTGAATCTATATTATCACTTCCCTCTAACAAAATTCACAAGTGAATTTTGCAAAACTATATCTTCCACTTTCCATTTTCCTGAACAACTTTTTCATCTAAAATTATCTTCGCTTTTCTCATATCCTTAACAATATCCCAATGAATTGCTGAATCATTTCCACCGCCATTTTCTTTGTACGCCATTCCCAACGCCAAATGAATTGTGCCGTCAATCTTTTCGTCAAACAATAAATTTTTCGTAAATTTATTTATTTTTGGATTGCAGCCAACCCCAAATTCGCCGACATAAGAAGCATTCTCATCTGTCGCAAGCATCTCTTTCAAAAAATCCCCATTCTTCGAAGCTTTGGCCTCAACAACTTTTCCATTTTCAAATTTTAATTCAATATCTGTAACTTCTTTTCCATTTTCAATTGCAGGATAATCAAACTTAATCCAGCCATTTAAACTTTCTTTAACCGGCGCCATAAAAACCTCCCCGCCAGGCATATTGTCTTTTCCATTATCAGCAACGCAATTTTTCCCTTTAATTGAAAATTTCAAATCAATACCTTCTCCAATTAAATGAACATTATTTCCTTTTTCAAAGGTTTTAGAAATTTTGTCAAATCGTTTTCCTAATTTTTTCCAATCCTGCAAACAAGCTTGATAAACAAAATTTTCATATTCTGTTAAAGACATTTCTGCATCTTGTGCTAAAAATTCCGAAAGAGGGTTCGCAATTGTACATCTTCTGATTTTATCTTTTTCATTACATATATAATTAGAAATCGGATGCAGCAAACTTTGCCTCTTAGTAACTTTTTTTGGATTTGCATTTGTCAACTCCCGAGTATTACTGCCGGAAATAACCCCGATATATTTATCTGCTTTTTTTACAGTTTCCATCCATTCATCGGGAAATCTATTTATCTGCTCGTCATTCGCATATTTATAAAAAAAATCACTTACATTTGGAAGATGAACTCTAACAATCGGATGAGCTTTTTGTAAGATTATTTCCTTATACAATTCAACAAGAAAAGGAATTGCTTCGCTATTTCCTGAGATAATAACTTTTTCTCCAGGTTTTACAAATACAGAATGTCTTACTGCAACCTGCGCTAATTTTCGTGTTCGTAAATCAACTACCATCTCGAAAAAGGCAATCTTGAGTTTAAAAGAATTTTGGTGATGATTATTTATGAAAAGGTTATCTTAATTTATCAAGAAATCCAATAACTTCTTCAAGTTGTGAATTTGGTAAACTGCCATTTCTAACATTTGATAATATTTGAGAATATTTTATGATTTCACTTTCATTTCCTGAAAAATTTTCGTGCGGCTCAGTCGCTGATGCGACTTCGCTACGTACCCCGCGCGACCTGTAGTCACTGTGGAGACTCCCGCTGCAGCCACCAAGACCAGACCTGCCGCCAAGACCCCTGAACCACAGTTTTCTTGCAAAAGTTTGACTTTGTTTATCAGCATAATCTTTACTAGCTGATACTATCGGCATTTCGTTAATTTTTGCATCTTTTAAAAATTCTCCATACGACTTTGCATTATCACCAAAAGCAAAAAGAGTTATTTCATCTTGTCCAAATCTATTTGTAGGTATTGGTTTTTGTGAATAAGGTATTTCAATTGAATTTGTTAATGCTTCGTCTAAATCTTCTTGAGAAACGTAAAACTCTTTACCATCTCTATGTGCTTGAGTGGCTTCTTTTGGATGAAGCATTATAGGAGAATTTTTTGTGAAAATAACTTTATCTTTTCCCGGAACATACAAAAAATCTTCTTTCACCCAATTTCCATTTCTTGAAACATAAGCGTCTTTTCCTTCTTGAATTCTTAATTGCGCATTTTCTTCAAGAGAAGGAATATGATAATGAGCTTTTTCTAATTCAGCTTTCGCTTCATCAAATGGCTTATCATTTACATAAGCTGAATCCGTTCCTCTTGGCTTAATGTCGTTTACTATTGTCATCTTAATTAGAAACCTTAAGGCGATTTCACTCCATCACCTTAAAATTCATAATTTGGACATTTAAAAAACTTGTGGTGATGATTTTATGATGAATAATCTTGCCATTAATAACACAAAAAATATTCTATCCAAACTTATAATTTGCTGCTCACTTCCTGCTCGCAATCCCACTAAGTTATTATATATTTTATTTCTCTTAGTGAAATTGCTCGTCGCAGAGTTAATTAAGAGTTAATAACACTCCGACTTCGGAGCGAGTGTTTATGTTTTGACAATCTCAAACATTAATAACAAAACGTGGACGCGAGAAGTGCATTTTTGTATTTTTTAATTAAATTAACATGATAGAAACATTTTAAATACAATTATTTCTTAACTCTAATATGGTCCGGTAGCTCAGCCTGGATAGAGCACCTGCCTTCTAGAGCTCTCTTTAGAAAAGAGACCTCGGAGAGAAAGCTGGAGAGAGCAGGGGGTCGCAGGTTCAAATCCTGTCCGGGCCATGAACACAAAAAACAGAAATATGCGGAGATGGCACAGCGGCTACTGCGTCTGCCTGCAGATGAGAAGAACCTAACGGTTCTCCTTCACAGTCTCTCCCTAGAAATAGGCTCAAGGCTGATTGCAGTTAGCAGATTTTCCCGGGTTCGAGTCCCGGTCTCCGCTTTTTCTATACAGGACGAGAACCCGACGGGTTCGACGAGTTGTTTCACTAATCTTCAAAATCGCCCCTGATGTAAGTAGGACAACAAACTTTCCCGGTCTCCGCTTTTTTTAAATACCACTCGCGAGCTCGTGAATTAATTAATTATAACTAAATTTATCTGGTTTTAGAATTAACATAATATTAATCTGCGAGTTTACGAGCAGCTATTTTCTCACACCTCAACACTCTCCAAATCCTTAACCAAATGAACATTCTTAAAAATCTTTTTAGCCTCATTCAAAATAACATCCATATTATTTTCATACCTCATTGAAATATGTGTAAGAATTAATTTCTTAACATTAGCTTTTTTCGCAATTTCGCCAACTTGTTTCGAAGTCAAATGAAAATGTTTAGACGCTTTATCTTTCAACTCATCTGAAAAAGAAGACTCTATAATTAACAAATCAGAATTCTTTACGAAAGGCACAATTTTATCATTCAACTTAGTGTCCATAACAATCGCAGCAGCAACATCTTTATCTCCGTATGTAAAATCTTTTGCTTTGTAAATTTTTCCATTAACTTTTATGTCCTTGCCATTTTTCAAATCACTCAAATGCTTTCCATTAGGAATTTTCGCTTTTTTTAACTTTACCTTATCAATTCTCAAATGTCCTTTCTTAACAAACTTGTAAGCCAACGTCGGCGTGCCATGATTCATTTTCTCTGCTTCAACATAAAAATCCTTCTCGTCAACAATAATTCCTTTCTTATCTATTTCATGAACCTCCAATGGAAACTTGTCAACAAAAACGAATGTCTCAAAAATCTTTTTCATAAAATATTTTGTGTTTTTCGGCCCATAAATCTGAATATTTTTTTCATGCCCTGTCAAAGATAATGTCTGCAACAATCCAGGCAAACCAAGAATATGATCACCATGCCAGTGGCTAATAAAAATCCGCGAAACACAACCAGGATTTCTTTCAGCTTTTCTAAACTGTCTTTGAGTTCCCTCGCCGCAATCAAAAAGCATATGCTCGCCGTCAAAATCCAATAATATCGATGGATGGTTCCTCTTCGCAGAAGGAATGCTGTCAGATGTTCCTAAAAAAGTTAATTTAATTCTCAATGTCATAAAATGAATAAGAAACAAGACTTTAAGAAATTAACTAAGTCAATGATACCATCAACTTTTTATTGAACTAATGATTAAAGAATTTTCTACATTATTCTCGTCGTCGCGGAGAATCCTGACGAAGTCGGCTTCAAAGCCAATATTAATCTGTGAGCTTGCGAGAGAGTATCTGCTATCACAAACTCTTCGAATCAAGAACCCGACAACGCATTGACATCAATAGGCAAAGAAACTTTAACATTCTTTAATGATTTTTGCTTTGTTAAATTAAATATCTTATACCCTTTTAATTCTCCGGTTTTTTCATCTCTTCCTTCAAATATATCTGGAGCAATCTCTTCGTAAATTGGGGGTGATATAGGATTTCCTACAAAAATCTCCAAAAGGTCTGTTTCAGGATCATAAAAAAACTCAATATTGCTTTTCATTTTTTATACTTTTAACATAAAAGGACGTTATAACAAATCCTGTCCCATTTAAATACTTAACGACAACCATTAAATATTTTCTCTTTTCTTTTTTGTATAAATAGTAATTGCCTTTATTTTCATCTAAATTTTGCATTAACAAACTTGAAGGACTTACTAAAGCATTTTTAACATTTTCTAAATCTTCAACATCCACATCCCCATGATCCAATATATGTTTCCACTGCCTTGATGTTAATCTAATTTCTCTCCCTGTTTTATCGTTTACTTCAAAAACAAAATCCGTGAACTACCCACAGACTAAAGTCAGGGGCGTCCACGTGCTAACTCAAAATTAATTTAATCTTGCTTGATAAGTTTCATAATCTTTCCAGTGTTTAT
>Ga0209541_10007019_pt1 | contig 19018 bp, 24 predicted proteins | sample RifCSPlowO2_01_FD_184027 | JGI IMG/M metagenome (GOLD analysis project Ga0209541, IMG submission 184027) | Groundwater microbial communities from Rifle, Colorado - Rifle CSP2_plank lowO2_0.1 (SPAdes) (version 2) | ecosystem: Environmental > Aquatic > Deep subsurface > Groundwater | place... | reverse complement strand
CCCGATATGATTTTACAACATTACCAACTTCCCTTCGCTAATCAACCGTTCACAAAGTATGATTTTACCGAGATACCGAATACGGGCACACGCAAAATCTCGAAGAAATTTTGCAATTAAACAAACGAGCCAGCGTCCTCGTTCGAAGAATATCGAACGATTCAGTGTTCGAAGTACAAACTGCGCCCATGTAAGCAAATATTATACAACAACTTTTCAAACAATTCAATTCCCAATCATCAAACTTCTCACAATAACAATCAGAATCGCCAAAGCAGAAATCCACTTCCCGTAACTAATAGGCACCAAAACAAACATTAAGGCAATCAAAAGCAGAACAATTCTAATCCATTTGCAAGTTTTGCAGTTCATTTTACTTCTTCACAACTATCTTCGCCAAATCTTTCTTCACAGCCGAAACAGCCTCGCTAACAGCCTTCTTAACACTCCCCGAAGAAACAGCAATCCTCATCAAAACCGGCTTCGTCGGATGCTCCCTTCTCCACGCGGCAAACTCAATTCCCTGTCTGTTAAGATAATCCCTCAAAATCTCCGCTATCGTCACATTATCAATCTTCAGCTCAATTTCGTTCTTGTCCTGCTTAACAATTTCAATTTCCATAATATCATGTCAGGAGTAACGTTTATAAAACTTTCTTTTGACTTATATGTAAGAAGACCCCGTAGCTCAGTCTGGATAGAGCGACTGCCTTCTAATAATTTCAGAAGGAGAAAGCAGTAGGTCGCAGGTTCAAATCCTGTCGGGGTCGTTTTAGCAAAAATAATATAAACAAGAAAAAGATAAGATTAATATGATAAAACAATCCGATGACGAACTGCTTCCCTTTCCGACAGAGTTTGCAAGGATAGTTGATGGAATAGAAAAATGTGCAGAGAGAGAAGTTCCTCAAAGAGATTACAATGATAAAGCAGAAATTATCTTTAGAACAGCATCAGGGCTTTGCATGGTAAAAGAAAGATATCAATCTAGCTAAAACTTCCCGGCGGCAAAAGTTCAACATCACTGCCGCCGCCAACCCTACGAACTCTCACAACTTTTGCATCCTTCCTCTTCTCAAACTCTTTAACTATTTTAGCTGCTTCCTCAGGAGGCACTTGCTCACTCGGTAAAAGATTGTAAAAAGCAATCGGAGATTCAGGAGGATGTTTTATGTCTAAAAATCTAACAAGAGAACAAATCATCATCTGTGGATAAACAAGTTCCTGAAATTTATACGATCTACCACTAACGCTCGAATCAATTTTCCCCGTGCTGTCACCTGCAATAAGAATTTGAGGCATAGTATAAACTCTTCCTTCTAACCATCCTTCAACATCTTTTTCAAAAGTCAAATTACCATCTATAGAATAAAAAGTGCTCCTAGCAAGCCGATAAAAAGGCAGAGGAATAACTGCCGGATCAGCGCCGTCAACACATTCAATTTCTACATCCTGAGGACTGCCCTCAACACTCAACTTCCTGACTTTAATATCTCTCCCGGTAAATCTCGGATCAAACTCCTCTGGAAATGATTTCGGCTCTCCTATCTTAGATAATCTTGGGGTCATATAAACTCTATCTCTAAAGAAATCCATCAGCCCAGTTTCAAGTGTAATAATTTCTGCCATGAATTCCCAATAACCCAAAACATTATAATCTTTTCTATGATGAAAAAGCGCAGACAGGGACTCGAACCCTTATGCAAAATCGAAGATTTTGTATGCCGACGTAGTCGGGGGTTCAAAGCGCAGACAGGGACTCGAACCCTGGGATACTCGGGCTGCAGCCGAGCGCGTTAACCACTTCGCCATCTGCGCGACTTTGTTTGCAGATGGTGATTAAGGCTCTGCCGATTTCGCCATCCGCGCACATTAATTTTCAATTTCGTATTTATTTAAAGTTATCCAAGCATACAATTCCGATTTAATCTGTCCCACCAATCAAACAAACATTTAAAACCCCCACTTTCCATAAAAAATAATAAAAGGAGAAAACAAAATGGCAATACAAGGTTACTGCGTTAAATGCAAGGCAAAAGTAAACCTCTCTAACCCCGTCGTTGAAATGACAAAGAGAGGCGGCTACATGGCAAAAGGCAAGTGCGCCAAATCCGGCAACACAGTCTGCGCTATAATGAGCGAAGCAAACGCAAAAAAAGCTATCGCATCAGGCGAAGCCAAGAAAGGCTTCTAAGTTCCTTTTTATTTTTAGTACTTTTATTTGAATTCTTAGTCAATTAAAGGAATGGTAGATAGATACTATAAACTTATCTGGATAAACCCTAGATTGTTATATTTTAGTTTGACTTAACCCTCAAAAATATATAAACGCCGACGATAAATCAAATCCAGATAATTATTTTAGTCTATTATGAAACAAAGAATTTTGTCATGTCCAGTTATCTTGACAGTACCTTTCTTAAACAAAATTTAAATAATCCCCTCCCCAACAAAACCCATGGAACTGAAAAAAATAGACGACCTCACAGCCTTTTGTAAAAGAAGAGGCTTTGTCTACCCGTCAGGAGAAATTTACGGTTCATTAGCGGGCTTCTGGGATTTCGGCCCAGTCGGAGTTGAACTAAAGAACAACATAAAAAGAGAATGGTGGAAATTCCACGTCAACTCAAGAGAAGACATGGCGGGAATCGACGGCTCAATCATAACAAACCCAAAAGTCTGGGAAGCGTCGGGACACGTCGGAAGTTTCGTCGACGTAATGGTGGTAAACAGAAAAACAAAAGAAAAAACAAAAGTCGACAAGCACGAACTCGCCTCGTTGGGAAAAGAATGGGAAGTTAAAGGCGAATTCAATCCAATGTTCACAACGCAAGTCGGCCCAATAAAAGAAGAATCAACCCTCGCCTACCTCCGCCCAGAAACCGCCCAGCTAATTTTCATAAACTTCAAGCAGGTTCAGGAAAACGCAAGACTAAAACTTCCGTTCGGCATCGCTCAAATCGGCAAAGCATTCAGAAACGAAATCTCGCCGAGAGAATTTCTTTTCCGCTCAAGAGAATTCGAGCAGATGGAAATTGAATACTTCATCGCTCCAAATCAGAAATGCCCTTACATGGACGAAATCAAGGGAATAAAAATTGCTTTATTGACAGAAGAAGTCCAGAAAAAAAATCAAACCCCAAAAGAAATCTCAATCCTTGAAGCGTTCAAGAAAAAAATAATCAAAACCGACTGGATTGCATACTGGCTCGCACAGGAATATTCTTGGTTCCTTTCACTTGGAGCAGCCCCTGAAAAGTTTAGAGCAAGACAGCACACCTCAGAAGAGCGCTCGCATTATTCCTCAGACACCTGGGATTTAGAATACGAATTCCCAATGGGCTGGCGCGAGCTCCAAGGATTCGCAAACCGAACCGACTTCGACTTGAAACAGCACGAAAAATTCTCAAAAAAATCAATGGCAATCCAGGACGAAGAATTCGGAAAAGTCCTGCCCCACGTTGTCTGCGAACCCTCGCTGGGCGTCGAAAGAGCTTTCTTAGTTTTCCTTTTGTCAGCATATGAATACGACAAAAAAAGAGAAAACATCGTCCTGCATTTAGACCCGAAGTTAGCCCCCTACAAAGCCGCAATCTTTCCTTTAGTTTCAAAAGGCGAACAGTTCGAAATCGCAAGAGAAATTTACCGCGAACTTCTAGAAGAATTCAACGTCCTATTTGATAAATCGGGAAGTATAGGAAGACGCTACGCTAGAAACGATGAAATCGGAACCCCCTTCTGCATAACAATCGACGAGCAAACCGCAAAAGACAAAACAGTAACTATCAGAGAAAGAGACACGACAAAACAAATCAGAGTAAAAAACTCCGAACTCATCGAAACATTAAGAAAATTAATCAACGGAAAGCTCTCCTTCGCAGATGCCGGGAAACTTAACGAGACAAGAAAAAGATAAATACTTACAACTCCAAAACATTTAAATATTTAAGATTTCTAAATACAAGATGGAAAAGGAAACAATTACGATAGCTATAGACAAAGAGTCCATAACAAAACTAAGAAAGTTAGCGGTTGCTCAAAAAACAAAAAAGGGATTTTTAGGAAAAGTCATAAGTGAAGCCTTAAAGGAATATCTTAAAGAGAAAGAGCAGGAAGAAGCAAGAGAAAGATTAATTGCCCGCCTAAAAAAAGGTTATCATCTGGGCGGTTCAACAATTAAACATCGTGACGAGCTTTATGATAGAGGATGATTTCTCTTTAATAGACACAAATATTTTAGTCTACTCATTTGATGAAACAGATAAAGAAAAAAATCAATTAGCAGGTAAAATATTGTTTGACGTGTTAAATGGCAGGAAAAAAGCTTCTGTTTCAACCCAAAACCTCTCAGAATTTTACGCAAACATAATAAGAAAAGTAAAGTATCCCCTATCTTCCCAAGAAACTAAAAGTATAATTGAGGACATTATCAAATCAAAAAATTTCGCAATTTTCAGATTTACAGAAAAAACAATCTTAAAAGCAATTGAAATCTCTAATAATTTCTCGGTTTCTTACTGGGATGCTCTAATTGCAGCGACAATGCGCGAAAACCAAGTTTTTACAATCGTAACAGAAAATGAAAGAGATTTTAAAAAAGTTCCATGGTTAAAAGTCATAAACCCGTTTAGTAAATAAAATGAATCCCCAAGAAATATACTCGTATCTGACGCTAACCTCGGCAGCATGCGCGTCATTTATCCTGCCGTATGCAATTTGCCAAATCTCAAGAGGAATAGAATTAGGAATAAAAGCAAGAACGGCATTCCGTCTAATTGAACTGGGAGAATCACCAAGAGAACACAGATGGACAATCCAAGACGCCTACATTGACCCAATCGCCAGAAGAATTGCATCAAAAAAAAGAATGAAAAGTTTCCTAGAACAACAGATTAGAAAGACTAGACAATATTAAAATCATCTGAGATGATAATAATTAATTTTTTATATTAACCATCCCGCTTTAGTTTTCTTTAATATTCCCGACTAAACACTCGATAAATAACCTTAAAAATTCCCTTCCCATAAATATAAAATGAAAAAGAGATTCGGAATCCTGCTAACTCTCATAATCCTGATTCTCCTAGTTTACGTCCTGAAAGATTTAAACCCAAACGAAATCCTCTCGCTTCTGAAACAATCCAGCCCAATTTACCTCGCCCTCGCCTTTCTTTCAGTCTCTATAAGTTTCCTTTTCTGGAACCTCCGTTTTCAAAACACAATCAGAGGATTCGTCAGAGAAACAAACTTCTTCTTCCTGCTGAAAGTTTTAATGGCTGGAATCCTTGTCAACACAATCACTCCAGGAACCGGAATCGGCGGCGAGCCAGTCAGAGCCCACTACCTCTCGAAAAAATACAAAAAACCAAAAACAAAATTCCTCGGATTCATCCTCGCAGACAAAGCGTTCAACTGGATGATATTTCTAATCTTCTTAATCATCTCAATCTTCTTAGCACTTCCGCTGATAAACATTCCGGTAAAGACAAAAATCGCAGCAGAAGCAATTCTAATAATTTTAGGAATAATCCTTGTCATAATAATTTTCATAACTCTAAAACGCCCCAATTTTAATTCCTCCTGGTTCTACACAAAACTCTACAAAATAAAATCAATAAATAGAAAATTCCTCACGCCAGAAGAATTCCAGGCTTACCTGAAAAAAAGAATAAGTAACTTCAAAAAAACATTTCTGTCGTCAATAAGCAGCAAAAACAAATTAGCTGTTGGTTTATTTCTCTCCTTACTAGTTTGGGTATTTTTATATCTCTCGTCCTATTTCCTTTTCCTTGCATTCAACTCCAAAATAAATTTTATATCCATAATAATCGTCGTCACATTCGGATATTTCATAGGCGACATCTCGCCAGTGCCTGGAGGAATCGGGCTGATGGAATCCACAATGTTCCTGCTCTACACAGCGATGGCAGTCTCAGGAGAACTCGCGGCAATCGTCGCACTCCTCAGCAGAATTATATACTACTTTCACGCTTTACTAATCGGAGGTATCTCTTTAATATCACTAAGATGGCAGAAAAAATAGCAGTCCTAATTTGCGCATACAACGAAGAAAAACACATAAAAAAAGTAGTCAACCAAGCATTAAAGAAAATCAAAACCGTAATTGTAGTGAACGACGGAAGCAAAGATAACACATTGGGAGAACTGAAAAAAACAAAAGCCGTAATAATAAACCAGCAGCCGAACAAAGGAAAAGGAATGGCTCTCCGAACAGGATTCAAATTCGCGCAAAACAAAAAATATGATTATTTAATCCTCATGGACGCCGACGGACAGCATGACCCAAAAGAAATTCCAAAATTTCTGAAAGAAATCCGTAAAAATCATCCCGATTTAATCATAGGCACGAGAAAAAAACGCCGCTCCGCGATGCCAAAAAAAAGAAGAGCAAGCAATTTCATAACCTCCTCATTAATCTCGGCAAAAAGAAGAAAATGGATAAAAGACACTCAATCAGGCTACAGAGCAGTGAAAGTGAGTTTCCTAAAAAAGATAAATCTTAAAAGAAAAAGCTACGATTTAGAAACAGAAATGCTGATGAAAATGATAAAAAAAGGAGCAAGAGTTTCGCAAATCCCAATCAAAACAATTTACGCAGACGAAGAAAGCAAAATCAACCCGGCAAAAGAAATCCCAAGATTCCTAAAAATTTTATTAAGGAGGACAAAATGACCTGGCAATTCAAACAAGAACTCGCGCGAAAATTCGTTCACCTTCTCTCGCTCCTAATCATATTAATCTATTTCCTCGCCTCAGACTACTTCAACAAAAACATCGCAATGCTCATCCTCGTCCTGATTCTCATTCTCTTCCTGACAGCAGAATATCTGAGGCTCGAAGTAAAAAAAGAAATCCCTGTCCTAAACAAAATCTGGAAATACGTAAGACGAAAAAAAGAAGCCTCCTCAATGGGAGCAGACGTGTTTTTCATAACCGGCGCGATAATTGTCTTAGCAGTATTTGACGCAAAGGTTGCAATCTCGGCAATCCTGATGACAACATTCGGCGACCTCTCAGCAGCCCTGATAGGAAAACGATTCGGAAAACACTACTTGACAATCCTTGAAGACAGAGCCTGGGAAGGAATCCTCGCTGAATTTATCGTCGATATAATTATCGGAATCATAGTCTTCTATCCTCTTCTGGCTCTGCCTCAAATCTGGCTCGTCATCTTCGCAATGGCAGCTGTCGCAACTTTCGTAGAAACAATAATCTACCAAATGGAAGACAATATAATCATCCCGATTTTCGCAGGATTCACCGGGCAAGTAATCCTATTCTTGAGTTCAACAATCTAGATTATAAAATTAGCGCTCATTTCTGTCCCATAATTTACTCTTACAATTCGGCTTATATCTTAGTTGCAGTTACTATATGGCCTTGATCTAGATAAATTGGGTTTGGTTTTATTGATGAGACGCGATACCCTGTTTTCTCTAAGAGGTTTCTAATCTCTTCATGCGTGAACCAGTTTTCTCCTGTGTGATTTATATTCTCATCTGTGTAATTAATAAATTCATCCCAACTTTGTTGAATACCTGGAAATAAGCCTTGTCTCTCTAAGTCTTCCTTAAATCTTTTAAGTTGCAGACCTACAGTCGCTTTTGTCTCGGGTCCAGGTCCAGATAAAACCAAACGACCTCCTGTATGCAAAACCCTTCTGTGCTCAACTAGGTAGCCCAAAGGATTTTTTACAGCCCATAATACTAGCATAGATGAAACACCATCAAAATAATTATCGTTAAAAGGAAGAGTAGCAGTTGCATCTCCAACAATAGTAGTTAGTTTGGGATGATTTGCGCATTTTTCTTTTGCTATTCTTATAGCTTCTGGATTTATATCTAATCCATAAACTTCGTGTCCTCTTTCCAATAATTCTTTAGCTAAATGACCTGAACCACAACCACTGTCTAATATCTTAGAAAAGCCTTCTAGTTCTCTTGCCTGTTCCAAAACAAGAGACTTATGTCTAGTATAAGCACTCATAACTTTATCGTATGCCTGTGCGTATCTCTTCCAAAATCCTATTATGTTGCCCATATAATTTTTGAGTTTAAACCACTTAAAAATCTTGCTATTTCTAAGAAATAAATTATGAGGTAGTTTGGGGCTCGAATTTATAAAATTACTTTCTGCACCAAATAACAAATTTCGCACGCCTAAAAATCCATGCTGAAAATTGTGCGAAATTGTATGAATTCTTGTAACAATTCCCATAAACAAACAACAATCTTAAATATCTTCTTTTCCAATAACTAAAATGCTTCCAGCACTCTGGCTCTACGCCCTAGAATCCGTCTTCCTCGTAAGTCTAATCTCCCTAATCGGAATCGCAGCCCTTTCGATAAAATCCAAAAGACTCCAAAAATTCCTAATCTATGTTATCTCTTTCTCCGCGGGAGCCTTGCTTGGCGACGCATTCATCCACCTCATTCCAGAAATATCAAAACCAGCAGGACTAACCATCCAAATCTCAGTCTACATCTTAGCAGGAATAATTCTCTTCTTCATCTTAGAAAAAATCTTGCATTGGCAGCACTGCCACGAACCGGAAACAAAATCACATATTCACCCGTTCGCTTACATCAATTTAGTCGGCGACGCATTCCACAATTTCCTCGACGGAATAATAATCGCAGCATCTTACTTAATTTCAGTTCCAGTCGGCTTGGCAACAACAATCGCCGTCGTCTTCCACGAAATCCCTCAGGAAATAGGCGACTTTTCTATATTAATCCACGGCGGTTTCTCAAAATCAAAAGCTCTTGCGTTAAACTTTCTCTCAGCACTCGCGGCAATCCTCGGCGCAATCCTCACTTTGTGGCTCGGTTCAACCATAACCAACTTAGAAATAATCCTAACAGCCATCGCAGCCGGCGGTTTCATCTACATCGCCTCGTCCGACTTAATCCCAGAACTCCACAAGCACTCAACAAAACTCTCCTTATCTTTGCTCCAGTTAATTGCCTTCATCTTAGGTATTTTAGTTATGGCTGCACTTTTGTTGTTGGAATAGTTTTAAATAAAAGCAAATACTTAGAAGAAAATGGACGATTCAGTAGCAATTCCAGATTGCTTGACATCAGCTCGTGCAAGAGAATATTATGTAAATCGCGCTAGGTTAGACAAAACGCTTTATTCTGCTTCTCAAGGAGAAAGACCGCTCGATCCGTTTGAACGACCTGCAACTATCCCTCTTACCAAACAAAGATACGATGATATTCTTTCAAAGGCTATGCGAATACAAGAACTTGAACAAAGAGGACTAAGCGATGGAGAAATTGCGATGACATTGTTAAGGGAAGTATTAACACCACACAGATAATTCAGGATTATTAAAAATTCTTTTGTTGGAATAAATTTAACGCGGCGCTGGTGCGCGAAGCGCACACAATGATAAGACGAGCCGCCAAGTCGCGTCCAAATGCGCCGCGTAACTCTTGCATACTATATGCCAAAATTTATAACCTCCTTCTCCAAACAATTATCAGGGCCTGTAGTATAACGGTATTATGTTCGGCTGGCAGTCGAAAGACTCGGGTTCAATTCCCGACAGGTCCATGGGCTTGTAGTATAGTGGTAGAATACTTCGTTCGCAACGAAGTGACCCGGGTTCAATTCCCGGCAAGTCCATAAATCAAAAAATAGTAGAATTTTTAAGTTAGATTTCTGTATTTAACTAATGAATAATTCAGAATTAATTATCGAACCATTGTCTAAAAAAACTTTGAACGATGCAATAAAACTGATTATTGATTTGTTCGGGTCAAAACCATCGGACTTTGATTCTCCTGAAAAATGGATGCCTGCAAGCATTGCCAAAAAGAAAGATGAAAAGCTCTATGCAAGTACAAATTGCACTTATGTAAAATATTACGTTGCAATTGTAAACGGAAAAGTTATAGGAACCACAGGGATTTACACTCAAAAAGATGACGAGAAAGACTCTGCATGGATTGCCTGGTATTGCGTCAATCCTATATATCGAGGGAAAGGATACGGTTCAAAATTATTAGATTTCACAATTGATTTAGCCAAAAAGATGAAGAAAAGATTCCTCAAATTATATACCTCATATAACACAGAAATAAAGAAGGCAATTTCGTTATATGAAAAGAGGGGGTTTAAGTTAATAAAAACCGATAATCATCCCGATACCAAAGAGGAAATGATTTATATGGCCTTAGACTTGAAGAAAGGATAAGACTAACGAATGCGGGCTGATTTTACCCTATTAATTACCTTCCTTCCCAGACAACCAAATCCAATAAAACTTCCCATCACAAATCTTAAAAACTCTCCCCATCTCTTTCACTTAGGATGACAAAAACAATTGGCATCATTGCAATAAAAGGTGGTGTAGGCAAGACAACAATTTCTGCTTCATTAGCCGCCGATCTGGCAAACCACTACAAAAAGAAAGTCCTTTTAGTAGACGCAAACTTCTCCGCGCCAAACTTAGGACTGCACATGGACATCGTCCAGCCAAAAAAAACAATCCACGACGTCTTGAGTAAAAAAGCAAGAATCCAGTCAGCCCTTCACAGCAAATTCGGCGTTGATGTCATCCCAGGAAGCTACATTCACGACCGCCCGCTGAACTACCTGAACCTAAAATACAAGCTGAAGAAAATAAAAAACAAATATGACTTCGTAATCATAGATTCTTCTCCAAGTTTAAACGAGGAAATCCTTGCCACAATGCTCGCCTCTGACTCGCTTTTCGTCGTCACAACTCCCGACTACCCGACGCTCTCCTGCTCCCTGAAAGCCGCGCGCCTCGCGAAACAGCGCGGAAAAAACATCTCAGGAATAATAATCAACAAAATCCGCGACCCCTACTTCGAGCTCTCGCTTAGAGAAATAGAAAGCGCAACAGAAATCCCCGTCGTCGCAAAACTCCCAGACAGCAAAATCCTGATTCGCTCCCTTTTCACAAGAATCCCCGCGTCAATCTACAACAAAAGAGATAAATTCTCAAAAGAAATAAGCAGATTAAACGCTGCGCTCACAAACACAAGCGACAAATCCTTCTTCAAAAAACTCCTCCCATTCAACTTCAGAAAAGAAGAAATCAACAGAGAATTGCTCAAACACACTTTCTATAAGCCGGTTTTCAAACAGAAATAATCTGTCTTCCGCCCCGCGAGCAGCAGCTCCTCCGTCACTTTCCGAAGCGTTCGCGAACGCGAGGAATGAAAACTTCCTGTTTGCTTTTCCTGCTCGCCCCGAAAAATCGTTATCATAAAATCCAATCACGCTCGCCAAATAATTAACAGATAAACAAAGTATGATTTTACCAATACAACGACTTCCTCAGCCAATTAACTCACAGCCAATCATGACTTCACCATATTACCGAACGAGCGAAGCGAGTCCTTAAACAAGACGCGAAGCGTCCAATTGCGCACCGCGTCATTCAATCAAAAAAATTATATACTTCCCAAATCTTTATATTAAATGACAGACTGCATCTTCTGCAAAATCGCAAAAAGGGAAATCCCAGCAGAAATAATCTACGAAGACAAAAAGATTGTAGCCTTCTTTGATATAAATCCAGTAAGCGACGGGCACACCCTAGTTATACCCAAAGAACACCACAAAATGATGGGCGAAACACCGGACGAACTAATTGAATACATATTCAAAAAATCAAAAGAGCTAATGAAAAAAATCAAAAAAGCAACAAGCGCAGACTACGTAGCAGTCTCAGTAATCGGCGTAGACGTCCCGCACTTCCACATTCACTTAATTCCAAGATACCACAACGACGGCTTAGCAAGTTTCTGGCCCACAAAAAAATTCGACAAAGAAAAATCCAGGGAGATAATTAATAAAATAAAATCATCGGATTAACCAGTATCCCTGCAGCCAATCAAGATTAATCAAAAACACCATCAATAAATAATATCATATCAAATTTAGTTTACCAATAATCATCTCCCAAAGACTTACACCCAAGTGAAAACTCTTAAAAACCTCCCTCTTCTGATTTCCTTATGGCTGTGTAGCACAGTTGGTTAGTCGCCTCTTGCGAGGCTCTCGAACAAAGTTCGAAACCAACTTCGCTGCGAAAAACAAGGCTGTGTAGCTCAGTTGGTTAGAGCGCTGCTCTCATGAGGCAGAGGTCGGGGGTTCAATTCCCCCCGCAGCCATCAATTCAATTGAAAATCCAAACAACCGCACTAAAAATAATATTAAGATTTAACAATTTTAATATGAAACGTAAATAGTTACTCAGCAAAAAAATTAATTAAATTAAACCAGAGTTATTCTTATATTACCGGCGGTATTTCAATTGATTTGGATTAAGTGCAGCATAAATAAAAACTCTTGATAAAATTAATGTCTATCATTATCGTTTTCCTATTGATTTATTCTCAAAAACCAAGCCATGAAAATATTTATTAATGCACTTTCCCTAACAATCACATGAAAAGAGGGCTCACATTTGTTTCAGGCATTTTACTATTCCTGAATATCTTCATAGCCGCCATGATTCTAACCTCATCTTGGGTTCTAACTCGCTCCAACTCCGGCAGACTCTCGCTCGCGTTCGGCTTTGTCATGATTTTCGCAAGCGTCATCTTGAAAATTAAAAGAAAATGGTAGACTGTTTCGATTCCATAGATAAGTCCTAATTAATTGAAAATGCCATCGGTAAAATAGTAATCGTATCGAGTTTACATTATAATAAAAGACATTAAATCTTAACCAGCATTCATCACCTACGCTGCAGTCAATCCAGATTAGTTTAAAATACCGTCGGTAACATAAATTCGTATCGAGTCTATGTTAATTATGTTTTTGTGATGGGCAAACATTTACGTCCTGTGCTATAATTACTTTTTATGCTATTAAATTATCTGCCTGCTAAGAACCTCCTGCAATATATTGCCAATATCCATGCCTAAATATCTTTCCCAAGAACAATATCCATCGTCGAAATATTCGTCTTCTTTTCAGCTGTCTCAAACGACTCGCTCGCAATTGAAATCCCCTTAACCATAATTCCCTCTTCAGCCAATGTCCTCTTCGCAACCTCGGCAATGTCAACCGCCTTTGAAATAAACTTTCCCCTTGACTTAATAACAACCTCCGAAGCCCCGCGTTTTGTAAACTGCGTTATAACTCCGCGAATGTAATTCACAAGCGGTTTGCTCCCGACAAAAATCACATTATCATCAATCTTCATCTCTTTCCGCTCGTTCTGGTTATCCTCACTCAGTTCCTTCATTTTCAGCTCTCATTTTGGGATGCTTCTGCTGTCTCGCAAGTCTCGCAATATACCCGGCAATCTTATTCCTTATTGATTTAGAAGGCATCGTACTTCCGAGAATTTTCTTGTTTTCTTCAAAGCTCTCGCTGAACTCAAAGCTCGGCATCAACTGCGTCGCCGTTCTCTTAATCATTGTTGATTTTATTCTTCCCATTACCTTAACTCAAAGAACCATTATTTAAAGATTTCTGTGTTGAATTTCCTGTAGTGTCCTCTATTAATGTCCTCTCGATTATTTATACCAATAACAAAAGACATTAATTTTTCACTAATGCTATTTCGTACATTTATCAATCCGAATCAATTGGAAATACCGTCGATAATATAGCAATCGTATCATTTACATTAATTATGTTTTTACGCCGGGAGGCATTAAGTCTTATGCTATAAATAAAATCACATTATTGAACTCAAAGATTGTTTTATATTAACTAAAGGACTGAGATTCCTTCATTTTATCTAAAACTTCATCCTCTCAAACTTCACTAAATTCCCCCATTCCCCAATATGCTCCTTCCCCTTCTTATTCAGTTCCCCACGCGATAAAAACAAAGCCGGCATTTTCTCAAACTGAGCTTTCCGCAAAACCCCTGCCAAATCATCATCCGAAACACTCTTCTTATCCTTGGCAATCATATAATAAACCTGCTTCCCAAAACTCTCGTCAACGCGAACCTTCGCAGCAAACTCCCTTTTCTTGTCAGACAAAACTTCCAATATCTCAAACTCCTTCCCTGAAAGATAGTCCCTTACCTTCTTCCCAAATTCCCTGTCCTGTGTTTTCTTCTTTTTTTCAACCGCCCTTTCTTCAACTTTCTCCTTGACTTTCTTTTCTTCTATAATTTTCTTTTCCTCTTTAACTTCCTCTTTCACATCGCGAGAACCTTTCTGAATCATTTCCAAAGCCTGATTATCAGTCAAACCAAAATACTTCCAGAAAAGTTTTGACTCTCCATTCACTCTGACTCTCAAGGGAATCGCAAAATCTTTTATAGCCCTCAAAGCAACACGAATGACAGGATTCTGCTTTTCGTCTTCCAAAAATCCGCTCTTCTTCAGCAGTTCAAATGCCTCTCTTTCTCTTTGATTGAGATGCAAAACAAAATTCTCCAGCATTCCCTCCTGCCCGTCAATAAAATAAAGCGGCGAGCTTCCGACTCTGAGATTGCTGACTTTTATTTTTTGTTCGTCTTTCAGCTCAGATAAAAACGCGCTGGCAAAAAGAGGCTCAACTTCCAAAACCCGCGCAACCTGAACAGGCAGGCTCGGCCCCCTCATTTTAATAGACGATAAAATCACTTCCTTCTTTCTGCTCACCTCTTCCAAATTAACCATGGCTCTTCAAGAAAACTCTGCGTTATAAATATTATTATACCAATCTAGTGAACAGAATCTCTTACTAGCTTATGCCCGCAATAGCCAAATCTAAAGCCCATCCCAGAAAGAATTTCAGCGTCCCTCCTCATATGCTCGGCTAAGTCAGTTGAATCGCCTCTATAATGAAAAACTCTTGGAGAAATCCTGACACCACTCCTGCGCAAAGTAGTATAAGCAACAAAACAGCTCATATTTGTTGGTTCACCTAACTGCTCCGAAGGAGACGAATAAACCCCAAACTCAACAGAAATTATATCTCTTCTCATGTCCCTCAATAATCCATCCTGCAGTTTTTTTCTTCTGTTTCCGACGCCGTTCCCACCGCATCTGCTTTCACTGTATTTAGAACAAATAACCAGCAAGTGAGCTGCCAAGGGCCCAAGTTCATTATCAAGCATCATCTGCTGAACCATTTTAAGAACGCTATTTCCCCGTTTTCCATTTTGTCGGCTCATCAAACACAAAAAAATAATCAGTTTATAATTTTAATTGTCTTGAAAAACATCTTTAACAAGATATACCGAGAGACATTAATTTTTACTAAGTTTTGCTCATTCATCTAATAAATTAACGTGGCGCGCCTGAATCTGCGAAGCAGATTCTGCTAAACAAGACGCGAAGCGTGCCCAATAATTACGAATTGTCACGACAAATGTGCCACAGAGCTTATATTTTATACACTATAAATTAATCAGAATTGATTAAAACTCCGTCGGTAATACAACAATCATATCGAATTTAAGTTAATTATGTTTTTGCATTGGAGAATTGTTTAGGTATTATATAACAACTAAGTCCGAACCCACCCAACCTCATAATAAGTCACATCTCCCTCTTCATCAACAACCCCAACCAAGAGTTTCTTTCTGGTAGAATGCGCCACGCGCGACTTCGCAGCAAAATCCCGCCAGTTCATTTTTTCATTCTCTCCGACGACAGATAAAATCCAAAGAGCGTGCTCCTCTCCCGGCTTGACTCCTTTTTCATAAACTCTAAACTCCGTACCAAACTTCAAAGCCGTCTTGACAATGTACCCCTTGCGGCGCAAGTCAGAAAAAACAGTTTCCTTAAGCTCAATATTTTTATCCTTCTTCTTAAATTTCTTCAATAACACTTCCCCGTCCAACGATTTCTTCCCAGACATCACAGCCATCTTCCCGCTGCCAACTAAATGCAAAGCCTCAACCGAGGAATATTCTATTCTTCCGTTCTTCTTCTCGCCAAGCCGTGACTTCTCATAAAAAGAAAAAGCGTCGGAGCTAGAAGAAACAACTTTCTCCCCGGAAAAATGCGCCGTTATCATCCCAATTAAAACAAAATTGATTATTTAAAATTAGCCATGAACAAAAATTCTGGTAATGTTATAATCAGTCAGATTTACCCTATAATCTAAAACATAAAGTTTGCCCAAAGCAAAACATAGTTAACATAAACTCGAGGCGATTCCATATTACCAAATATATCTCCAATTAATTTAGATTGCTGAGCTTAAGTGAAAAACACTAGTCAGGATTAATATCTTTTGTCTTAAAGTTTAAGTATATTTTCATCGCATCATTTTTCTAAAACCTTAAATACCCTCTCCCCAATAAACATAAAATGAAAGAAGAAAAAAATGACTTCGGCGACTTTGAAGAAGTCAAAATAGAAGGAGAAAAAGAACCTGAAGAAAATCAACAAGTTCCTCAAAGAATTTTCAAGCCAAGGCACGGGCAGTTTATCGGCGTAGTTCTCCAAAGACTCGGCGGAAACCGAATGTCAGTAAAATCAACCGACGGCAAAACAAGAAACTGCAGAGTCCCCGGAAGATTCAAAAGAAAATTCTGGCTCCGCCCTGGCGACGCAGTCATAATTGAACCCTGGAAAGATGATGATGACAAAGGAGATGTCATATACCAGTACAAAAAGGGGCAGAAATATCATCTGCAGAAATTAGGAATGCTTAAAGGCACCGAAGAAGAGTTCTAACTAGCAATTCTACCTACATCCTCTCCCAAATCATTAAGAACATAATCTAAACCGTTATTAACTTTGGATGCAATGTAATTGTAAAATGGTTCTTGTGATTCAGTTTCTCCATCTCTAAATCCCGGAGCAGCCTTGCTAAGTAAGCCCATATAAAATTTACCCTCTCCAGCAGGAATCATAACAGGAGGCAACCCTGCATCAAGCAGCAATCTATCTTGAACTAATCTTGCTGTCCTTTTATTTGCATGATTAAACGGCTGAATTAAAGACAAAGCAAGATGTACATAAATTGCATTCTCAACAGGATCCTCATTAAACGTCTCATTAATACGACTAATCACTTCTCTCACTTTTTGCGGAACCTTGCCGAAACTCGGGGGAGTATAACCTGGAATATTTAGAGTTACATCTTTCCTTCTAAATCTTCCGTCACTTGCAGATCCTCCATTTACGATTGCATTAGCCCCAATCAAAATATCTTCATTTAATACTTCAGAAAAGTCTCTCCCTCTTCCATGATCCATCAGAAAATACCACGCGTCTTTTATAGCTCTCGTTCCTTTTCTTGCTATTTTCATAACTGTGTCAGGCTGTTTATTCTCCATGTATAAACTTCTTCTCAATTCTGGATTCTCAACCCAAAAAGAATAAACGTCACCCATACTCCTTAACGTATCTCTAACTAGGCGCATTCTTCCATCGTAAACATGAGAGTTATCACTAATCCTCTCAAGCTTCTCCGCAATCTCTTCTCTTAAGTCTCTCTTTATCATGTTCTCTTATCAAAAAATATCTATATAAACCTTTCCATCTGTAACCCTCCTATAGTTACAACTAAATCTTCAATAACAAAACCTCCTTCTGCACATAACAATCCCTACCACCAAATTCCCCAAAATCACCAATACCCTTCTAAACCCCGCCCCCATTAGAACCCTCCAAAGTCAGCCGAGGATTCAGCTCCCCCGCCACATTCTCAAGCATTTTCTCCTCAATTTTCGTCTTCCAACCATAATGCCCAAGCACCCACCCCAACTTCACAAACGCACTCTCAGAAAGCATGTCCTCAAGAAAAATAACACCAGCGTCAACCAATTCTCTTCCATTGGAATAAACCCAAGGATCCAGCCTCCCAAAAATCGTCTGAGGCGCAGCGCAAACCACAAGCCCCTCGCGAATAACTTTCTTCAGTTTAGGAATCCAGCTGTTAGGCGATTCCGAAACAGGCAAATGCCCAAGCCCCCCAACCTCTAAAACAATCCCCTTATACTTCAAAGCGTAATAATCCAAGATGGAAGGCTCCTGCCCCGGATAAAATTTCACAAGCGCAACCTTATCACTAAAAGAAACATCAAGCTGAACCTTCTCGTCGTTCCGCGGGCGGTAGCCAGAAAGCCACTCAACCTTGTCAGGAAAAACTTTCGCCATCGGTCCAACATTCACCGGCTTGAACGCGTCGCGGCGCGAAGTATGCAGTTTCCTGACTTTAGTTCCACGAAGAGCATAGCAATAATTATCATCGGAATTTGCATGCCCAACGAGCATAACCTCTGCAGCATCAGAAACCGCCAAACGCGCAGCGCACCTCAAATTCAAATTCGCATCCGACGAAGCCCTGTCAATACTTCTTTGAGAGTAAGTCAAAACAACCGGCTTGTTCAAATCCCGAAGCATAAAAGACAAAGCAGCAGAAGTGTAATGCAAAAAGTCAGTCCCGTGCGTCACAACAACTCCGGAAATTTCCCTGTCACCAAGCATCCTATGACAGCTCTCCGCAATCTTCTTCCAATGTTCCCAAGTCATCGCCTCAGAAGAAGTCATAAAAGGAACTTCAATTCTCTTAACATTAACCATCTCAAAAATTTCAGGATAAAATTTCGCAAACTCGTTGACATTTGTCAGCCACGAAACACCGCCAGTCCGCGAGTCAAGTTTCGCAGCAATCGTTCCGCCTGTGATAACCAGCCCTATATTTTTCTTTCCCTTGTCATTGACAATTTCAAATTTCCCTTCCTCGCCCGGCTTGAATTTCTTAAGAACCCGCCCAGCCAAGATGTTCTCCTTTGGAATTCCAATATTGTAACCCGACTTCAGCTTCAGCAGCAAAACACTCCCGTCGCTCGACTCCAAAACATTTCCCTCAATTTCCTTCATCGCCAGCCTAAGCCGAACATAATCGCCCGGAGCAAAATCATTTTTCCCCATGACAAAATAAAAGCCGCGTCTTATAAAAAACTTCCTAATTAATAAGCTATGTGTAAATATCATTCCATAAATTTTGGAGTGATGCCCCATTCATGTTTAGCTCGGTTCAAAACATTCAAGTTATGATTAATCCATCTCAATGTTTCTTCATTTATCCTCGCTGAATCA
>Ga0209541_10007017_pt1 | contig 19022 bp, 13 predicted proteins | sample RifCSPlowO2_01_FD_184027 | JGI IMG/M metagenome (GOLD analysis project Ga0209541, IMG submission 184027) | Groundwater microbial communities from Rifle, Colorado - Rifle CSP2_plank lowO2_0.1 (SPAdes) (version 2) | ecosystem: Environmental > Aquatic > Deep subsurface > Groundwater | place... | reverse complement strand
ACAGTAAGTCCGATATTTTTGTGATGCTCTGCCACTAAGCTGGGTATTAATCCTCCCTGCTCCGTTATGTACATGTCTCTTACATCACTAAGTATTTTTCCTTTGAAGTCTACTATAGATGCACCGAAAGTATCTCTGCTTTTTTTAAAGTGCAGTGCTCTCGATGCCCAAGCATAGTTTTTGTTTCATAAGAATAAAAATTAATCAGAATTTATAAAATAATACCTTTTTTCATTTTGTCAATTTTTCATTTTTAATTATTTTTTCTGATTTAGTAATTGATATTTTCTTATTTATATCATCATCAACTATGAAAGATAAATTTTCATCAATATCACATAACATGTATTTTCTCTCTTCTATCAAAAACCATATAATCTGCTCATAAAACTGGGGAAGGCATTCTACAGTATAACATTTCCCTTGATAATTATAATCTATAACTTTCTTTCCAATAAAGGTTTCTGCAAATTTTTTTGCTTCTAACAAGTCTTTTTCAAATTCTTTCAATTCAACATTTTTTGCTAATAAATTCTCTCCATGTTCACCTTCATACCAATTATATTCAATCTTAAAAACATTGAAATTTTTCATCTAATTCTTTTTCTTTTTTCTTTTTCTGGTTCAGAAAGATAATTCTCCTTTGATATGACTGAATGTCCTAATTCTCTTTCAGTTTCTTTTCTTGCATTGCCTGCTACCCTTCCGCCTCTTTTAGAAGCATCTTCCACTTCCGTAAATCCTTGTTTATCCTCATTTCTTGTTATTTCTGTAGATACTCTTTCTCCTAACATTGAAAATATTAATTCCAGATCATTCATATGGTCTCTTAAATTTTCTTTGTTTAATCCCTTAAGTTTTTGGTATTCGCTGGGAGTCATTCCAAATGTTGCCTTGGAGATCTCAGAGGTTAATATAGAATATTCTTTTTCTGTTTTTACATCTCTTTTTTTCCACTCATCTGTCAGTTCATCCCTTATCACTATCCCTCTTACTCTTTTTTCAATCCATTCATTACTATAGCCTTTTTGTCTGTATAGTTCTTTCATTCTTCTTTGGGCTAATTCTGGATCTTCTATTTCCTGAACTCTTTCATAGCCAACTTTTGCTAGCCAAAGCTTGAATGGTTCTGCTTTCTTTGAAGGAATAGATTGAATTAATCTGAATATATTCTTAGTATTAGCACAATCTGTTTCTCTTAACTTAACATCTTCTGCTATTAATTTCAACTGTCGACAAAATGTCGATAGTTCAATTCCAGCTGATTCTTGCTCTCTTTTTTTGAGTTTGTACCAATAATCATTAGGATCAGTGCTTCCAGTTAAGGCTTCTACAACATCTACAACAGAGAAATACCATTCATTATCATGCCAAATCCTTCTTATTTTCTTGTCCTGAAATACAACTAAAGCATTATTTTCATCCATTATATTGTTAATATTTTATTTATTTATAAACTTGGCGCGCGCGGTTGTCCGATGGACACATTCTAAGATATATATTTTATAAAACATATTTAGTAATAGGTTAATTTTATCTTACCTCTCTTAAAAATATTCAGATTTTTTGATATTAAAAAAGAAAAAAGAGAAACTGCTTCTTATGGAATCAGTGAAAAATTCAATAAGAATGAAGCAATTGATCTTAGAAAAGAAACAGTTCAATTTTTGAACAAAACAAGATAAATATTAGAATGAGAAAATGAAAATTATTAATATATTAAGGTTAAAAAATTTCATTCTTCCCCAACAACCTTAGCTACAGAAACAACTTTATCGTTCTCATCCAATTTAATTAGTCTCACGCCAGAAGTATTTCTTCCTATATCCCTGAATTGATTAACCTTGACTCTTATAGTAATTCCATTTTTAGTGATAAACATTAATTCATCATCATTGAAAACTTCTTTAATCCCTACAACACCTTCATTTCTAGAATCATCATAAATATGCTTGGTTTTTATATTCAAGACTCCCTTTCCTCCTCTTCTAATAGTTCTATAATCATTAATATTAGTCCTTTTTCCAAAGCCATTTTCAGTAACAGTAAACAAAGAACTATTTTCAATGACTTTCTCCATTCCAATTACATGATCATTTTCTGTTAATCTTATTCCTATAACTCCAGAGGAATTTCTACCAGTATCTCTTACATCTTTTTCATTAAACCTCATTCCCAGTCCTTCATAAGTTCCAATAATAAGATTCTCTCCCCCATTAACATAAATAACATTCACAACTTCATCATTCTCATCAAGGTTTATTGCATTTATCCCTCCTTTTCTAGGTTTTGAATAAAGTTTTATATCGCTCTTCTTCAATATTCCTTCCTTGGTGCAAAAAATAAGATAACCTTCATTAAACTCTTTCAGGCTTAAAATTGAATTTATTTTTTCATCTTTACCTAAATCAATCAAATTAACAATCGCCTTTCCTTTTGAATATCTAGTTCCTTGAGGAATCTGGTAAGCTTTCAACCAATGAAGTCTTCCTTTATTTGTAAAAAATAGTATGGTGCTTAAATTGTTAACAACAAACAAATCTTCCACAAAATCATCATCTCCAGTTGTAGTAGCAATTAACCCTTTTCCCCCTCTTTTCTGTTGTTTGTATTCTTCTAGTCTGGTTGATTTGATATAACCTTTATTTGTGAAAGTAAAAACAATATCCTCTTCCTTAATTAAGTCTTCATCCTCTATCACTTCATCTTCAATATTAAGTATTTCAGTTCTTCTCACATCTTTGTACGCTTCTTTAATCTCAATCAATTCTTTTCTTATTACTTCTTTTAATTTAATAACAGATTCAAGAATTTCTTTTAACTCTTTTATTAATTCTATCAAACCTTTATGCTCTTCATTTATTTTTTCTTGTTCCAATCCAGTTAATCTGCTTAATTTCATTTCAAGAATTGCAACAGCTTGTTTTTCAGATAAATTATAATTAATAATCAAACCTTCTTTTGCAGTGTTAACATCTTTTGATTTTTTTATCAACTCAACAACATTGTCTATATCCTGCAATGCAATTAATAATCCTTCAAGAATATGTTTTCTCAATTCTGCTTTCTCCAATTCAAATCTTGTTCTTCTTGTAACAACAATTTTTCTATGCTCAATGAAATAGAATATTAAATCTTTCAAGTTCATTATCTTTGGCTCATTTCCATACAATGCAATTGTATTTACTCCAAAGCTGGTTTCTAGCTGTGTATTCTTATATAAATTATTTAAAACGACTTCAGCATTGAATCCTTTCTTGAGTTCAATGACAACTCTTATTTCATTCCTGCTTGATTCGTCCCTTAAATCAGAAATTCCCTCTAATCTTTTATCTTTAATTAATTCCCCCATGCTCTCTAATAATAAAGATTTGTTCACTTGGTAAGGGATTTCATAAACTATAATTCTATCTTTCTCCAATCTGACTTTGCTTCTTATTTTTATTTTTCCCCTTCCAGTTTTGTATGCACTTTTAATTCCATTATATCCTAAAATAGAAGCTCCTGTTGGAAAATCAGGACCTTTGATGAAATTCATTAAATCTTCAACAGTGAACTCTTCATTCTCCAATGCATAAACTGTTGCATCTATTACTTCTGAGATATTATGCGGTGGAATATTGGAAGCCATACCAACAGCTATTCCGGAAGTTCCGTTAATCAGTAAATTTGGAATTTTAGAAGGAAGAACAACAGGCTCTTTCAGGCTTCCATCAAAGTTTGGAACAAAATCAACCGTATTTTTTTCTATATCCTGCAATAACTCTTCTCCAATTTTTTCAAGTTTTGCCTCTGTATAACGCATGTGGGCCTGTTTGAATTCTGTTGATCCAAAATTTCCATGTCCTTTAATCAAAGTATATCTTAAAGAAAAATCCTGGGCCATCCTAACTAAAGAATCATAAATAGAAGCATCACCATGTGGATGATATTTAAAACATTCACCAACAATTCTTGCAGATTTTACAAAAGGCTTGTTGTAATTTAATCCCATGCCATGCATTGAATAAAGAATTCTTCTATGCACTGGTTTCAAACCATCTCTTACATCAGGCAACGCTCTCTGCATTATTACAGACATAGCATAATCTACATAACTTTCCTTCAATTCTTCCTGTATTAATTTTTCTTTAATTTGATTCATTCTAAATATCTATATTAGCCTCCTTTGAATGTTTCATGATGAAATCTCTTCTTGGCTCTACTTCTTCACCCATTAATATATTGAACATGTTATCCGCTTCTACAGCATCATCAATATTTATTTTTTTTAATATTCTATTCTGGATGTTCATCACAGTTTCCTCTAACTCATTTGCATCCATTTCACCCAGTCCTTTAAATCTCTGAACAAGAACATTTTCATTTCCAATTTCATTCAATGTTATTCTCAAATTTTCTTCATCTCTTACATAAATTGTTTTCTTATTCTTAATAACTTTAAATAAAGGTGGTTGTGCAACATAAACATGCCCGTTCTTTACTAATTCAGGCATATATCTATAAAAAAATGTTAATAATAAACAGGATATATGATTGCCATCAGAATTATGTAATGTCAATCCTCCCAAGCCACCAACAAAACTGCGATTAACATCAACACCAATGTCATAGACAAATTTATCTTTATTCTCAATTTTTTTAACAGATAAAACCTTAACAGCTTGAAAGTCATCATTAACATCAACTACATATCTTCTATTTTCTCCCTTTTTAACAATTGACAGATGTTTAGTCAAAACAGAAGCATTCTTATGATATTTCCATATATCCTTTGTTTTCATTAACTGTTTAAAAGAGCCAATAAGAATATTGTAATTATCATAGTTTGATCTTATTAAGATGTTTTTGTATAAATGATCTTTTGCTCTTGATTTTATTACAGAAGGCAAAACTCCAATCTGCCTATAAAGGAATACAATACCTTCTGCCAGAATTTTTGAGGTAGTAGAATGTCCAAATATTGGTTTTCCATCTTTTTCTCTAGTCTTACCAACGTAAGCAAATCCATCACTATGCAATAATCCCTCCAAAAAGGATTTTTGTAAATCTTCTTTCAGGTTAAATATAATATTTGGGACAAATTTCTCATTTGCTTTTTTTCCATATAATCCAAGATATTTTAAAAATAGTTCAAAAGTAAGAGAGTTAAAATGAACCAATAATGAATTTTTTATGTTGTCGTCTAATATTACATTGCAGTCTAAAGATTTTTTGATGGAAGATTTGATTCTGTCTAAGTAATGATGTTTATCATTTCCGATGCATAAAGAAAACCTGTAAGGATTATTTCTGCCTCTTGAACGAGTTCCATCCCCAATATACCATCCTAAGAGATAAGTTAAATATTTATCAATATTAACTTTTAATTTTAATTTTCTAGTGTGATTTTTCAGATAAAAATTATCACAATTAATCTTATCCAAGTTAATCTCATTAATAGGTACAAATAGTTTAAATTCAATATCGCCCTCCTTTATATTAAGTATTTTTATATATTTTCTGAATAACTCATATTTTGGCATTACATTGTCTATTTTTAATTCCCATTGTTCAATAATAGTAAAATAAATATTGAGTAATTCTGACATTTTCTTTCTGCTAATTCCAAAAGCCATTCTTATTTTCTTTAATCTGTTCCATTCATCCAAGCTTAAATCAATATAGGATTCATCAGGGATTTTTTTAAGAACATTTTTTTTCATACTAGCATAAATATTATTAGTTTCTATATCTTTGCTCAGATCAATAACATAATCTTTGTCAGTTCTTGGCAGTTTCTTTGGAATTAATAAATAATCATCAGTAGTTATTTCATCGCTTTTTTTGGTTATTACTTCCTTTCCATCATAAACAAAGACGCTGTGATAAGAAGTTGCTTTGACATTATAGCCTAAATTAGTTTTTATTTCATATAAATCTGTTTTCAATGGATGTTTTACAATATTTGCTATCTTTTTAATTTGGTGTTTTCCTGGATTTATTGAAAAAGAGCTGACTTGATACTCTTCAGGTTTAATGCAGTTATCAACAAAATTGCCGATATAATTAAATTCAATTTCATTATTTTTGTTAAATAATAGAAGAGGAGTATCTCCTGTAACACTGTCGGCATCCGTAAGAATTATTATTTTATGATATCTTAATTTATTAATATTAAATTCATCGCTGATTCCGCAACCAAGGGCCGTTATCAAATTAGTTATCTGCTCATTCTTGAATATTTTGTCAATCCTTGATTTTTCCACATTCAATATTTTTCCCCTTAATGGAAGTATAGCTTGAAAATGCCTGTCCCTGGCAGAAAATCCTGTTCCTGCTGCACTATCTCCTTCCACAATGAATATTTCACATTTGCTTGGATCTTTCTCAGAACAATCTGCCAATTTTCCAGGCAGTGAACCTGACTCCAAAAAAGATTTTCTTCTTGTTAAATCTCTTGCCTTTCTTGCAGCTTCCCTTGCCTTTGCAGCTCCAATTATTTTGCTACATATTATTTTAGCAATAGAAGGATTTTCTTCAAAATAAGAATCCAAACTTTCATAAACAATAGAACTAACTAATCCCTTGACATTTGAATTTCCTAATTTAGTTTTAGTTTGTCCTTCAAATTGTGGTTCAGGAATTTTAATAGAAACAATGCATGTTAACCCTTCTTGAACATCTTCTCCAGTTAATTTCAAGTCTGTTAAATTATTTTTTCTGTTGTATTCATTAATTATTCTTGTTAATGCAGTTCTGAATCCTTCTTCATGAGTTCCGCCTTCAACAGTATTAATGTTGTTTACAAAACTATAAATTTTGCTTGAGTAAGAATCATTGTATTGCATAGCTATCTCGACTGAAATGCTATTTTCTTTACTAAGATAAATCGGCTCAGATAAAACATTCTTTCCTTTGTTTAAATCTTTTACAAATTCATTTATTCCACCCTCAAACTTGAATTCTTCTTTTACATTAGTTCTTTCATCTTCCAAAGAAATTCTCAATCCAGCATTAAGATAAGCTAATTCTCTTAATCTTCTCTGGATATATTCATAATCAAATTCCTTGACAGAAAAAATTTCATCGTCAGGCAAAAAAGTAATTTCAGTTCCTTTCTTGTCTGTTTCTCCTATTATTTCTACTTCACAGGTTTTTATTCCTCTTTCATATCTTTGGTGGTATATTTTTGCATCTCTGTAAACTTTTACATCCAAAAACTTTGATAAAGCATTGGTTACAGAAACTCCAACGCCATGCAATCCTCCTGAAATTTTATAAGTAGCCTTGTCAAACTTTCCACCTGCATGCAATACGGTCATTACCAATTCCAATGCAGATTTTCCTTCTTCAGGATGAATATCAACAGGAATTCCTCTACCATCATCAATAACAGTTATTGAGTTGTCATTATGAATAGCAATTTGAATATGATTGCAATATCCTCCTAAAGCTTCATCAATTGCATTATCAAGGACTTCTAAGAAAATATGATGAAAACCTCTAAAAGCCGTATCTCCAATATACATCGCAGGACGTTTTTGCACTGCTTGTAAGTCCTTCAATACCGTAATATTTTTTGCGCTATATTCTTGAGTCATTTTTCTAGATTGTTAAACGATCCATCTTCAAATTTAACTAAAAACCACCCCAGATTTACAATAAGAAATACATTTTTCTTTAAAAAACTTTCCACGCCAAAACACCAAAATTTTGAGGTTTTAAGGCTTCTAATAGTAAAATAAAAAAATTATTACAGAAAGATTTATAAACAAATTTTGTAAAATTTCCAAATCCCAAAAAGAAGGCTATTTTAAGTTTATTCTTTTAATTTGCTCGCAAATTCTTAATTTTTTTTCCATTAAGATCAGCAAACTGCTCTATGTCATGGCCTAATTTTTTAACATATTTTAATTTTTTTGAATCTCTTATCACATTTATTCTTAAACCCCAAGATTTATCAAATGAAGCTCCATAAAACCTATGACTAAACCACAAAGTACCAACCACTTGAGAATCAAAATAAAACTCAAGACCATATAATCCACTTTTATTGACCATATCCACAATACTGCCCACATTTTTGATCTCAAGACTCAATCCATCATAATGGTTGGCAAGATTTCTAAAACTAGTTAATAAATTAGAAACAGTATTATACATTTCTTTTTCCCTATCACTAGCTACAGGAACTTGAAAAGGTGCATTATAAGAAAATTTATCATCTATCATTTTAAGCCTGACCGTCTCAGGTTATTTATAAATATTTGTATGATAAAATAAATAAATTAGCATCCAACCATTATCTCAATATCTTTTCCAAATATCTGCTTAAGATCTTCAACAAGTTTTTCTTTTACGAAAACTTTTAAATAAACTTTATTTTCCTTGGTAAATTTCTCAAAATCTTCCATGGAACTCCTGCTAATATCCTTTAATCTTCCGTCTTTTATATCCGCCTTGCTGACAACTTTTTCCTTTGCATCTATATCCTCAATTATGAATGATTTGTCATTAAAAACATAAACATCACCATATTTGTTGCCATATTTAATTCTAATTCTTACTCTCTCAATATCATAATCTCTTTTTCTCTGGATGAATTCAGCCAAAGAGCTAAGAAATATCCTTGCTTCTCTTGCAATCCTGTCATTTTCCGGTTTGCTTAATTTCTTTATTTTTGCTTCTTTTACTTTCTTGTAAACATCCATGTACTTCTTTGGAATTTCATTTTTATTTATTAATTTTTTAAATCCATTCTCTATGTCAGTCTCCTTCATGTCATATGTGTTCAACAAATCTTTTATCAGCATATTGCAACTTTGAAATAAATTGTCAACATTTTCCCTGTCTTTTTGTTTTTGTAAATTATCAAATAATATCTTTATTGCTTTCAAATATTCTTTGCTCTTAATCAATAAATCATCAATCTTTTTCCCAGAAACTTCCTTTACATTTCCGTGCTCTATGCCTTTGTAGAAAGTCCTCACATCCTCCAGAAGTTTTACATGTTTTTCCAGAAACAACTTCTCTTTCTTGACAAATATTTCTCTCATTAAGCTTATAGTTTCTTTTGGTGTTGGAGGATTTACTCCATATAACATTAAAGCAGCCTGTGCAGGATTTAATATTGCATAATAAACATCTTCACCCACAACGCTTAACAGTTTGAATCTTGTTCTTTCAAGCATTTTATCGCCAATGTCCATCTGCATATCTATAGCTTCAGGGCTTGGTCTTACCCTGCCCATCTTGAGCAATAACTTCCAAGGCATAAACATTCCTCTATCATACAAGGGAACTCCATCTCTTATGAAGGTGAACATAACAGGATTTGCATCTTTGACAGCTTCCCAAAAATCAGTCAATATATAAGTCTGGACATGAAATTGTTTTTTCACCCCGGCAATTCTTGAGGCCTCAGCGCCATAACTTAAGATAATTCCTCTCAACCTTTCTTTGAGTTCATATCTGCTCATTCTCTTCACATCAGTATCATCCACGATTATGTAAACATCTATATCATTGCTCTTTTTATCCCCCCTAAACAAAGAGCCAGCTGCAATATAACTAAAGATGTACTTATCAAATTTTTTTATAACCATGTTCTTGTGTATTTCAGAAACTTTAACTGCTGCTAAAAATTCCACGGGATCATAAAAAATAGCACTTAATGATATTAATTGAAGATATTCAGATCTTGCATCAAAGCAATCTTCCTTTATTTCAAATATCAATCTTACTTTTACCAGAAAATTACTATCAATTTCTTTTGCAATATCTTGAACTGATTGAGTTATTTTATGTTTTAGCTCAAACATCTCTTTCTTTTCTTGATCATCAACAAGAACAAGAATATTTATTTTATCTTTGTCTTCTTCCTCAAATTTTTCATCTTTCTTTATTCCAGCATCCATGTAACTAGAAAATCTCAAAGGGCTAACATTAGGCAGTAAAGCTATCCCAACAACTTCCTTGTGTTTTTTTGTAATATCTTGTTTAAACTTGTCAATCTTAGTTTTTATCTGTTCAAATTTTTTCTGCAATTCAGGATTTATCTTGAATTTGTCTTGATACTCATAAATATTTTCTTCAGGATCCATTTGTTCTGCCTTCTATTTTTTTCTTATGTTTTAACACATATAATACTATAGTTAATATTAAAAAGATTACTATCAAAACTGCAACAAACTTTACTATTTGGTTTATTGAAGCAATTGCCCAGTTGTTTACCATTCCAAGAATTTCTGGAGGCAAGAAGCTGTTTAATGCACCCATTATCATATATTTATAATAAAAATAAGAGAACAAGGACCCTATCAATGAAATCAATGAAGTCTGCCTTAATCCGTTTAAAAAACCAGAACACAATGCAAACAAAAGAAATCCCAGTAAAAATATAATAAAACCAATAATTCTCATGACATTTCCATAATACACAAAATCATTAATTTCTTTTTTTATTTGTTCAGTTATTGGATTTTGATTCAGAATTTTACAATTTTCATCACTTGAATTTTGTCTGCAATATTCCCTAAATTGCTCTATGTCCATCTCACCTTTCTCAGATATGCTCTTTAAAGTATAATCATTTATATCTTTCTCAAGAACATGAAAATTATTTACTGCATATGTCCCAAAATAAGACATAATAAAAATAGTTATTCCTAATAAAACTAAAAGACCTGCAAAAAATTTCCCAATAGTTTTTAAAAATTTCATTTTTTTATCTCATTAACAAAACAAATAAAACAGTCAGTCCAATTACAAGATATATGCTTGCCTTTGTAAATATAAGATAAACAATAAGTGCAAGAAGTATCAGTATAAGCAGAGTATGCTTTTTTTTCTTCATTAATCCATTTTTTTGAATTAATCTCATAAACTCCTTGTCCTTATGAAGCTTTTTTAGCTCTCTTTTATTCATTATAACAAAAATAAGAATTCAAATATATAAATATTGCTAATTTTCAATTAATCTTAGCAAAGAAAAATTTTTAAAGCAATATTAACAAGATAAATTAATCGGGCCTATAGTCTAGTGGCAAAATAGCTCGTTTACACCGAGCGGTCCGCAGTTCGATTCTGCGTAGGCCCATTTTAATCAGTTTTAACAAAAGGAATTTCTTCCCAATCTTTGTGTTTTCTTATTTTCAGATTTTTTTCCCAAACAGATTTTAACAAAGAAATATCTATTCTCAATTCATTACAACATCCTATTAAAGCAACAATATCTTTTGGAAAACATTTTCCTCCAAAACCTTTTTCAGAAGTAACATCTAAATGGCTATCATAAATTCTTCTATCAGCAACAACCATTTTTTTAACTTCTTCATATTTTATTCCCAATCCTTCGCATATAGTTTGCATTTCATTGGCAAATATTACTTTAGTTGCTAAAAATGTATTTGCCATGTACTTAACCATCTCTGCAGTTGTTAGATCAGTTAAAAACATAGGAGTTTTAGGAAAAGTATTTCTATACAGGTCTGCAACTCTCAATCTTACTTTATTATCATCAGCTCCAATTACAATCCTATCTGCTTCCACAAAATCTTTAAGGTAATTAACTTCAGTTAAAAATTCAGGATTCATGCAAAAATTGATTCTTGAATATTCATCAGCATACTTTCTTGATGTTCCAGGCACCACAGTGGATTTTATTATTACAATTTTATTTGTGCCATCAGACATTTTTGTTATTTCTCTTATGTTATTATCCATAATTCTGAGATCAATGTTTTGTCCGCTTTGGCTAAAGGGAGTTGGTAAGCATATAAATATAAACTCAGAAGATCTAACAACTTCTTCCAAAGGAAATCCTTTTCTTAAAACACCATCCAAGACATCTTCTGCCTTATACTTATCATAGAACATAATGTTATTATCCTTCCCAAGACCATAGTCAGTTGCTTTTCCAACAATGCCATATCCAACAATTCCTACATTTGCCATAAATAATTTCTTAGATGTCATTTATTTAAATATTATTAAAGTGCAAAAGTTATAATTTTCTGCTTACATAAACTCCATCTTTTTTATAACCTAATTTTTTAACATAATAATCCTTAACGCCAACACCAGAAATTACAATTAATTTTCTCTTTCCTTCTTTTTTACAAATCTCTTCAGCTTTGTCCATTAATATTCTTCCATATCCCTTATGTTGAAATCCTTCTCCCTTGCTTCCCACTTTCAAGGCAGTTGAGTAAACATGAAGTTCTCTTATTATTGCAGAATTTTTTGTTATTTCTTTTCTTAAGAATTGTGAAGGAAATCTTAGTCTTACAAAACCTATAAGAGGATCTTTTCCAATAGAAATAAAAAATTCTTTTCCTCCAGAAGAATCATATTCAGTAATATAAACATTACTATCAATTATTCTTTTATTTCTTCCTATTTCTCTGCACCTTATACATTTACATTTAATTCCTTTCTTCCTGCATAACTCATCAACATATTGTCTCAAATTACTTCTATCTACACCACCAACGGAATATTTAGGAGGAATGTCTCTCTGAATTCTCATAACTCTACAAAAGGGTTGAATATACCTTTTAAATTCTGAGATTATTTCAGCAGCTTTTTCAGTTTTTACCTCCTGGTACTTTCCTTCTTTAAAATATTTATAAAGTTCAGTTCCAGGAAATATCATGCATGGATAAATTTTTAGCATATCAGGCATATAATTTTCATCAGAGAACAATTTTTTCATATCATTAACTTCTTTTTCAACATCATTGTCAAATATCATGTAATGCAAGTTCAATTTAAAGCCTAAATCCTTCAACAATTTTATTGCTTCAATACTTTCTTTATTTCCATGTCCTCTTTTCATAAAATCAAGAACTTTATCGTCAGTGCTTTGAATTCCAAGTTCAACCCTTGTAGCTCCTAGCTCAAGCATAAAATTTCCTATTTCTAGATTAACACAGTCAGGTCTTGTTTCTAAAGTTAATCCAATAATTTTGCAGTTGCTTTTTTCATTTCTTAATTGTTCTTTTTTTAAATCACATTTTCCTTTCAATTTTAGAATTTTATTTATGACTTCCTGAACCCTCTCATTATCTTTGAATTCTTTGTCAAGTTCAAAAAATTTGCCGAACTTTTCATAATCAAATTCTTCATTTTTAAAGAATAGCTCAGAAAAATCATTCATAGCCTTGAAAACATACTTTACAAATTCTTCTTGATATTGTTTTGCAAAAGCAGTAAAAGTTCCACCCATAATAATAACATCACATTTGGAAACATCTTGGTTAAGAAGAATATAATGTTCCAATCTGTTAAAAACCTGAAGATAAGAATCATATAAATTTCTTCTTGCTCTCATTGAAGCAGGCTCGTTTCCAGTATAACTTTTTGGAGTATTTCCAAATTGAGAATTAATTCCTCCAGGGCAAAATATGCATTTAGCTTGTGGCGGGCAATTAGAAGGCACAGTCATAACGGCAATAGGAGAAACCCCAGATAATGTTCTATTAGGTTTAGTCTTTAATATTTTTTTAAGATACAATTTTTGTTCATTATCAGCCTTGGCAAAAATAGTAACCAAAGATGGTAATTCCTTGGGTTTTAATTTTCTTGCTAGGCTATCCCTAAGTTTTATTATATCCTGTATATTATCTATTTTCTTGTTTATTATTTCTCCGTTCAATTCTTCTGTAAAATTCATAAGATATTCTTAAAATAAGCATTTAAAAAACTTAAGGTATTGTCCTATATTTTGTATTAATCAATATCCATTCATATAGCAACAATAATAATGCAAGAATGACGAAGCTCAAACTTAAATTATTTGAAATCTTTCTTTCAGTTATATTTGATATTTCATCATAAGCTTTCTTGAGTTCATCTATATTTTCTACCTTGTAATATTTTCCACCAGTATTTACAGCAATGTAAGACAAAGTTTCTTCATCAAGAACAAGAGGAACGCCAAAGAAATCAGCTCCTTCCTTAGTTGCCATGCCAATTGTGTATATTGTTATTTCTCTTATATTTGCATAATCAACAGCCTGCTCCAAAGGAAGACCTATATTGCTCTGCCCATCGCTTAACAACACTATTGCTTTTCCTTTATCAGATTGCAGCAATAAATTAGCTCCATTAACAATTGCTTGTCCTAAATCAGTGCCACCAACATCACTTAACTGAATATCATTAATAACTTGTTTGACATGAAGATGGTCATTGCTCAATATGGTTTCTACCTGGGATATGCTCGAAAAACTAATTACCGCTACATAATTGTCAGGCCCTAATTTATCCGCAAAATCCTTGGCAGTCTCTTTAGCAACAACAAATCTGCTTGGTTTGAAATCCTCAACAATCATGCTGTTGCTGTTATCCATGGCTAAAACATAATCATAATTGCTTGCCATTCCTTTGTAAATTAAAGTTAATCCTGATATTGAAAATATGAATAATGCTAAAATAAAAATTCTTATTATTAATAAAAATAAATTCTTGCTTAGTAATTCTCCACCGGTAACTCTTTGAATTGCTGCAAAATTAGCAAATTTAACAGCCCTTCTTTTGACACTTTTCAATGTCGCAAAATGTGCAAATATAAGCAGAGGTACTGAAAACAAAAGCCATAAATATTCCGGCTTGTCAAATATTATCTCCATTTTATTGTTCTCTCCATAAACAATCCTATAACTGGCTTGACAAAAGATTTGTCAGTTGTTAACGACAAGAAATCACTTTTATTTATCATGAATGAATCTTTAATCCATCTTTCCTGTTTCTTTATTTCCTCTTCATAAACTTCTTTTATTAATTTTGGTTCAATCAACAAGCTCTTGTTTGAATAAGGATCTTCAATAACAACTTGTCCAGCATCCTCAGGAAGTGTTTTATCCCTTGGATCCCTCACCATAACGCCCACAGTGTCATATTTATTTGTTACTAATTTCAGTTTCTCAAGTGAACTTTCTTTCAATCCTACAAAGTCAGAAAGAAAGATTAAAACGCTGCTTGGTTTTACATACCTCAATATTAAATCAGTTACATTATCAAAATCAAATCCTCCCCCATAATTGTCTGGATCGCTCAATGCTTTTATTATTGAATAAAACTGCCCTCTTCCTTTTCCAGGATAAACTTTTTTGACAACTTTATCATTAAACATTACAAGACCAACAGAATCTCCTGCGTCAAGAATCGTAAAAGCCAATGATATTACTAATTCAGCTGCATATTCATTTTTTAACTTGTCAGTGCTTCCAAATACCATTCCAGAACTGCAGTCAACAACGAAAAAAACACTAAGGTCTCTTTCTTCTTCATATTGTCTTATCAATATTTGATTTGTTCTCATACTTGCTTTCCAATCAATAAGAGAGGCATCATCATTATTATCATAAGGTCTATATTCAGAAAAATCCAGGCCTTTCCCTCTAAAAACACTTTTATAACTTCCCATGCCTTTTGTTTTGATAAGCCCCTTAGTAACAATCTGCAGTTTTTTGATTGATGGTACAATATCAATATTTAATTTTCTTTTCATGGCATTGGAATTTTGTTTAATATTTCAGAAATAATATCGTCCCTGCTTACATTTTCAGCCTGTCCTTCATAGTTAAGCAGTATTCTATGCCTTAAAACATCATGAGCAACTGTTTTAACATGGTGAGGAGTTACAAAAATTTGACCCCTTAACAAAGCCTCAGCCTTTGATGCAATGTATAATCCAATAGATGCTCTTGGAGAGCTTCCCCATTCAATATATTTTCCCATTTTAATATTGTATTTTTCAGGATTTCTTGTTGCATCAACAATTCTTGTAATATATTTTTCTATTGGCTTGCTCAAGTAAATCTCCTTGACAAATTTTTGAATTTCTTGTATCAATTTCGGATTGATAACGCTCTTGAGATTATAATCATCAAAAGAATAAAGAGTTATATTCTTGCTTAATATTTCTGTTTCCTCATCTACAGATGGATAATAAATGTTTATTTTGAACAAGAATCTGTCAATCTGGGCTTCAGGAAGATTATAAACACCTGCACTTTCAATTGGATTCTGGGTGGCCATTACAAAAAATGGAAGAGGTAATGGAAATGTTGTTTTACCGATGGTAACTTGTTTTTCCTGCATTGCTTCCAACAAAGCAGATTGAACCTTTGGAGGCGATCTGTTAATTTCATCAGCAATTATATAATTTGCAAATATTGGCCCCTTGACAACTGTAAATCCTTTTTTTGTTTCATAAGTTGTTAAACCAGTAATATCAGTTGGCAGTAAATCCGCTGTGAACTGAACTCTTGAATATGTTCCTCCTGTAACTTTTGCAAGCGTCCTTACTATCAATGTTTTAGCAATTCCAGGAACACCCTCAACAAGAATATGACCATCACAGATAATTCCTCTTAAAATTCCCTCAATAACCCTGTCCTGCCCCACAATTGTTTTTTTGCATTCAGCCTTTACTTTAAGAAATATCTTATGATACTCATTTATCTTATGCATCTCACCTCTCTTGTCCATTTTACATAAAATGGTTATACTTTTTTATTTTTAAATCTTCTTATACCTCATTCAATCATCTAATTTAAAAGAACTGGAAAAACTCAAAAACAAAATAATCTCATCAAGTTTATTAACAAGGATATTGAAAGAATAAAAATGAAGGTTCTACCAATATTAAAAAAATAATCAAGAAAACTATTGAAATTTATACTTTTTTATTTTTAAATCTTCTTCTTCGGTAATAATAATAGATTCCATAGAATAATACTATGAATGCAAATATTTCTATTCCCAAGATTACATTCTCGGTGAATAATTTGCTCTTTGGTTTTTGTATTTTCAAACCCAAACTAGTAAGCAAGCTTTCACATGCATTCACTGCACCCTGTGCCAATCTCATTGAAGTTTCATAATCTTCTTTATCAAAGCTTGATTGCGCTTTCTTGACTAGTTCATATAATTCTTTGCATGCTGGATTTTGTATGAATAATTTTTCCAGGAATTCCAATTGTCTTCTTGCTTGAGTCTTGGCTCCACCCTCTCCTAATGCAGTTATAACTAATTGTGAAGTATCAATAAAGCTAGGGCTTGCTACATTAGCAATAATCTTAACATCTAATTTTCCTTCCTTTATTTTTCCTGTTCTTTTTATAGTTAAAGTTGCTAAAGTCTGGGCTCCAGGCAGTAATTCAAATATTGTTTCTTTATCAAATTTAAATTCCAATCCCTCTTCAGGTGAAACTGCACTTAACTTTATTTCATACAAAGGTTGATCTCCTGGATTTTTTATTGTGATAATTGTGCTTACTTCAACTTCATCTCCAATTGTTAAGGCTCCAGCCTCTATTATGTCAAGATCGTAAAATGACTTGCTTCCTCCACCGCCAGAGCCTCCTCCACCGCCACCCCCACTGCTTCCAGCAGTAGTAACCGTAACAGTTGTAACTGTAACATCTTCAGAAACCATGAATACGCTGAAATTATTGGTTGCAAACTTTATTCTGTTAAGATCACTTGCAATTGTTGAGTTCAACTGATTCCAAGAGCAGGACGTGGATGAATAACATTTGTATGCTCCTAAATTTTCTTCATGAGTAATGCTTCCTAAAACACCAGTATAGTTGTAAGTAATATTTACAGCATCAACGCTTGAATTACTCCATCCATAATTAAGATTATAACAGCTTAGATTAAACTGATCAACAGCTCTCCTGTTTGTTGGAGCTGTAATGCTCTCAGCTAAATCAGAGAAAGTGCAAATTTCTCCATGATTTGTATTTAGTGTGACATTGCTTACAAGAGCAATTACCTTATCTTGAACAAACTCTAAGTTATAAACTCCAGCAGGTTTTTGAATGCTTACGCTACTGTTTGAAGAGACAATAATATTATTGCTGCAGATATCCTTGACAGTGAAATTGCTTATTCCATTGCTTGTGAAAGATATGTTTGTATTATTTGCAACAGTTAAAGGCTTAATTATACTTGCTGTAATTAATGTAGTAGCATAATTTACATCTCTGACATCAACATTTAAATTATAAGATCCTTCTGTAGGTGGAGTATATGAAAAGTTATATTCAAAGGCATAATTATTAGCTATATAATCATTAATATTGCTTCTTGTAGCATCTAAAGTAAGATTGCTTCCATTAGGTGATGTAACAGTGACATTTACCAGGTTAATTAAAACACTTTCCATTTGTGTTCTTACAGTTATGTTGACTTGTCCTGATGCTATATATGTGTTATAAGGGCAAAAGTAACTTACAACAGGAGTTCCAGTATCAGAATTTGGAATTATAAATCTGCTCGTATCACTATTATTTGTGCTGCTTCCTATGCTCCCATTCCATGAATAAGCAATAATTGTGACATACTGTGATGCTACACTAGGAACAGTAAAATTAGCTCCATAGCTTGTATAAGCAAATTGCTGGCTTTGGTTTGTTAAGTTTAAATATCTCGTAAATGTAGCTCCATCTATTTCAAGGCTTATGTTATTAATCCAATTTCCATTTCCAAGTTCAGTGACATTAAACCAATAAACACTTCCAACATTCAATATCTGATCATAAGTTGGAGCTACTATATTCAAGGTTGCATAAACAATGCTGAAATTGCTGTAATTATATTCATTATATCCTACACTATCATTAGCCCTGTATCTCAAATAATAATCCCCTACAGGAGGCATGCTACCTACCAATAAAGTATAATTGCTAATGCTTGAATTGAATGCGAATATTAAATAAGTTAAATTGAATGCTGTGTTGTTATAAACTTCTAATTCATAGCTTGTATTGTCCAAATCTGAATCTGTTGAATTGTCCCAATCAAAAATTGTAAAGTTGTCATTCAGCATGTGCATGTTCATTATTGGATACCTCCATATTGCTATTGAAGGGAGCCTGTTCTGCACCTTAAATTCATTCCAGCTTGTGTTTATGATGTTTCCTCCAGAATCATTAGCCCACCATCTGTAAGCCACCCATTGCTGGTTGCTGAAGTTTCCATTAGTTATGTTATAAATGTAATTTTTTGTAGCTGAATTTATAGCA
>Ga0209541_10007010_pt1 | contig 19030 bp, 27 predicted proteins | sample RifCSPlowO2_01_FD_184027 | JGI IMG/M metagenome (GOLD analysis project Ga0209541, IMG submission 184027) | Groundwater microbial communities from Rifle, Colorado - Rifle CSP2_plank lowO2_0.1 (SPAdes) (version 2) | ecosystem: Environmental > Aquatic > Deep subsurface > Groundwater | place... | reverse complement strand
GGATAATTTTGCGCAATTGCTATAGCTGCGTCATTAGCGGATGGTAAAAGCATAGCATAAAGAAGATCTTCAAATTTTACTTTTTGTCCTTTATCAAATCCTACCTTAGCACCTTCAACAATATCGTTATGAATGGTTAATACCTCGGTCATTTTATAATAAGAAAGAGCAACTAAGGCAGTCATGATTTTTGTTGTAGATGCCATTGAGAGCAAAAGTGTTGGATTTTTAGAGAAAAGCAAAGTTTTTGAATCATCATCCACAACAACTGCAGCAAGGGCTGTTATGTCCGGATTTCGATCTTTTTTAAGAACAGGGTATGAAGTTACGCTTTTTTCAGTAATTGGAGACGGCAATGCTCTATTTTTTTTTATGTTTTGTCGTATATTTACATCAGCTACAAATACATATACTAATAACAAGAGTAAAGCCTGCCAAAAAAAATATACAAAAAACCACTTATAGTCTTTCATCGACCCGCTCCATATCCCGTGGAAAAAGACTCGCCTCCCGAATATTTGAAAGATTCAATAATTTCATTGTTATCCGCTCCAGTCCAAAAGAAAATCCTCCCTCGGGCGGCATACCATATTTAAAAGCCATTAGATACATCTCAAAAGTCTCAACCTTCATGCCTCGATCTTTTATTGCTTTAACCAACTTGTCATAATCGCTTACCCTCTGGCCTCCACTCAAAATCTCAACCCCCTTAAACAATAAATCATAGCTTAATGAATATTCCGGATCTTTAGGATCAGGCATTATGTAAAAAGGTTTAGCTAGGGTTGGAAAATGTGTGATTGTTACTAAATCACTTTTATGTTTCTTTTTTGCCCAATTACATATATCTATTTCGTCCTGAGGAGTTAAATCTTTTTCTTTTCTATTATCTCTACCAAACTCCTTGTAGATAATTTCCTGAGCTTCTCTTAAACTAAGACGCGGAATCTTATCAAATTCCACTTTGTTTACGTACGAACAGGAATCTTGAACATGACTAAGCATCTTAACAGCCACCTTCTCCAAAAGATCTAATAATTCCTCAAAAGTTGTAAATCCAATTTCAAAATCCAATTGCGTTGTCTCCGAAAGATGTCTGGTTGTAACAGATGGCTCTGCACGATAAGCATGAGCTATTGTCCAAACCCTTTCAAATACCGGCACCATCATTTGTTTATACAGTTGAGGACTCTGGGAAAGATACGCTTTGTGGTCGTAGTATTTAACTTCAAAAAGTTCTGCCCCGCCTTCTGTCGCACCCACCACAATGGTTGGAACAACAATTTCGGTACAGTCTAACTCCTCTGCTGCTTTCCTAAACCCTTCTAAAATTTTTGCCTGAACCTGGAAAATCTCTGCAACTTTTGGATGACGAAGAGTTAAGGATCTGTGATCCAAAAGAGTTGGTAATTCAAGATTTAATTCATTTCCTCCTGTACCGAAAGGCAGTGTCTCTGATTTTGAAAGTATTGTAATTTCTGTTGCTTCAATCTCAACTTCTCCTGTAGATAAATCTTTATTTATTGTACCAACGGGTCTTTTGTTTACTTTTCCCAAAATTTCAACAACGAATTCCGGTTTTAATTCCTGACCGGAAGCGTAAGCTTTTTCTGAAATCTTTGGGTTAACAACTACTTGTATAAACCCTGATCTGTCTCTAACATCAAGAAAAATCAATTTCCCATGATCTCTCCTTATTCTTACAAAACCTTTAATTAATACTATTTGACCGACATTTGATACTGTCTCAGAAATTAAAGTTCGTTTTAACATTTTGAGTTTTGACATTTGAGTTTTGAGTTTGTTTATTGTATACGAGTTTTCCCCTCTTGACAAGCACTTTTTTGCTGAGCAGGGTGCAGTATTGTACCCTGCTGAGCCTAAATGTCAGGAATATTTCAGTTAGCTGTCAAGCAAGCCAAAAGTAGTTAATATAAACTACGATATATGACAAGAGAAATGCAATCATCACAAATTGTAGGTAATGGTCTCAACGAATACTCAGTGTCTCCAAGGGACAGAAAACTTTTTGTAGATAACGTGACTAAAGCACCTGCTCCAGATATAGATAGAGCAAACGAAATACTTCCGATTGTTGGAAGATCCTATGGAGTATTAGGTGTATCTTCAAAAGATCGAAAAAGGATGCTCCAAGAATGGGAGACCAAACTATATGGAGGTACAGCAAAAGAACAAACCAGAGCTTCTAACGGCCTTCAGTCTATCGAACAAACTCATAATGCTTTAATACTTCCAGTCAATAAAAGAATACGATAATTGTGATGTTCTAGTCTTATCTCCTTAGATCCTTAACTTTTAGCTGCAAACTTTTATTCCCATTCCATATATTCTCATCAATCGTATAAGCAACATCTACTTTGTCTCCGATATGAAGCTTGCTTGATTGCTCTCCCATCCCGAAGGCTATTCCACCTAATGCAACTTTTAACTTTTCACCTTTAACTTTTAACTTAACATGTTTCCCATCTCTTCCAACCAACCTCATGTCTTCAATAATAACTTTCCTGCTTATAAATGTTGGCTCCGGGTTTCCCATGCCAAATGGAGAGAGCTTTTGAATCTCATCGTATAAGTTTTCATTAATAAAACTCAAGGGAATCTCGCAGTCAATTTTAAGAGTTCTAGTGAGCTTATCTTCATCCAACAACTCTTCTGCTTTTTCCTCCAAAGTCTTTTGAAGAATTAATAACTTGCTTGTTTCAACAGTAAATCCTGCTGCCATAGGATGTCCTCCGGCATCAACTAATAATTCCGACGCGCTTCTAATAAATTCGATTATATTAAACCCGCTAACAGATCGCGCCGATGCTTTAGAAAATTTTTCGCCAATAGAAACAACAATTGCCGGTTTATAAAATTCCTCAACTAATTTTCCAGCAACCAACCCAATCACCCCCTGCTGATACGACTCATGAGAAATAAACAGCAAACTTTTGACTTTTGACTTTTGCCCGCTTCGCCGCGAGGCGAGACTTTTGACTTCCAATTTCGCGTGTTCTGCAGTTTCTATTGTTAAAGTCTGTCTCTCCCTATTTGTACTGTCTAATACTTGGGCAAGTTTTCTTGCTCTTTCTTTATTATTGGTACACAAAAGCCTTAAGCTGTCCATCGCATAATCAAGTCTCCCCATCGCGTTTAATCGTGGCGCAATTATATGTCCTATTTCGTAAACTCCAATTTTCTCCTGATCAATCCCTGATTCCTCAAAAATCTCTTTTAATCCAATTCTTTGGGTTTTTCGTAATTGCTCTAATCCAAATTTAAGAAGTGTCCTGTTGGCGCCAACTAAAGGCACCAAATCAGCAACCGTTGCCAGCGCAACAAGCTCTAAGTGGTTCTCTTTCTCCTTGTCATGCTGAACTTGTTTATTATTGTCACCCTGAACTTGTTTCAGGGTCTTGTTCTTGAGGGTATTGAGATGCCGAAATGAATTCGGCATGACACCCCTAGAATTCAGGATGACATTGGACAACATCCAAGCTACTCCTGCTCCACACAGCTTAGTAGTGTGAACAATCGCAAACGCATCAGGTAATTTTTTAGAAGGAACGTGGTGATCAGTAATAATAACATCTATGTTATTTTTATTAGCAAAATCAACTGCCTTATTCGCCACAATCCCATTGTCTACCGTTATTATTAATTTTTTCTTTTTGTCATGCTGAACTTGTTTCAGCATCTCGAGCGAGCGAGATCCTGAAGAACCGTGATCCTGAAATAAATTCAGGATGACACTGCGGATTCCTGCCTCCGAAAGTCCATACCCTTCTTCAATCCTATGTGGAATATAAGGCATTACTTCTGCTCCCAATGAATTAAGGGTTTCCCAAAGAATCGCAGTTCCGCAAATTCCATCCACATCATAGTCACCAAAAACAACAATTTTTTCTTTATTTTTTATGGCTTTTTGAATTCTACTTATTGCAATCTTTAATTGTTTGCTATCAATTCCAACGCTTTCAGCTGTGACCTTTTCAAGTCTGGGATTAAGAAATTCTTCTATTTCTTTTTTCGTCTTAAGTCCTCGATTCTCAAGAATAATACGAGTAACATCTTCTATTTTCTTTATTTGATCTTTTCCCGCTTCACCGAATCGAGGCGAGATGTTTAATATTTTATATTTCACTGCTATACTATAGCAGATATGATTGAAAACATTCCAAAGGAAATAATAGATATTTATAAAAAATTTGAAAATTCCAACTTTGAAGTTTATTTTGTCGGAGGATGTGTTAGAAATCTTTTTTTGCAAAAGGAGGTAAAGGATTGGGATCTCACAACCAATGCAACTCCGGAAGAAATATTGAAACTTTTCCCCAATGGATTCTATGATAATAAATTTGGCACTGTTGGTATTCAAACGGAAATTGATAAAAAAAAACACATTGTCGAGATAACAACTTTCCGAACCGAGCATGGACATACAGATAAAAGAAGACCTGATAAAGTTGAATGGGGAAGATCGATTGAAGAAGATTTAGCCCGCCGCGATTTTACTGTTAACGCAATCGCTCTGAAGATTGAACCTTCTCCGTCCGTCATTGCGAGCAAAGCGAAGCAATCTCAAATCGACGGGATTGCCGCGTCGCGTTCGGCTCCTCGCAATGACAATAAAAGTATTATCATCGATCCTTTTGGTGGACAAAAAGATATTAAAGACAAAATTATTAGAGCTGTTGGGGATCCGAAACAACGATTCAAAGAGGACGCGTTGCGTCTCATTCGGGCAATAAGAATCGCGACCGAACACGGCTTTACTATCGATACAAAAACATGGGAAGAAATTGTTTCCGATGCTCACCTTATCGAAGAAGTTTCCGGAGAAAGAGTCAGGACCGAGCTCTTGAGAATTTTAGGAAGCGCACATCCATATGACGGAACAATGCTTTTAAAAAACTCCGGTCTTTTACAATTTATTCTTCCGGAACTTTTGGAAGGAATTGGTGTTTCGCAAGTTCGTCCCGGCAGACACCATACATCGGACGTATTCACTCACAATGTACTCTCTTTAAAATTTTGTCCATCAACCTATCCAATTGTCCGATTCGCGACTCTTCTTCATGATGTTGGAAAACCAAAGGTTGAAAAAAGAGACGAGAATGGTTTGGTAATATTTCATAACCACGAAATCGTGGGATCAAGAATAGCAAGAACAATATGTGATAGACTGCATTTTTCCAAAAAAGACCGCGATAAAATCGTTAATCTTATTAGATGGCATATGTTTACGGTTGATGAAAAAATAACAGACGCGGCAGTCCGAAGATTTATCCGAAGAGTCGGAGCGGAAAGCGTTAAAGACATGATGGATCTTCGAATCGGCGATAGATTAGGCGGCGGGACACAAACTGCAGAAAGCTGGCGACTAAAATTATTTAAAAAAAGAATTGAAGATCAACTAAAACCTGCTCCTTTTTCTATTAACGATTTGGCAATTGACGGAAACGATATTATGAAAGAACTAAATCTTAAACCGGGTCCAAAAATCGGACAAATTCTCCAAAAACTCTTCGAAGAAGTCGACGAAGATTTATCGAAAAACAACAAGGAATATCTACTTAAAAAAATAAAGGAATTATAATCTTAAAATTATGCAAAATAATGTTTTGGAAGTCAAAAATCTTACCAAAAACTTCCGTTCATCAGCTGGCGAATTTACAGCTGTTGATAACATCTCTTTCTCTATCAAACAAGGAGATGCTGTAGGATTTCTTGGGCCAAATGGCGCAGGCAAAACCACAACGATTCAAATGCTTTTAGGAATTACAAATGTTACTTCCGGTTCAATACAGTATTTTGGTAAAGACTTTTTTAAACATAAACAGCAATGTCTACAAAGAATCAACTTCACATCAGCATTTAATACTCTCCAAGGAAGAATAAGCGTATGGGAAAATCTAATTGTATTTGCCACTCTTTACAACGTTAAAAACCCAAAAGAAAAAATAATGAACCTTATAAACTATTTTAACAGCGAATCCTTGCTCAACCAAAGATATTGGAACCTTTCTGCAGGGCAAAAAACAAGAATAAACTTTATAAAATCTCTTTTAAACGACCCCGAGCTTATTTTAATGGATGAACCAACGGCATCTCTTGATCCTGATGTTGTAGATAAAACATTATCGCTTATTGAAGAACTTAAAGATAAACGTAACTTAACTATCCTTTATACAAGCCATAATATGAATGAGATTACCAGAATATGCAACAAGGTAATTTTTCTGGATCATGGACAGATAGTTGCTCAAGATTCTCCATTAAGCCTTACAAAAAGAATAGGATCTGCGAAACTACAAATCACATTCGATGGAGATAAAGAAAAACTAGAAAACTATTTAAAAGAAAAAAGGACTACTTATTCCTTCATTAAAAAATACATTGTTGTTATTAACACCCAAGAAAAAGATATTCCGGGAATTATCTTTGGAATTAGTAAATCTGGTATTTGGATAGCAGATATAGAAGTAAAAAAACCAACACTTGAAGATTTCTTTTTACAAATTGCGAGAGGAGGAATAAGTGTCAACTCAAAGAATTAAAGCAATTATACTTCAAGAGCTATATATTACCAAAAATTCACTAGAAATAATTATTGATCTTTTCTATTTTTCAGTTATAACAATAGTTGTTTTCGGACTTGTTTCTGTGTATTTAACAGGAACCAATAACCCACTATCCGCGCAATATATATTAGTGGGGATGATCCTGTGGGAGGTAATAAGAATTACTCAATATTCCATATCCGTTGGTGCTCTTTGGAATATTTGGTCTAGAAATTTGAGCAACATGTTTGTTGCGCCTCTTACTCTTTCTGAATATATACTAGCTACAATGATTGCAGGCATGATAAAAACAGGGATTATCCTTGTGCTTATCAGCGTAATCGCTTCTTTTTTATTCAAATTTAACATCTTAAGTATAGGAGTAGTTAATCTAATTCTTGCACTCGTAAATCTAACCATATTTTCATGGTCTGTAGGAGTAATTATTCTAGCGATAATTTTTAGATATGGTCAACGAATTCAAGCTCTGGCATGGGGTCTTGTTTTTTTATTTCAACCTTTATGCGCTGCATTTTTCCCTGTTTCTGTACTACCAGAGCCATTAAGAACTCTTGCGTACGTTTTTCCTCCCACTTATGTTTTTGAAGCAGCAAGATTAGGATTAGTCAACCACTCTACTAATTGGAATGCTATGGGAGTCTCTTTTGCTCAAAACATTGTTTATTTTGTTGTATCTTTATTGTTTTTTAATTATATGTTTAATAAATCTAAAGACATTGGTCAGTTTGCCAAAAATGAAGGATAAGTTTTTTGCTATAATGTTCTTATGTTAAAACAAAAATTACAAAGCGAATTAAAAGAATCAATGCTTGCGAAAGATGCGTTAAAGACTTCTGTTCTTCGGATGGTTCTTTCTGCAATCAACTACTACGAGATACAAAAGGGTGGGGCTGGTTATGAGGCAACCGATGAAGATGTTTTGTCTGTAATTCAAAAAGAAGCAAAACAACACAGAGATTCAATTGAACAATTCACAAGTGCAAAAAGATCTGATTTGGTTGATAAAGAAACAAAAGAATTAGAACTTTTGCAAAAATATCTACCACAACAAATTAGCGAAGAAGAAATCGAAAAACTTGTAAAAGAAGCAGTTACTCAAACAGGGGCCTCATCTCCCGCTGATATGGGAAAAGTTATGGCAGCATTAATGCCTAAAATAAAAGGAAAAGCCGATGGAGGATTAGTAAGTAAAATTGTTAAAGCGAGCCTAAATGCTTATTAGGGCTCTTACGGAAACAATAAATAGAAATACTCCAATCGTATCCAAGGTAAAAGTCAAAAGTAAAAATTGGTAATTTTTTATCTTAGTTATTCCCATAAGGCTTACTCCTAACTCGTCTGGAAAGGGGGAAACAATAATAATGGCTCCTACAACACGAAGCAGCCACCTAAAATATTTACTACGTAACAATAATGCAATATATTTTCCTCCTAAACTATTATAAATAGGAATAAGTTCAGAAAGTAAACCGTCCTTAACAAAACGAAGTATTGCAAAATCTCCAATCATACCGCCAAAACCGGCAATGACTGCTAGTTCTATTGGCGATATTTTTTCTGCAAGTATAACTAAAATTACTGCACCAGTTGCTACAGTTAACGTTGAGACAAATAAAATTCCACTAATTAAAGCGCCAACATAACCCCAATTCCCAAGGCTTACTAAAAATGCATGAAATACCTCAAGTCTTGCAAGGTAGAGTGCAAAAACAACAGAAATAAAAAAAAGAGTAAGATGCTTATATTTCCATTTTTTCCAATAATTCATACTTCTAGTATATCAAAATAGAAAAGTATATAATATTATTATGAAATGGCTCCACGAAGATTATTTAAGAAGCGCTTTTTTTGGCCTACAGGACGGATTAGTTTCCACAACTGGTGTTGTTGTTGGAATAAGCACGGGTGTCGAACAAAAAGCAATTATTATCTTAGCCTCATTTGTTGCGGTAACGGTTGAAGCATCGTCTATGGCAGCCGGACAATATTCATCCGAAAAAGCAGTCCATCAAATGGATAAAACCGGAAAACATACCGATAATTTAATAGCAGGTGCGATAATTATGTTTGTAAGCTATCTGTTGGCCGGCATGATTCCTATCATCCCAATAGTAATTTTTGATCAACCGCTTGCCAAATTCCTAAGCATTATTTTTGCCTTTGTCGGTCTTTTTGTTATCGGATATATCAAAGGTAAAATTGTGCAACATAAACCATTAAGAAGCGCAACGGAATTGCTTGTTATAGGTGGAATTGCAACATTGATTGGCTTAATAGTAGGACAAATATTAAAAGTTTAATTCTTTTTCTGTTCTCTTTCAACCGAAATTGTACACTCTGTAACCAATGCGGCAATTGCACCGACTGCTGCCAAAACCGGCGCTAAAACTGCACCGACAACTCCAATAGTTAACGGGAAAACGATCAATACTTTTCCGTTTTTGTCTTTAATCGTAATTTTTCGGATATTGCCCTCTTTAACAAGTTGCTTTACTTTTTTTAACAATTCTTCACCCTTTACTTTAAATGATTCTTCTTTCTTCTTCATAATCATTCGCTCACCCCCCCCTTTTTTTTAATATTTTAAATCCTTGATTTGTTTTTTCTTGTTTTTTTCGCTTGACGGAGAGAATTTGCCTTTCTTGCGGCGTCATTTGCTTCTTTTTTTAATTTTATTGCTTTCCTTTTCTGTGTATCTTTTAGAAGCTGCTTATCAAATGCCAGTTGGCAAACATTATTGGTGCATACAATTTGTGAATATTTTACTACTGTTGTTCCGGTAAAAGTGGGAAGAGTTTCTTTCCACGTTCTTGAGATGCGTCTTTTGCTTCCGCATTGTGGACAAGGCTGATCAACATATGCTGTTCCAGCAACAATTATTTTTGACATAAATAATCAACGTCTACCTATTAAAACAATAAAACTGCTTAAATAAAGAAATCGTAAATTAGGAAGAAAGATACCTTTGAAAAATAAATGTCTAAAGCTTATTATCTTAATCTTAACTAATAAAAATGTTTTCAAAATTAAGCAGATTTATTATCTTAATCTGCTGGAAGCTAAAAGGTAGTATAGCAGAAATAAAACAAAATGTCAATGATACTATGGGCTATATACACGACCATTTACACAATATGATAGTATTAGTTCGTGAAAATAAACATATTATTTTTAGTGTTTTTAGTTCTTTTAACGGCATGCTCCATAAAACTTTCTTATATGCTATCATCCAAAAACCACACTGTAATTGTAAGTCCTCTTGCCAATAAGGTATATGCTAAAACTCTTGTAGTAATTTCAACGCCAACACCAACAGATATTCCTTCTCCGACTCCAACACCAATTCCTCCAACTCCAACAATTACTCCAACACCAACACCTATTCCAATTATCATAGGTCCAGCTAATCTTGAAGAACTTTTTACAAAATATAGCAGTGAATATAGCGTAGACAAAGAACTAATGAAACGGATTGCGCACTGTGAATCAAGGCTAAACCCACAGGCCTCAACCAGCCTGTATGCGGGGCTTTACCAATTCTCACAATCATTGTGGATCCAAACAAGGACTTTAATGGGCCAAAATAGCGACCCTAATCTTCGTTTTAACGCGGAAGAAGCTATACGGACAGCAGCTTTCATGATCTCCCAAAACCATCTCTACATCTGGCCGAATTGCAACAAGTAAAAAACAAGGGAAAATCTATTGTATAATCCATTATATGGATGAGTTTGCTAATGAATATTTTAATAAAATAACAAAAATATCAACGGATTTTACCTCAAGACGAAAAGAACTTGCTAAATCAAGAATTAAGATGTTTATCGGAGCTCTCTGTCGACAATTAATTGACTTTAAAGAAAACTACGATCTTCTTTTGGGATCGGGAAATAGCGGTTTGTTTATGACAAAAATAGCATTAATGACTTATGAATCCCTAAATGTAACAGCTCCGTCTGTTTTGAATTTGCCAATTTACAGATTTAAAGAAGATGGCGCAAAACTTCATGACAACTCTTTTTTAGAAACATATGTTAAAGAACAATTAAAGAGTATTTCGTCAATTAATAATATTCTTTTTGTTGACGATGAAATAATGCGAGGTCTGACAGCCAAAGAATGCTTTAGTCTTATCCTTAAAGCCTTTCCCAACATAAATCATCTTGATGCGACTATAATTGCGGAAAATCATTTTTTTGAGTGGCATTATAAAATGCCAAAAATTTCAATCAGTTTTTTCGCTTACTCTCCATTGATACAAGGATTAAATGGAAATATTGGTTATTTTATACCCCAAAATTTATTTAACGGGATTCAAAAAATTATCCCCGAAATAAAATCATATAATCAGGCAATGGCAATAGTAATTAATGGAGGAATAAAAAAAATAGTAAATAATAAGGGCGAATTCGATCTCGAAACAGAAAAGGATCTAAAAACTAATCTTCCAAATTACAAAAAGACAAAAAATGAGCTATTGGAAGAAATCCAAATCTTAGTTAAAAAAAGCGTTAAAGAATATAAAGAGGAAAAAATTAAATTCAGATTTTAATAAATCATCTATCCTAGCCTAATCATCAAAACTCCCAAAATCATAATAAATGTTGCTGCCCAGATATGTTTTGTTGGTTTATCTTTAAAAAACAAATAACCCATTAAGAGTATAAAAAATATTTGCAGTCTTTTAACCCCAATGATGAGAGCCACTGGCCCATCGGTATAAGCGTAAAAAACAAGAAGCCCGGTTATTAAAAAGATAATACTTATTAAAAATAAACCTAAAAAATTATTTTTTACTTCCTTAACCCAGGTCTTGCTTTTGTTTCTTAGTAGATAAGGCGTTAACATCACAGACATAATAATTTGTTCTATAAGAATAGTAAAAGCAGGATTTTGAGGCATTGTGTTATTTAACGCAAGTTTATCCAAAACTGCAGTCAGACTCCCTAACATTACGGCAATTAAGAAAAATACAGAAGTTTTTGTCGCAAATACTATTTTAAAAGGTTTTAGAAAATCCTCTTTTGCCTGATCTGCATTTAGAATGTATGAGCCAAAAATAACTGAAAGAACTCCCAATAATGGAATAAGCCTTATTGTTTCCGATAAAATAATCAAGCCAAAAATATAAGTAAATATTCCGCTAAAAGCCGACAACGGCATTATTTTTGAGACCAGGTTTTGCTTTAAAGAGAGATTCCCAATAGTTTTTGCAAAAACAAAAGCCAGTGATGATCCAAAAACTCCAACATAAAAAATAAGATTAAAAGTTGGAATTCCATCTTTGAGGGAAAGAATAAAAAGCGGTGGAATAGACAATGTAAAAGTAGACCAAGCCAAAACAGAAGAACTTACTTTATGTAAAATCCTTTTGCTTAAAATTACATCTAGAGCGCCCAAAACCGCAGAAGCCAATGCCAGCCAAAACCACATCAGTTAATTATACTATCCTGGGAACGTTTTTACTTTATTTATTTTTCTTCCGAGATAAAGTGAATTACAAAGACTTCTCCTTTGTAAGTAATTGGGGCCATAATTATATTTACTTTTATCTTCTTGCCGTCTTTTCTGACAATAGACGCAAATACTTTACTTGCTTTTAAATTTCTCGAAGCCTCTCCGTAAGCATTTATTACTTTCTCTTGATCCGCCTCGGAAACATCTCCTACAGGATATTCATTTGCAACCCAATCTGCAACCGATTTGTATCCAAGCATCTCGGCAAATTTTTTATTGCATGTTTTATGCTTATCATCAAGATATATGTATATACCATGAGGAGACTTGGTAAATACCGGCTCAAATTGTTCCGCAATTTCTTTAACTAAATGTTCGTGGTGTTCATCATGTGCCATAAGATAATTTTATATTAACACTCTGTATAAATTTGCGCAAGGTACTAATTTTTTTTGTAATCAATTTTTTTAATTAACAAGTTCTGTTTTTGCGATTTTGAATTTCTTATTTTTTTTCTATAATATTTACCAACAATAACTTTCCTGTAATCTATAACTTTCTCCAAGAATTCTATTCCCATCAAGTGGTCGTATTCATGCTGAATAACTCTTGCTAAAATTCCATCACATCCTAGTCTAAACTTTTGCCCATTCTCATCTGTAGCTTCTATCTCTATTTCTCTGGGACGAGAAACCGGTCCGAATAAATCTCCTTTAACAATACTCCCGCATCCTTCATATATAATATTTTCTTCTTGAGATTTAAAAGTAATTTTTGGGTTAATGTATATTCTCAATTTGTCTGTCCTACCAAGCCTTCTTGATTTTGTTTTTCTTGGATGAGTTACAAAAACCATATAGTTCTCTGCAATTTGAGGAGCGGCAATGCCAATCAAACCTGCTTTATGCATTGTGTCTATTAAGTATTTTTGCAAACGCTTTAATTTGGAAGATTTAAAATTTACAATTTGCTTATTTTTCTTTTTTAACGAAGGATGCCCCGCCTGAATAACTATCTTTACTGCCATAATGAGGCGAATTATACCACAGTGTCGATAAAATTAAGAAAAAAAGAAACTGTTTATTCTCTAATATTCTTATACATATAAATATGGTCCACATATTTTCCTTTATGCAAAACTCCTTTAGGCAGTCTTCCGTATTCTTTAAATCCGAATTTTTCATACATGCTTTTAGCCTTTACGTTGCCATCAAAAATACCAAGGGTAACAATCCGAAGTTGAGGAATATTCCGCTCTGCTTCTTCTAAAACCAACCTCATAAGTATCGTGCCTATTCCCTCTCCCCTAAATTCATTGATAATAGATATGCCAAATACTCCCTCATGGCTTTCTGTTTTGTCTTTCATATCAATTGATGAAATACCAATGAGTTTGTTATTACAAAAAACAAGAAGCATAACGGTTGTTTTCTTAACTATCCTTCTAAGCTGATTATTAAGGAATTTTGTTTCATCTCCAAGGGATACTTTTTCTCCTTGAAACCTAATAAATGTCTGCTCTTTTGAAAGCGTATTAATGTAATCACGCATTTGCTCTGCATCACTTCTAGCTGGATAACGAACAGTTATCTTATTGCCCTTACTTGATAAACCCTCAAAAACTACCTTTCCCTCCATTGGCTGATTATATCAAAAGATTTTGGGGAATATTGGCTGGATGGGGTTAGCCTTCGATCGGCTCTAAGGCTAGACAGCCGGGATAAGGAGAATTTTCATCATACAGATTTTGGTCTCCTATATAATCTTCCCATGATTTAAAAAGGGCATTTAATCTCTGAAATGTTTCCTCTTTTATAGAATCGTCAAGATAAGCAAAGGGGCAAACGTGCTCCGGAAGTCCTTCCCCTCCCCCGTGTAAAATTCCAATCTCCACTACTCCAAACCCTGCAGGCGCACTTTTATCAAAATCGCTCACTTCTGCAATTATTTGGCCCGCACTTACTTTATCTCCGACCTTTACTTTTGGATTTATTACATGCTCTACTTCATAAACCCATCTTTGCATTCTCCCATCTGCCGTTACTTGAATAGAAATGTCTCCACTCCAAAGTGTTGGCATATTGGCCACTACCCCATCCACCAAAGAACGTACCGGAGTTCCTAAAGGCAGGACAAAAGTCGGTTGGGGATTCTTTTTATCAGGAGACGCACTGCTGGCAGGAATAAAAAAACCATAATCCATAAATAACCTATTAAATTGCAGTTTTTGTCTGGTAAATACAAAGTCTCCTGCTTTACCGGTTTTAGGATCGTAATAATCAAGATTTACTCCGAAGCTTTTTAACTTAAGCGGGGGCTCATTTGTATTTTCCTCATTTTGCATAGGGGAGGATACCCTAAGACTTTCTTGATTCTTAGAAGCAGGTTTTAGCAATAAAAATACTCCGGCAGACAACGCTAAAACTACGACAATTATTACCAGAATGGTGCGAAACATATCTCTACTGTATCACTTTTTGAAAAAATTATCTCAAAATCTTTTGTATCAAATGTCAAATGGGGACGTCCCTAAAACATGCTATTTATTTTACCGGGATCATTAGATGCTCGTAAGGGGTTCCTGCCCACATGATCCACGAGCCGCCTTGTTCAGGATCGGTTCCGTAAATATCCTGGTCAAGTTTACCAACCGGAAATACCATTATATGTGCCGGGGCGTTGAGCCAATCCTCACCTTCCGCAGGTTTTGTGGCAAAAGGATCGGTATTGCTTGGATCGCTCCCGCCCTGAAGCATATAGGCTATTCCTGCTTGACTAATATCTGGAGGTGATTGAGTCATATATGCTTGAAACCATTGCATGGCTTGCTTATCAACACAAATAGGATCATTTCCCGGAGAGGAAGGGGTATCAGGCAAACAGGTCCAATCATTGGTGCCTTTTTTAAGTTCAACTAAATCTCCGCCTTCTTTTTCAGACCAATCAAAAATTGTTGCATCGCTTGAAACACCTTCCGGAGCGGCGCTCATGGCGTTTTGAATCTTCCATTCTTTAGAATCTTTTTCTATTTCATCTGTTGATGCTGACATTTCTTCAGATGCAGATTTCTGAGGCTCAGTTGCTGCATTACCTCGAAAATTAAATCCAATGAATCCGCCGATAATAAGAGCAATAATAAGGATTGCTATTTTATTCATGTCTTCACAGAAAGTGTACCACTTACGGGCTATTTGTCAATAGCTATTTTATAGAATCCTTTATAGATCTTTTTCCCCAAGAAGCGGGATGATGTCATATGCCAATTCTTCATAGGGATGTACTCTCTTGATTGCATTAATTACTGCAGCAACTTTTTCCCGGGGACATAATGTCTCTATTCTTTCTTCTTCAATTATTTCGAGCTTGCCAACTTTCCCAATCGCGGGATGTGCTCCTTTCAAAGGCTTGAATCTACCCTGTCCACGTGAGGAAAAAGTACAGTGGCTATAATTTCCCATTTGACCGGCTCCAGCATCTCCCATTGCTTTTCTAACAATATCTGCGTGAGTTAACGGAGTAAAGAATACCAGTTTCACCAATTTCGAATTCATAGTTCGATTATACTCACTATGACCTCTTCGAGCCTGAGCCTCAGAGCCGATGGCCTGAGCGAAGTCGAATGGGTCATAAATGTATTGTATCAAAAGTTTTAACTGTTTATTGGAAGTATCGTAAAATCGAGGCTAAAAATTTAAGCTCCGACAATTATACAATAATAGAACCTATTTTATATAAAACAAGGAATATCAATCAATCCGTTTCTGGTATTGACAAAATTAATTTATGATATATACTCAACGAGCATGATAAGGGTATATAAATTCTTAGTCATTCCTCTTTCAGTGACTTTAGCTTTCTTTCTTGGCATAGTGTCTGTCCAAGCAGAGAACCCCAACAATATTGTTCCGATGAATGATGAGACTCAAGCATGCCGAGAAGCTTGTGGTCTTGGGGAAGGCAAGCCAGGTGGGGATTTTTTTGGATATGATACAGCGAATGAATGCTTAAATAATTGCTTTGCAGCCAAAGGCATAGGAGGGGTTGAAGGATCGTGTAGCCCAACAGTTGCCGATAACTGTTGCAATGCATTCGCTGCTCCCGGTCAAGACCCGGATTGCGACACAGGTATTGAGTTTGGCCAATGTTTCAATTCTACTTCAGACCTTGCAAGCTGTACAGAGATAGGTGGTAAGTTTATTTATGATGAAACTTGTAGTCCTTTCCTCTTCCATGATCTGTATAATTGCATTGATGACTATTATTTTACTACCTTTGACTGTGGATCAATTGATGGATCGGTTGAGTCAACAAATCAATGTGGGAGTGGCCAAGGTTGCTTTACAGATGTCAACCTTTCCGGCCGATGTTTAGAAAATAAATGTCCCGGACAAGGAGATGATGTTGAATATTTAACTGTAAATTCTACAACTGGAGATGCGACTTTTAAAAATCTAAGAGATAACAGAAATTATTCTTGTACTCTTCTAGGTAGTCAACCTGGGTTTGATTGCAAAACTGTTTCTGCTGGCACTATAGTTGATCTTATTAGTCTAGGGATACTGGCAGATGATTTGGCCTGTCATACACACTTTAATATCGGAACTGATAATGATCCTAGTCTAGTCTCACAAGAATGCACCTATACCTGTTCCATTACTCCTTAGTCGCTATAACACGTGAAACTCCTCATAAAGCTTTGTGCAAGCAGCAATTTATTTTCAAGGAGGTCTTAGATTTTTAAGTTCTTTTGCCTAGCTTGAACTTAATTAGTACATAAATCAGTGCACAAATTCCAAAAATGTATGCTGGAAATGCGTATTGCTCAAAATTCCAAACTTTAATTGTTAATAATGTTATAAGCGCCGCAATACCACTTCCTAAAAATACATTTGGATTTTCTGTTTCAGGCTCTCGGTAAGATTTGATTACCGTAGGAATGGCTGCAATACCATCTGCTAGAATACCGAAAAAGATTGCTAAGTTTGGAATATCGGTTATTTGCCACAAAAATAAACCTAATATTGCTAAGGCTCCACAAGTTAAATCTAATTTAGTTATTTTCCAATATGCTTTTTTGTTAACAAAAGATGCGATAAAAATTAATAAAGGATTAAACCCGACCATAAATGTAAACAGTGATTGAACTCCTACACCCTGTTGAACTGTTGCCCAGAAAGCAATAAGAGGAGCCAGCGCCCATACAAACCAAGTTACTTTATTTGGTTTTGCTTTCCCTTTTAGGATATCGATTAAATAGCTAAGTGCACCAAGGAAACTTAGTACAACTCCTACGTAAACAAAGTTTTCATGAAGCATAGGCTAATTATACCGAAGCAATTTATTTACAAGGCGGGATTAGGGTCTTGGGCGTTGAAAGTGTTAAACTAAATATATGTTAGCTAGATGGCTCGCGGTTGTTGGAATAATTTTGGTTTTGGCAGTTGCCGGATATGTGTTTGTAACTAAATCGAGCAGAAATGCAGTCCCAAATTTCTCAAATTCTAATTTATCTTCGGAATGCACCCCCAAATTCACTCACCATTTCACAGACATAGCAATAATTGACTCTATTGTCCCGCCGATTTTTAGAAACAGCAAGGGAATCATGCCGACAATGCTCATAAATATTACTGGCAGGGCCCCACTATACATGCCGGCGAACGGCAAGCTTGTGCAAGGATCATATCACAATGAAGAAGGCGCCCAGTTTTACATGTGGGAAATAGATATTGGCTGCAATGTTACTGTTGTGTTTGATCATGTTACCGAACCTATGGAGAAAGTAAAGAGATTGTTCCCTTCTGCGCCGAGGGACGACTCCCAAACGGATTTTTTTGAAACTCCGCTTGAAATGGCGGCGGGAGAGCTTGTCGGCTACACGACCGGCTCGGTCAATGCCCATAATTGGAATTTTGCAGTGTATAACGCATCGGAGAAAAACTATTTGTGGGAAACGGGTGAATTTAGCGATCGACCTAAATATTACACGCAGGTTTGCCCCTTCAAATACTACGACCGATCAATGGCCCAAGATTATGAGAAGCTGTTTACTCTTTCTTTGAGAGACTTATCAGTTGAGAAAAATCTTTGCGAGGACTAGCAAACGAAGTTTTCACATTTGTGAGGGTTCGAGCATGCCTACATTATTCCCCTCAGTATCTTTAAAAGAAGCATATGTTCCAATTCCTGGAATGTCCATCTTATCGCTTGTGATCTTGCCGCCTGCTTTTTTGACAGCCTCTATTGATTCATCTAAATTCTCAACTGAAATTACTATGTGAGGTGCATTAAATCCGTCCTCATCTTTATATTCAAAAATCCGCCGTTTATAGCTCCTGGATTTATAGCCATTTGGTTTTCATCCACCGGGATTGTTCCTGCAAGAATATAGTTCCCCATCTCTTGCCCAAGTTGAGTCATTTGCCAGCCGAAAACTTTTGAATAAAAGTCTGAAACTCTTTTTTTATCTTTTGCGGGCATTTCAAAGTGGACAACTGGATTCATTTTCATAGTACTTCCTTTTTACTCCTGACTTTCTTTAAAATCAGGCTCAATTTGACAATATTATACACACATTTCAAAACCTAAGCTATATGGGAGAAATGCGGCAAAGGTGGCTTGGAATCAAGAAACTACAGACGGGACAATTTGTGGGAGCGTAATACAACAGACAAAGCAATTATTGGCTCCCTATCCAAATGTCAGAACCTTGTCAGACTCTTCAATCATTTTTACCAATTCCTTCATTGTGGTTGTTGGGCAGACCTTGCTTTCCGACTTAGAACGGACTGCAAGACAAGTTTCACAGGCAAAAACTTTTCCTTTTAGGCTCTTAAACTCTCCAAGTTTTTTGGAAATATCAAATGCTTGACTGTCAGCAACATCTTCAATTTCTACTCCTTCGCTAAACAAGAAGATTTGAACAGTGTGACCGGCTTTGAGTGATGCAATAGCAAGACGCAGTGTATTCCAGATGTGCTCAGGGT